>Ga0307377_10003186_pt1 | contig 18741 bp, 22 predicted proteins | sample TR3MG_FD_202535 | JGI IMG/M metagenome (GOLD analysis project Ga0307377, IMG submission 202535) | Soil microbial communities from Risofladan, Vaasa, Finland - TR-3 | ecosystem: Environmental > Terrestrial > Soil > Coastal area > Acid sulfate soil | place: Finland: Risofladan, Vaasa | collected... | reverse complement strand
CTGAACGAACCGAAATGCCTTTCATCAATCAAGATGGCGAGTTTGTCCAGGTTCGGTGGGAAGAATTTTTAGGTCTAGGTAATATTGTGGAAAAGATCAACTCACTAAACGAAGTAAAGTAAAGCTATAGTGTATAACTTGTGAATTCACTAAAGTAAGAAAAAGGGGCACTTCTGAGGAAGGCCCGTTTTTCGTATCAAGTTTCAAAATCTAACTTAATTAAGCTAAACCAGCCTCAAATGAACTAAAACAAACTGAGAGGAGTGAACATATTGGAGTGGCTTACCTTAACAATTGATGGGCGAGAAGTCAGTGTTCCCAAAGGAACGACCGTGCTGGAAGCGTGTCGTATGAATGATATCCTAATTCCTACCTTGTGTCATGATAAGGAACTCACCGCTGATGGTGCCTGCCGTTTATGCGTCGTCCAAATTGAAGGGATGCGTAATCTTCCCCCATCTTGTGTTACACAAACAACCCAGGGTATGAGGGTAGAAACCCAAAATCCTAAAGTGCGTAAAGCACGCAAAACGATTTTAGAACTTTTGATAGCAAACCATCCTTTAGATTGTATGACCTGCCAAAAGATGGGGGATTGTGCGTTAGCTCAATATGCTTATGAATATGGTGCCACCGGAGAACTTTATCAAGGCGAGCATCGTTGTCTTCCAATTGATAGCGGAAACCCTTTCATTTTAAAGGATCCTAATAAGTGCATCTCCTGTGGAAAATGTGTTCGGGCGTGTAATGAGATTCAGGGACGAAGCGTCTTGGACTTTTCCTTCCGTGGATTTGATGTCCAAGTAGGTCCTGCCTTTAATATGCCGTATCATGAATCAGAATGCGTTTTCTGCGGTTCCTGTGTCTCGGTCTGTCCCGTTGGAGCGCTGACAGAAAAGGGGATGGTGGGTAAGGGACGCCGCTGGGAAATGAAAAAGGTTAAGACCACCTGTCCATACTGTGGCACCGGCTGTAGCTTTAACCTGAATGTAGTCAACGGCAAAGTCGTGGGAATCACATCCACTGACGGAGAAGTAAATGATAGTGCACTTTGCGTAAAAGGACGCTTCGGCTATGGATTTATTCACCACCCCGATCGGTTGAAATCTCCGCTAATTAAAAAAGATGGAAAATTTGTTGAAGCCTCCTGGACGGAAGCAGTTAGTCTAGTGGCAGAAAAATTGGGTGCGATAAAGAAAACCAGTGGCTCGGATGCTCTTGGTGTCTTTTCCTCTGCTCGCTGCACAAACGAGGAGAACTATTTAATGAGTAAATTTTCTCGCGCGGTGCTCGGTACCAATAACATCGACCACTGCGCACGTCTCTGACACGCTCCTACAGTCGCCGGTCTGGCGGCAGCATTTGGTAGCGGTGCCATGACGAATACTATTAAAGAAATAGCTGGGGCTGATTTTATATTAGCCTTAGGTACTAACACCACAGAGGCTCATCCCATTATCAGTTTGCAAGTGAGAAAGGCAATGCGAAGTGGGGCCACTCTCGCGGTAGTTGATCCCCGTAAAACCGAACTGGCGGACCTAGCTCACTACCATCTCCAAATTACTTCGGGCTCTGATATTGCCCTCTTAAACTGCATGGCCAACGTGATTATTGACGAAGAAATCTGGAATAAGGAATTTGTTCAGGAACGCACAGAAGAGTTTGAAGCCCTGAAGGAAATGGTGGCCAAGTATACGCCGGATTATGTGGAGAGCATTACCGACGTATCGGCGGAAACCATCAAAGCAGTTGCCCGAGGGTATGCATTAGCCAAGAATGCAACTATTCTGTATACCATGGGTATTACCCAACACATTTGCGGTACACATAACGTGTTTGCCGTTGCCAACTTAGCAATGCTCTGCGGCCAAATTGGTAAAGAATTCAGCGGTGTCAACCCTCTGAGAGGTCAGAATAACGTTCAGGGCGCCTGTGACATGGGTGCGCTCCCCAATGTATTTACCGGTTACCAACCTGTGGCTGCTGAGGAGAGCAGAGCTAAGTTTGCTTCAGCCTGGGGAGTTCAAGACCTCCCGGCAAAACCAGGCCTCACGCTTGGTGAACTTCTTGACGCAGCGGGTAAGGGTGATCTCAAGGGAATGTACATCATGGGTGAGAACCCGGTCTTGTCGGATCCCGACGCTCTTCATGTGACCCATGTCTTGGAAAAGCTGGATTTTCTAGTTGTGCAGGATATCTTCCTGACTGAGACAGCAGAGCTAGCCGATGTAGTTCTTCCTGCAGTTAGCTTTGCTGAGAAAGACGGTACCTTCAGCAATACCGAACGTCGTGTTCAGCGGGTACGTAAAGCTGTCGAACCAGAGGGAAACGCTAAGGCCGACTGGGAAATCATTGGCTTGGTAGCCACTGCCATGGGTTATCACATGCAATATAATTCGGCAGGAGAGATCATGGATGAGATCGCTCAAGTCACCCCATCATATGGCGGAATTTCTTATAACCGCCTTGAACAGGGGAGCATCCAATGGCCCTGTCCAACCTCCGATCACCCCGGAACTAAGTACCTGCACTCGGGTAAATTCTCTAGGGGTTTAGGAAAATTCCACCCAGTGGAATACGTTTCGCCCGATGAACTGCCGGATGCTGAATACCCACTGGTGCTGAGTACCGGCCGGCGCCTATATCACTATCATACCGGTACCATGACTCTGCGTACTGGAGCACTAGAGGTGGCCTATCCAGAAGAATATTTGGAAATAAACTGCGCAGATGCAGAAAAGATTAGCGTCTGTGACGGGGATAAAGTAAAGGTAACCTCCCGTCGGGGTAGCGTAGAAGTGGCCGTCCGGGTGACTGATACGGTGACACCGGGATTAGTCTTTACCTCCTTCCACTATCCGGAGGTGGCTATAAACAAGCTAACCAACCCAGCCCGCGACCCGATTTCCAAGATACCAGAGTTCAAGGTCTGCGCGGTGAAGATAACCAAGGTGTAGGTAAGCGCGGATACAAAGAAAGTCAGTTGGATAGAATAATTAACTGGTTCCCGTTGAAGATGAGGGAGCCAGTTAATTTTATCTTTTTTGAAAATAGTTTTATTTGATATTTAGATTCGTGACAGTAAAAGTGAAATGTGGTACATTTACAGAAGAATAATCTGTTAATGAAAAATGAGTTGAGGAGTTAAGGTTAATGGAACCAGATGTAAAGTTGAACGCGACCGGAGTTTTATTAGCAGGTGGAAAAAGCTCGCGGATGAAAAAAAATAAGGCCCTCCTTAAACTGGAAGACCAACCTTTAGTGAAACGGAGTTTAGCCGTCTTACAAGCCGTGTTTGCGGAAGTTCTGATCAGTAGCAATAACCCTGAACTGTATGCTAGGTACGAGGTACCTGTCATTCAAGACGAGATTCTTAATCGGGGTCCTTTAGAAGGGCTTTATCAGGGTCTAAAAGCGGCGACTTATGATAAGGTTTTTTTTGTTGCGTGTGATATGCCGTTTTTGGAAGCGGGGCTTATCCGTTTCCTTGCAAAGTGGGTTCCTGAGTATGATATAGTTGTTCCACGACTGCAATCCGGCCCACATCCGTTACATGCCTTTTACCATCGTCGTTGTCTTCCCGCAATCAAAAGAAATCTCGAAGCGGGTTGTCTTAAAGTCAGTGATTTAGGCCCATCTTGTTCCGTACGATATGTGGAAGAAACGGAACTTCAGGCCTTTGATAATTTGAGTAAAGTTTTCTGCAACGTGAATACGCCGGAAGATTGGCTCGCCGTCCTTAAGGAATAATTGGTGTTCTCTACCCTCCCCCACTGATTTGAAGGCATTATAATGAAATGTGCCAGAAGAAGTCCGTTATCCCTTGAATCGGGATAACGGGCCAAATCATCATACCTATTTGTCCATAATACGGTTCATGAGGCGCATCGAACACATTTCCCCGCACATGGTGCAGCTGTCTTGATGCTCGGGAGCGGATTCTTTACGATAGCGCTCCGGTTTTTCACGGTCCAAGGCTAGACCAAACATTTTTTCCCAATCCAAATCTTGCCTGGCTTGGCTCATCTTCCTGTCCCATTCGGCGGCTCCAGGTATCCCTTTGGCGATATCCCCGGCATGTGCTGCGATCTTGACTGCAACTATCCCTTCGCGTACGTCGTCCAAAGTGGGCAAACGAAGGTGTTCGGCCGGGGTCACATAGCAGAGAAAATCTGCTCCTGCGGAGGCAGCTAAAGCTCCGCCGATCGCACTTGTGATGTGATCGTAACCTGGAGCAACGTCCGTGACTAACGGTCCCAAAATGTAGAAGGGCGCTCCGTGGCAAAGTTTTTTCGCCAATTGAACATTTGCCACAACTTCATGCAAGGAAACGTGGCCGGGTCCTTCAATCATGACTTGAACATTGCGTTTCCAAGCTCTTTGAGTCAATTCTCCCAACACGACCAATTCAGAAATTTGGGCCCCGTCTGTGGCGTCGGCAATGCTTCCAGGTCGGCAAGCATCTCCTAAACTTAACGTCACGTCATATTTTGTACAGATATCCAGGAGATCATCAAAATACTCGTAAAAAGGGTTTTCCTGTCCGGTCAATTCCATCCAGGCATACAGCAATGACCCGCCTCGGGAAACAATGTTGGTGACTCGGGAGGTCTTCTGGAAGTGGCGGGCAGTTTCCCTGTTGATGCCAGCGTGGACTGTAACGAAATCGACACCGTCTTGGGCGTGCTGTTCTACTACGGCTAAGAACTCTTGGGGTGTAATGTCTTCTAATTTCTTGTCTAAATAGCCAAGGGCATCATACATAGGAACCGTACCGATCATAGCCGGGGACATGTCGATGAGCCGGTGGCGAAATTCAACGGTTTTACCGTAGTTGCTTAGATCCATAATTGCTTCCGCTTTCATGTCTAGAGCCATGCGTACTTTGGCCAGCTCACTGTCGAGATTGGCACATTCCGGGGAGATACCTAAATTTACATTTATCTTCGTCTTAAGTCCCAGACCAACGCCCTCGGGACTCAAAGATGTGTGATTATGGTTAGCGGGGATGACAATGCTGCCCGCCGCTACCCGGAGCCTAATTTCTTCAGCAGTAAGACCCTCTTTACCAGCAACCGTTTGCATCGCCGCCGTTATTACTCCATTTTTGGCCTGTTCCATTTGTGTACTCATCGAATCACACTCTTTCTAATAAATTTCTCTTATGTCTATGTCTCCATAATGCGCTGTAAACGCTTGATCTTGCCTGCAATGTCCGGATTACCAACAATCTCAGTGACAAAGGCCACTGTTCGGGCTCCCGTCTTGATCACTTCCGCTAAATTGTGTTCCTTGATTCCACCGATCGCTACAAAGGGAATATCCAGATTTTTGACGATGTAATCCAAATATTCCAGTCCCACCGGATGACACACATCTATTTTGGTATTGGTGGTAAACAACGGCCCAACTCCGATGTAATCTGCGCCACCGCTCGCTGCGGCCCATGCTTGAGCCGGTGAATGGGTTGAAACACCGATCAGGAGATCTGGGCCGACTAATTCGCGCACTTTCGACAACGGCAAGTCATCTTGTCCGATATGAACGCCATCTGCGCCCACCGCTAAAGCCAAATCTAAGTGGTCGTTGATAATGAACAAGGCACCGTATTGTTGGGTCATGGCGCGTAGCACTAGACACTCCTTATACATGTTGCTAACCTTCTTGGCCTTCTCCCGGTACTGAAGGATCGGTGCGCCGCTGGCCAAGATCTCATTGGCCACCTCGATATTGCTGCGACCTTGAGAGTGGAGTTCAGAGGTGAGGGCATAGATGCCAGCTGGAAGGGTACGCCTATTTGAAATCCCAGCTAGCCCGGTTACTAAATGATTCATTGTCCTACTCCATTCCTTTCCCGCATATTCATCCAGTCACAAAAATTGGGCAGATAGCCTTTGGCTCGAATCATCCGTACCACATCAGGAACGGGCCGCTCGTCGGCAATTTCAAACTGAGCACTGCCCACGTTTTCTGTCTTACTATACCCACCAACAGAAGTGAGAGCGCCGGCCGACATTCGAGTGATTCCGAGGGAGAGTAGATTTTCACGCATTTGCGGACTTTCCCGGGTAGACAAGGTAAGTCCAGCTCTGGGGAGAAACAATCGGTAAGCCAGAATAATTTGGAGTAACCCAGCATCCGTGACTGGAGTAGCAGATGAGTTAAAGCTACCGGCATAGGGCCTAAGGCGTGGCACAGAAATCGATACTTCGACACCGGGATAATTTCTTTGCAAGTAATCAGCATGGAGAGCCGAATAAAAGGCATCCCGCGGCCAGTCTGAGAGACCTAAGAGTGCTCCGATGTTTACGGAAGAGATTCCGGCCTCACACGCTCGGTCTGGTGCCTCTAAGCGGTTGTGATAATTGCGCTTTGGTCCAGCAGGGTGAACCTTCGCATAGGTGATCTCATCGTAGGTTTCTTGAAAGAGAGTGACAGAATCAATCCCCGCCTCGTATAAACGTCGGTACTCCTCAGTGGAAAGGGGATACACTTCAAGTCCAAGAGAGGCAAACATTGGTCGTAAAGCACGGACGCATTCTTCCATATAAGCGGGTCCGCTCTGTGTGCGGGACTCTCCTGTCAAGAGCAGCAAATGCTGTAGCCCGGTCGACGAGATGGCCTCTCCTTCCTGGATGACTTGTTCGACGGTTAGCTTGCAGCGTACTATATCATTTCCAGTATGGAAACTACAATACAGGCAGCTGTTACTACAAAAATTGGCAAGATACAGGGGAGTAAATAAACTAATCGTGCGGCCAAAATGGCGGATAGTTAGAGCTTGAGCCTTTTTGGCCATGGGCTCAAGGTAAGATGAGGCAGCTGAGGAAAGTAAGATCGCCAAATCTTGTGGGCGGAGAGTTTCCCGGACTAACACCCGCTCGACATCGGCTCCGTTGAAACTCGCCCAGCTCGACTCGGGGAGCCTTTGTTGCCATTCAGTGATTTGCTCGTAGAACATCAGTTACCCTCCTGCAAAAAACCGGTTAAGGGAGAGGAAGCCTCAGCAGCCACTCGTCGTTCGCCCGGTCCAGCTAAATAACCCAGGCGTCCTGCAGAAACGGCCAAACGAAAGGCTTGGGCCATGAACACCGGATCACCAGCTGTCGCAATTGCAGTATTCACAAGCACTGCGGCCGCTCCCATTTCCATAGCCTCTGCTGCCTCGGATGGTCGTCCGATGCCAGCATCGACAATGATAGGTAGGGAAATTTCCTCGATTAGAATCCGGATGAGTTCTTTGGTTTGCAAGCCTCTGTTGCTTCCAATTGGAGCTCCTAGGGGCATGATGGCTGCCGCGCCTGCATCCTGTAGACGCTTAGCTGCTCCTAAATCCGGACTCATGTAAGGCAGTACCACAAATCCCTCTTTCGCCAGTTGTTCTGTGGCACGTATCGTCTCCCAATTATCCGGCAATAGATAACGCTGATCCTGGACTACCTCTATTTTAACCCAGTTCCCGCAGCCAGCAGACTGAGCCAAGCGAGCGATGCGCACGGCTTCTTCAGCCGTACGTGCACCAGAGGTGTTGGGTAATAAAATGGTGTTTTGGGGCAAGTAATTAAGAATATTTTCTTGGGGATTTTTCCAGTCTACCCTACGTAAAGCCATTGTGACCACTTGGGTGCCGCTAGCTTCCAGCACCCGGGGCACAATTTCATGAGACGAAAATTTACCGGTTCCTACGAACAGACGGCTGAGCAAATTGACTCCTCCGATGAGTAAACTGTCATCCGTCTTATTAACACTCTGCATGATATCGTTCAAGGTATCAGCCACCTCCCATAAAAATTAAAATTTCCAAACTGTCGCTAGCACTTATTGCAGTACTCTGCCAGAGTTCTTGTCTTAGGATTTTCCCATTAAGCTCTACGACCGCCGTTTTAAGGGTCACGGCTTTGTCTTCGAGCAACTGAAATACGGTACATTCTGAGAGTATTTCCTGCGCTTCACCGTTAACAATAATCTGCAAGGGACTGTCCTCCTTTTTCTTGTTCTTCATACGTGTTTGCTGGTGGATCCCGTCTTACTGCCATGGTACCAGGGAGGATAAAAATAAAATAAGTGAGAACTGCGGTAAGCAGTTCTCACTTATACTTAGATAAGTTTAACAATTAGCTTTCCTCCGCTGGTATTAACCAGATCAGGTTCAAAGGGATCGAGTTTCCTCATCTCAGCCCCGAAGGGCACCCCTAGCAAAAAAACGTATTTAGTTGTGAGTGGGCATTACTTCCTTGGTTAGTATTACACCTGTTCATATTATATAACTAAAAGGGTATAGGTGTAAATATTTGAATGCAGTATTTTGAAATAGTTAGGCTATTCTCTCGGAGAAATTGGTTAACCATTGTTACAAAATTTCTAACGTGACAGTAAAAGTTAGATATGGTACATTGAAGGGAGAAATCATACAGGGTGAGGGTGAAGAATTATAAAACAGCAAGATGTGATTATGTATACAGTGCCTCTTTGTCCATACTGTGCACGCGCCAGGCGCTTTCTTTCAGGTAAAGGAATTTTATTTACTGAGAAAAATATTTTATTTCCTAAGTACTTAAAAGAAATGAGAACAGTGACCAATGCGATCGGAGTTCCTGTAACCATTGTGGGGGAACGGATTCTGACCCGTTTCTCTTCCGTTGAATACGAGGAGGTCTTCAAAAATTACTAATTCTTTATCATCGGTGTTGCCTTCCCTCAAGCAAAAATAATCTTGAGGCTGATCGCCTCAAGATTATAAATTTCTACCTGTTGAATTTCCATAATTTAAGCAGTTTTTGTAACGTGAATACACCGGAAGGTTGGTCGGCGATCCTTAAGGAATAATTCGGTCAGTACATGTATATATATTAAGACGCTGTTCCCTTGCAAACCCTATAACGGTGATGTTCAAAGCAGCTGCCTGAGAAAGGGCCATATCTGTTGGTGCTCCGCGGGCAATGAGGATAGGAACCTTCATTTTGGCAACCTTGAGCAGGATTTCTGAGGAAACTCGACCGCTAAAAAATATCACATGGTTTTCGAGATTTAAGCCAGTGTGAAAGGCACTGCCACTCAGTTTATCAAAGACATTATGCCTACCAATGTCATAGCTCGTCAGGAGTATTTTGCCTTGATGGCCAACCCCTCCGCTGTGGACTCCTCCAGTTGAATAAAAGAGTGTTGAGTTGGATTGTAAAAACTTAACATAACCATATGCCTCCTGGAGAGGAATACTGTGGGTTGAGATGAGCGGTTTAACCATGAGGACATCGTTGGCAAAGCAAAATGAGGCTCTACTTTTACCACAGCAGGCTGAAACAAATCGTTTGCTCATCAGCTCTTTTTGTAAGACACACGGTTTGCCATCAATCCAAGCTAAGTGATCTGCGGGATCATGGCGAATTTTATACACATCCTCCGGAACACGGATAAACCCTTCATTGAGTAGAAATCCATAGACGAGTTCCTCAGTTTGGGAAGGGGAGCACAAAAGTGTCGCGATTTCTTCACCGTTGTAGTGGATGGTTAATGGAACCTCTCGAACCACTTCGTCTTCCACCCATTCGATAAGTGTTCCCTTTGCTTTTAGAATGGTCTGGGTAACCGTTTCGTTTGGCATGTTATCCTCCTCTGAGCTTTTCTCTCTTCTAGTTTACATTATTTTTTGTAAAACCTGAATTGTTTTCTTTAAATTAACAAAATGTATTAAGTAGCGTACAAAAAAAGGAATATTTAAATATACCGCGAATTACTTCAATTATAGAAGAGATTAAATTATTTCGTCATCGCTCCAAAGCTGGACCACCTAAAGCAGAAGCTATGGTGACCAGACAAGTGCCTTCAAGGCACTCGGGTATTATGGGAAACTGTAATATCTCCTGCTGGAAAGGAGTCTGTCGACAGGTGGATTGAATCCCCCGGTTGTTTACAGACCGCGGGTTTTTTTAGTTACCCAAATTTAATCTCGAAAAGAGGATTTTTATGCAGGATCAATTTCAAAGAAAAATCGACTATCTTAGAATCTCAGTGACAGATCGCTGTAATCTGCGCTGTAAATACTGTATGCCGGTCGAAGGAGTGGAGTGGATGCCGCATGAATCCATTCTTTCCTTTGAAGAAATTCTTCGACTAATGAGGATAAGTACGCAATTAGGGTTTCGTCGTTTTCGTATCACAGGGGGAGAACCCTTAGTTCGCAAAGGAATTTTGGACTTTCTGCGAGAAGGTGCTAAACTTCCTGGGGTTGAGGACCTTATGATTACAACCAACGGACTATTACTCCCGAAAATGGCTTTTGATTTAAAGGTAGCAGGCGTTCAGCGAGTGAACATCAGCTTGGATACCATGAATCCAGAGCGGTTTCTTGATATCACCCGTGGGGGGGATGTTTCAAGTGTAATTCAGGGAATATTTCGCTCGCTTGAAGCTGGCCTAAATCCGGTTAAAATCAATGTCGTGGTCGTCCGTGGGTTTAATACGGACGAGTTGCCCAGCTTTTTGACGTTAGCAAAGCAGTACCCGTTCCATGTTCGTTTCATCGAACTAATGCCAATTGGCATTAGTTCCGAGCATCGCGCTGATTTTGTTCCAATTAAAGAAATGAAAGAACTCTTAGGACTAAAAGAGTACGTTCCAACACAAGGTATCCTGGGTGGGGGACCAGCAGAGTATGTTCGACCAAGGGGTTTTAAGGGTAGTGTTGGCTTTATTAGCGCTATGAGTCGTCATTTTTGCGCTACATGCAATCGTGTACGCTTAACAGCGGATGGAAAATTGCGCCCTTGCTTGCATAGTAAACATGAAGTAAATCTGCGTGATGCGCTAAGAGATGGAACCTCGGACGCTGCTATAATGGATCTTTTTGCTCAAGCAGTTTGGCAAAAACCAGAGGAGCATCATATGAATGACGAAGCCTTGCAAGGTCGACGTGTAATGTCTCAGATCGGAGGATAAAAATGGATTTGACACATTTTGATGAAGAAGGACGCGCCAGAATGGTTGATGTCAGTGATAAAGCTGAAACGGCCCGTGTGGCAGTTGCTCGAGGAAAAATTACAATGAAAGCAGAGACTTTTGAACGCATTCGCTCTGGGCTAATCGCCAAAGGCGACGTTTTGGCGGTGGCTCAAGTTGCGGGGATCATGGCAGCAAAGCAGACCTCGCAAATAATTCCTATGTGCCATCCGCTCATGATCACAGGGGCCAAGCTTAGTTTTAGCTTAGTGGAACTTGGTGAGGTTAATATTGAAGCGATCGTGAAAGTCAATGGAAAGACAGGAATTGAGATGGAAGCCTTGACGGCAGTCAGTGTTGCTGCGTTAACGATCTACGATATGTGCAAAGCGATGGATAAAACAATGAGAATTGGGGATATTTATCTAGTTGAAAAGCTAGGGGGGAAAAGCGGACATTTTGTTCGATGAAAGAGAGGACTTTATAATGGGTAAAATAATTGCTGTTTGCACGAGTGAACGAAAAGGAATGCGCAAAAAGAATGTGGGCGAAGGAATTTTGAAAGTCAACTTTGGCCTTGAAGGAGATGCGCATGGTGGGGATTGGCATCGTATGGTCAGCTTGCTGGCGATGGAGAGTATCAAGAAGATGACGGACAAAGGGTTGAATGTTGGGCCAGGGGACTTTGCGGAGAATTTGACAACGGAAGGACTGGAATTATTCACCCTTCCTGTTGGAACAAAACTAAAAATAGGGGAAACCAGTATCGGAGAAGTCACTCAAATCGGTAAAGAATGTCATACGAAATGTGCAATCTTCTATCAGGCTGGGGACTGTGTCATGCCGAAAGAAGGAATCTTTATTCGGTTGTTGGAAGGCGGAGTGGTTCGTGTAGGGGACAGCATTGAGGTGATAGCTTAATGCTTCGAGTAGGGGTCATCACGGCTAGTGACAAAGGGTCACGTGGAGAAAGGGAAGACCTCTCTGGGCCAACGCTTATTAAGCTCGTTCAAGAAATTGGCGGGGAGGTCGTGGAGTATGTGGTTCTCCCGGACGAGCAAACGTTACTTGCTGAAAAAATGCGCCAATGGGCGGATGAGCTTTGTCTAGATTTAATTTTAACGACCGGCGGGACGGGTTTTTCAATGCGTGATGTTATGCCTGAGGCCACCTTAGCCGTCTCAGACCGTTTGGTGCCCGGCATTGCTGAAGTGATGCGGATGGAAAGCTTAAAAGTGACGAGTAAGGCTATGCTAAGCAGAGCAGTGGCAGTCCTTCGTAAACAAACTCTGATCATTAATATGCCGGGTAGTCCCAAGGCGGTACGCGAATGCTTTGCAGCAATTGCCCCGGCCATTCCTCATGGAATTCAAATTCTCAAAGGGGAAGCCAGTGAGTGCGCGACGACTGTCAAATGACAGTCAATGTACAAAGAGAGGTTGGTAGCTAATCTGCCAATCTATTTTTGGACGAGTCATTTTGCTTATGATGCTTGTCACCTCTGTCCATGGTCTTGCGTATAATAGGGTAGACATATGGCTTGTGAGGTGAATATTGTGAAAGCCATTGCGTTTGTCGATTACGAAAACATTTGGACAGGGTTATTAGAACGGGGTTATGACTTAACGCCGGAACAGTTGGTACAGTTTTTGCAAATTTATACAACGCGAAACGATATCGACTTATTGGCCATCTATTTATACGCCAACTTTGATCGGGAGGAATTTTGGCGAACACAAACGACGTTTGAGAAAACGAACGTCTTTACGCGTCATGTCTTTGGAAAAAACAATTATGCCAGTACGGGACTCCGCCGTAATGCAGCAGATCTAGAGTTAATGCTTGAGGCTCAGGAAATATTGCTGACACGAGCGTCTACGTTTGACATGTTTTTGCTGCTTACGGGGGACGGAGACTTTCTTTCACTACTCAGAAAAGTCCGAGCCTGGGGGAAAGAAGTAAAAGTGATTGGGGTAGCAGGAAGTGTTCATCATGCACTGCAACCCTATTGTGAGGGGGAGGATCTTTTACAGTGGGTCCTTCATGAAAAGCCCGAAACAGAGTATCATCCTGAGCAGGATGTGGAGCAAGGGGTTCAGATCCTGGGAACTCTTCAGACTCGCTTGCCCTACGTCGCATCAACAAAGGCGAGAGCCGCCTTAACGGAGCATCTGGGACGATCTATTTCACAAGTTAAAGAGTTCATTCGGCATACGTTAAAAGAAACTATACTCATTGAGAGGGAGCACCCAGACCCAAATCTCAAAATCGGTAAAACAAAAATATATCTTCTTAATCTGGAGAATGCCTTGGTTTTGGAAGCGTTAGGATCCATGCGTGAAGAAGTTTCTCAGCGTCAAAAATTGATTCTGGAGCTTTAATTATGCATAGAAAAGTGAAAATCTGGCAATTATAGTGTTTAGAGGATCTGGAAATGCGTTCGGGGGAGGGTCTTGGGTGCAATAATATCTAACGCCTGAAATAGTGAGCAATGGCTCGATTGGTAGAGGAAATATAGTATTAATGCTCCTATTTGGAGTCTGTGGGGGGTTGCTTTCCAGTAGCCCCTTGCATATTATTATAGATATATTGTTAGCACTCAATAGAGTCGAGTGCTAACAAATATTAAATAAAACAATAAGGAGGGACTTTTCTTCATGAACATTAAACCTCTCGCAGACCGGGTGATCATCAAAGCACTCCCGATGGAAGAAAAAACTAAGAGCGGAATCTATATGCCAGATACCGCAAAGGAAAAGCCACAAGAAGGCGAAGTTATCGCTGTAGGTCCTGGTAAAATGGAAAAGGGTGAACGCGTAGCTCTTGATGTTAAAGAGAACGACCGCGTAATTTATTCCAAATATGCAGGTACCGAAGTTAAGTATGATGGTGAAGAATACTTAATCCTGAAAGAGGCAGATATCTTAGCTATTATTGGCTAGTTCGATAAGACTTAAATTTAAGGAGTGAATATACGTTGGCAAAACAAATTATTTTTAATCAAGACGCTCGTCATGCTTTAGAACGCGGTGTCAATTCCCTCGCTGAAGCTGTACGTGTTACCCTAGGGCCTAAAGGTCGCAATGTAGTCCTTGACAAAAAATTTGGATCTCCTCTGATCACAAACGATGGAGTAACGATTGCTCGAGACATCGAATTGGAAGATCCATTTGAGAATATGGGAGCACAACTCGTTAAAGAAGTGGCCACTAAAACTAATGATGTGGCTGGGGATGGAACGACGACTGCTACAGTTTTAGCACAAGCTATAATTCGCGAAGGGCTTAAGAATGTCGCGGCTGGTGCAAATCCAATGGGTATTAAACGTGGAATTGAGCAAGCAGTTGGGGTTGTAGTCGCTGACATTAAAGCTAATGCCAGACTCGTTGAGACGAGCGAAGCCATTGCTCAAGTTGCCTCAATCTCTGCGAGTGACAAAAATATCGGCGACCTCATAGCTCAGGCAATGGAAAAAGTCGGTAAAGACGGCGTTATCACGGTTGAAGAAGCTAAAGGCATGACGACTGAACTTGAAGTGGTTGAAGGAATGCAATTTGACCGCGGCTATATTTCGGCTTATATGATTACCGATACGGAAAAAATGGAAGCTATACTTAATGATCCTTACATTCTGATTACTGATAAGAAGATCAGTGCGATTCAAGACGTTCTACCGGTTCTTGAAAAAGTAGTACAAGCGGGTCGTCAACTGATGATCATTGCAGAAGACATCGACGGAGAAGCTTTGGCAACCCTCGTTGTAAACAAGCTTCGCGGTACGTTTGTATGTGTTGGAGTTAAAGCACCGGGCTTCGGCGATCGCCGTAAAGCGATGCTTGAAGACATTGCTGTACTTACGGGTGGAACGGTTATCACTGAAGATCTCGGCTTAAAACTGGAAAATACGACCATTGAAATGCTCGGACGTGCGCGTCAAGTTCGTGTAACTAAAGAGGAAACTACGCTTGTTGAAGGATCTGGTAACACCGAAGATATTAAGAAACGTGTAGATGCTATCAAAAGACAAGTCGAAGAAACCACATCAGACTTTGATCGCGAAAAGCTTCAAGAGCGTTTGGCCAAACTATCCGGTGGTGTTGCGGTAATTCAAGTCGGTGCAGCAACCGAAACCGAAATGAAGGAGAAGAAACTCCGGATTGAAGATGCTTTGGCTGCCACCCGTGCTGCAGTTGAAGAAGGAATTGTTTCCGGTGGAGGAACGGCTCTGATTGATGCCCTTCACGCCTTGGATACTCTTAACCTGGTTGGGGACGAGAAAACTGGCCTGAATATCATTCGTCGTGCACTCGAAGAGCCACTTCGTCAAATCGCTAACAACGCTGGTCATGAAGGCTCTGTTGTAGTTGAGAAAGTTCATAACTCAGCAAGGGGTACTGGCTTCAATGCTATCACTGAAGTATATGAAGACATGATTGCCGCAGGCATCGTTGACCCAGCGAAAGTCACACGCTCAGCTCTGCAAAATGCGGCTTCTATTGCTGCTATGCTTCTGACCACCGAGTGCTTGATCTCTGACATCCCGTCTAAGGATGGCGGCGGAGCACCTGGCATGGGCGGAATGGGTGGAATGGGCGGAATGGGCGGCATGATGTAAGGTTGTCCATTAAGCCTTGATTTAAAGGGGTTTATAGTTTGGAATTAGGGCTATTCCCCACATTTTACCCACATAGGTAATAAAATTAGAAGCTTCTCATGAGTTCGCAACTTATGGGAAGCTTCTTTTTTTATTGTTAGGAGGGGTACTTAGATTTTCAATAGTGGTTTTCTTCAGCTGAAACCGAGATTTCATGCAGTCCTATCTCAGTCGAAAGAGGAAGGAAGGTCCATATCAGCGCAATAAGAAAGTGTAGTTAAGGGGATATGTCCAGTTAGATATCAATAACCATGAGGTTAAGTTGGCATTACTGGATTCCAAGGTGGGGACTATGGACATGGAGGCAGAATATACTTCGCTATTCGTGATCCCGCATCGACAGAAACTGAGGCTAGGGTAATGTTAGAAGATCAAACGCCCATTCAAAAGGAGAATCATTAGTGCAAGCAAAAATCAAAAACTGTTCAGGCAAAGGATATTGGTACTGGGGAATGGTCGGTAAAGCCATCAGCATTACTGGTGAAAAAGTAGTTGATGATGGGCTACACGAAAGGCCATTTGTACGGGGTAAGGACGACAACGTTCCACTAACACAGATTAGTTATTTAACCCCAGATAGAAGATATTTGTGCGCTAAAGACGTTGATATTGAGTAAGGAAAGCCCGATGAGCGAGTTAAGGAAATTATCCTCATCGTGCAACTAGTGAGCGCGAGATCCGTCAAATGGTCAATAAATTAATAGCCCAGAGATAGAAAGAACTTGGTTCCAAGGTCGGCAGATTAGAGCCGAGTTGGAAAAGATCGCGCCTAATAAGAAAGAAATGAGTGTACTAAATCTTTCGGAGCTAAAGAGATTTATACCATTTAGATGGCATATATAAAGTGAATCTGTGACAAGTTTCAGCACGATAATACCAATATAAACCCATGAAACACCTCGAAAAAGTGAGTTCTTGTCACATAAATTACCATTTAACGGTTTTTATCGGACGGGGTTTAATTAATTTTGCCCTTTTAGGGGTTGCTCGGTATTGGTCTTCGAGGAGATCTTCAATTATTTGGTTTTCAGGTTGCATTTTGGTACTAGCACTAAAATGCCTGGCAGTGAATTCGTATTGTTTTATGGCGATTATTTTGGTCCGAAACCAATCAGTGTGCAAATGCTCATCCACAAAATTATGTTGAAGGATTTTGGTCAGCTCTTGATCGCCGTATTTATCTTGGTGCAGTTTCTCAATTAAGCGTTATAATCTAATCCTTCATAGCTTTTTGTTCTATCATAATATTTATTGCCAGTGTATCTTCTAAACCTGTCATGGATATAAGGTCCCCAGCTACCTTACCGATAATAGGCGAAATAATATCACCCAAAACTGTAGGCTTGCCACCGACCCCGGTTTGGCCTTCGGAATTAGCAAGGAAGCTAACCGCAACGTCCTGATTCACTCAGAGCTGTGTATTCCCAACTCACCTAAGACACCCAATCCTACAACATTCTGACCGTTTAGTTATTACTACAGTCTGGTTTCAGGCAAGAAAGATAGGCTCAGCAGTATTTTTATACAGCTGAGCTTATCGCTTTAGTTGAACCTCACCTAAGACACCCAATCCACCAACACAAGTTTATTAATGTACCATGACGTCCTTGGCACCATGGTTTCTCATCATTCTAGCTACTTCATCAGTCTTTTGCTCATCAGTTTTTAAAACTATAACCGTATTTCCTTCTCTTATTTTAGTCTCATAAAAATCACTACGTTCCTTTGGAATACCGTAGTCAATCAACGCTCCAGCAATACCGCCAGTTACTGCGCCACCTAAGGCAACAGCTAAAGGTCCCATGGCAACGATTGGTCCTATTCCTGGAATTAATAGAGCTGCGGCGCCTAAAGCCCCTAGAGCTCCGGTGCCTAGACCTAATCCTGCTAATCCACCTATAGTTCCACCTGTCATAGTGCCATTAGATAGGTTCTGATCTCCAAAACTCATTGCATTGTTGTCTCTACCTTTACTGTCTTCTTTTCCGCCATTCTCGTTTCCTAGAATGGAAATCTCGTGACCCTTGGCTTTTAGTTCATTTGCTGCTTGCCCTGCTTGATTACTGTCTTCAAAATAGCCTATAACCTTTTTTTCCATTATTTCAACCTCCAAATATTATTTCCTTAATAATATGTACGTTCTATTCCAAAATTATTATTGATAAATTTCTTATTTAGTATGGATGTGAATCAATGAATCCGACAGGGTTTTTTATTTTAGTACACATGGCAACAAATCAGGGAAATAACTTTTGCATGCTTCCTGCCTATGACTCTTTACAATGCTTGAAATCAGCCTTTTCGCTACGTTCAACTCACCTTCATCCTTTGAAACAGAATCTTGTCCGGGCTTGTACATCTCAAAGCCAATCACCAGTTTGGGGCCAATCCCTACTGTTGACATGACAGCGCCGCTATGGAAACAATAAATATTTGTACCTTTGGTATTTTTCAAGCATTCTGGACAGCTTTTCTTATTACTCCCGAAGAATTTTGTTCCATCTATAGCAACCACAGTATATCCGTCAATTGTTCCGTTTTCAAAAACCCATTAAAGCTATTAATTCTAAGCAAAAAGCCAAAAAGTACAGGCAGAATAACTTGGCCTGTGGTATATGTTGGGTTAACTCTTCCGTCAGACAGTTTATTCAAACCACGTTCTATGTGGTAAACATTCTTCATGTAGCATACTAGTTTTTCAAAGTAGTTTTGTCTCATTTCATCCTCTCTTCCCCTCTGATTTTAGCAGAATGAGAGGTCTGACAAAAGCTTTAAAAAACTCCGAATTTGATACACTTTTGAAATCGGTATAAATTCCAGTGAAGTCAATGGTTTGACTGTGAGTGAGGCTAAAGTGCTGCTAAACCAGCGCTCTATGATAACATTATCAACCCAACGGGTCTTGCCATCCATGCTCTGTCTGATGTTAGAGGTTTTTAGATGCTCTGTGTACTTATCATTTGTAAGCTGACTGCCCTGGTCACTGTTGATAATTTCCGGTTTGCCATATTTGCTGATGGCCTCTCTAACTGCAGCCAAGACTGGCGCTGTATCGAGCGTATCTGTAGTTCCCATCCTACAATGTAACGGCTGTGCCAGTATGGAAAGTCTTTAACTATGGAAAGTTGGATTATAAACCGCTTTAATTGCTA
>Ga0307377_10003185_pt1 | contig 18743 bp, 23 predicted proteins | sample TR3MG_FD_202535 | JGI IMG/M metagenome (GOLD analysis project Ga0307377, IMG submission 202535) | Soil microbial communities from Risofladan, Vaasa, Finland - TR-3 | ecosystem: Environmental > Terrestrial > Soil > Coastal area > Acid sulfate soil | place: Finland: Risofladan, Vaasa | collected... | reverse complement strand
GCAATCCAACCGTTAACATCAGTTTCAAATTGAGCTAAATCTGCATCTAAGAAAGTTAATACGTCATCATCTGCAACAGTAATAGTACCGCTCAAAGTAAGAGGTGCTAAAGAAGCCACTGTTCTACTGCTATTTGCACCGTTAAGATAAACCGCGTCACCTACTGTAATACCAGTTTCGCTTTCTACAGGAGGAGTAGTATCAGCAGATGCTCCAGTAGCATAAGTAGTTACTGAAGGATTGGCAACGATCTGAAGCAAGTAACGATCGTTATCAAATACTCCAGAAGGGTTATTAAAACGCGGAACTACATGCTCAATATAGTAACGAGTGTATGAACTAGTACGACTAACAGCATCAAACACATCAGTACCACCAGTAATTTCACGAATACGAAGATCTTTACCGGTATGAACTGATTGCTGACGGTAAGACTCTGTCATGATTACATCACGGATAACCTTTTCTCCAGAACCTTTAAGTTGAATTGCTTCACATTGATTAACTGTACAAAGTCCGCTAAATTCGCAAGGATCTCCATTAAGATCTACTTCAGAAGCATAAATTTGAACTGGTTCCAAGAATGCTTTCATTCCATCATTTGGATAAAAAGTGCAATTACTAAAACGAGTATCAACGTATGCACCAGTAATAATAAGACCTGCACCATCATTAGCATCTCCAATTGGAGTAACTGTTGCAGGTAAAGCAACTGCACCAGTAACATAACTCTCAAGTAAATTAATATTTGCTTGAGAAGATGTACCATCTCCAATTGCGGTCCAGTTAGTACCACCATTAGTAGTGTAAGTGATTTCTACTTTAATGAATGGATTAATAGTTTTGTTTTTCAACAAATCATAAGCCCACCCTACATATACGCTAAGCGCGTTAGCTTCTACTGGAGCAGCGTCTGGATCTGCACAACACCCTGTGTAAGCACTTGCAGTTAAGTATGCATTACGAGTTAGGTATTGAAGTGCAGGAGTTCCTTTAACATCAATACGAAGGTTGTAAGTTTCATTACAAAGGAATTCTTTAGCGCAATCTGTAGTAGCAAATGTTTGGTTAGTTTGACCAACCAAAACTTGAGCTTGCTGAGCTTCACAATTATCTACTCTGTAAAATTTAGTTACATACTTAGGGTTAATAAGCTTAGACTTATTAGATTCCTGATAGCCTCCGTGGAAAGGACCAATTTTATCATTCTCGCGAAATGATGCTGATGCCAAGAAAAGAGGGCAGCAATCTCCAGAAGATACAATACTACCAAGGTCTACACCTTGAAAGCTTTGATTAAAAAATCCAAATGTAGGAGTTGAACCTGCGGCTAAGTCTGCGGTAGTAGTACCTGCACCATCTTCAACATAACCACCAGTGCCTACAAAGGCTTTCTGAAATGAGTGATTGAAATAAGACATTTTTTTTAAAATTTAAAATTAAACAAACAAATATATATTATAATATAGTGAGTCTTTTAGTAATATCAAACATTACTTAAGAAAAATAAGTTTGTATTTAGTAATATTAATTAGACTTTTGATCTCATCAATTGTATTAATAATTTCACTGTACCCACAATACTCTTGAATTTCTTCACACATTGAATAAAGTTTTCTCAAGTATTCTACACCTTCCTCTGCTGTTGTCATTGTAGGTAATTCTGCAGAGGTTGGATAAACAAGTAGTTTTTCTGTAACACCTTGATATTGTTCAGCAAGACTGTCAATAAAATCTCCTACTTCATCATAAAATCCGTTTAATGCCATGTGTGCTGCGTAGCCACCTGGTCCTGAAACAGATAAATGTGCTATATGGGTTTTAGTTCTACCATTCATTAGCTCAAAAATGAAAGCACCCATCATTTCTGATTTGTCCATCATTTTTTCTTGAGACATTTCCGGACCCTTAAAAATATTAGGCGGAGGGGTTGCGGTTTTAAGTTTTCTCATTACGTGTTATTGTTTACTGAACCAGCTTGAATTTGATATTGATTAATTGATTCGATATCTCCAGCTAAAATTTTAGCAGCTTCATCAACTAATATTTCAGCAATATCATCTTTAAATTCACACTCTACATCTGTAGTAGACTCTTGAAGAGTATAAGGATCAACACATCCAGTAATCTGAACTTTATCAGGAGAACGATAGTACATTAGTTTGGCTTTGTATACTTCAAACTCATTATTAGTATAGATTCTGAATTTATTACCAGCGTAAGTACCAAAAGTTTCTCCCCACTGAAAGTTAGGATTAGTTAAATCATTTTCCAACAACGCAGGTACATTAGCCTCTTCAGCTAGATATACGTATATTGATGTTGGTTCCGGACAGCATTCTTTCTTTACACTTGCTTCAATTCTATTATGATGTAAAAAATTTGATGGTAGCTCTTGAGAGTATTCATACTTATCACCAATAGTAAGAAATAAATCAACCTCTGTTAAAAGTTTCTGCAAGTCGCCAATTTTTATAGTTGATTGCTCTGCAGCTTCTTGTAACTGGTTGATACCCATAATCTGTCTATGAACCCACTGAAGCTGTCCTTTGTTAAATGCCTCAATAATTTGCCAGCATTCAAGATTATCATAATCTTGACTTGCTAGTTTATTAAGTCTTTGCTTAATCTTAAGTTGTAGAGTTGTGTTATTCATTACTTAAAATTAGTTAATAACTTATTATTTATGGTGCCACCAACCTTAAGACCTGCAACATTTTTAGCAAACTGCGCACGCTTTACAGTATTAGATGAATAATCATCTTTATTACTTAATACTTTATTAGCAAATTGTTTTGTTGTCATACCTGCATTTTTAGCTTGTTGGCTAAATGCTCCAGTTGTCCCTTTGGCTTTCATTTTTTTAGCAGCCTTTTGAATCCATTTGTTTGCCATTATTCTTAAGATTATAGGGAGGGGTTATCGCCCCTCCCTATTACTGTTACTTATTATTTATTCCAATAATTTTCAACAGCTTCAAGTAATCTTGTTGTTATGTCATCATTAATTGGGTTTTTTAAGAATTCTGCAACATCCGAACCATTACGACCAAGCATTGTATTAGTTTGTTTCTCATAAATGTAACCATCAGCTTTTGTAACAATCATCTTATAATAAATAGCATCTTTAACAACGGCTTTGATTTTGAGATCTTCCATACTCATATCAACTACTTCAATAAATGATTCTGAGGCTCTAGTTATACTTGCTTCTACACCATTACCATTAATGTAAACATCCATGTTATCATACAACAAATCGTTTGGTGTGGATTTTTTATAATTAGCTCCACTTGCATCAAGAATCTTAGCTACATAAAACAGTTTATTAGTATTCTTATCATACAAGTTTGTCAATTGTGCTAGTGCTTTATTTTTTAGCTTTTTAACTGTAGTTTTGGTATTTATAGTTTCTTCATAACGATCTAAATAAAACTTGCAGCTACCAGGTTTATTTTTAGCGTCTTCATAGCTTTTTGCTATGATAGAAAAACCACCTTCTTCAATGGCGTATATCTTAATAAGGTCGTATGGATTTTGAGGATTTAAATAAACCGGATCATTTCCACAACGAATACTAACCTTACCCCAAAAATCATAATTATCGGGGCGTAGCAATTTTACCTTATTCCAAAAATCAGGATCATCTGGTTTAATAACATTTGAGGCAAGTTCCATTTCCAATTGCGCTACAGTTTGGCGAATTTGATTAATTTTTGCCTCTCTTTTTTCAAGATCCTTAATTTGTTTTATTGAGGGAGCAAATTCATTCAATCCTGTAACATATCTGCGAACACCATTGTTCTCAATGCATGCTAGCTGTTCTTCGTGATATACCCCATCAAAAAGAGATAAACCATATTTTTCTAACCCCATGTTTTCAACCATTTGACTGAAATAAGGTTTGATTTGAATAGGTCCTGTACTTGTACTAACGTCTACTAATGTAAATGACATAATGTTGGTTTTTTAAATAATTAATTAAACGACTACTTTCACAGCTCCTGCAGTATGATAAAGATCACCTGCACTCAATCCTGCAGCAACTGCTGCAGCATTATTAGCATATTCTGCTAGAGTTAGAAAATCTACAATTTTGTTTAAATGTGCTAAACGAGCTAATGTTGCATCACCAGTTCTACCAGTTCTATTAGCTTTTGCTAATTCTGGATCTGGGCTTTGTGCGCGAAATTTATTTAATGACATTGTTTTTAAATTTAAATGTTTTTAATTTAAATAGGGGAGAGTTTAAACCTCTCCCCTATTTTAAATCTAATTATTATAGTGAACCACCAGTTACAGGGTTTCTCATAACAATCTTCAACACTTTGGTCGGATCTTTTACCCAAATAGCAGGCATTGTTTGAGTCATATATACTCGATATCCGTTAAAATTACCAGATGAAGAGAATCCTTGAGTACGTCCCATGTAATCCATAGTACCGTTCTGGTAGAACCACTTCAATTGATTATCCCAAGACAATTTCAACAAGAAGATGTTGTCATTGGTATTGTCAGTAATATCAAAGATAATGAAGCTATAAGATGACAATGGGAAACCATCAATAATTGGGTTCTCAACATCATTAGTATGAAGGTTATCAAACGCTGGGTTTAGTACAAACTTAACGTTAGCCAAGAATGGAATTACATAGCTAGTGTATGCAAAACCAAAGCCAAGGTCCATACCTTTATTAGTAATAGCACCGATATCTGCAGCTTGAATAACAAGACCAGAATTAACTGCTTCACGCTTGATTGCTTCATTAATCATTCTCATACCACCCATACCAGTTTGTACGATAAGTTGACGCTTAGGATCTGGACCCTGGAAGTCAACTTTACCAGCATAGAAGTTATAGATTTCTGAACGGAACAAATCAAGATTGAAGTTAGACTTGTTGTATACACGCTTAAATGAGTTATCAAGCTGCTTCCAAAGACCTACTGACAAACGAATGTCATCTGGACCATCCTGACGAACTCTACCACCTTGACCCCACATGAGGTATTGCTCAATATCATTAGCAATTTTAGAAAGGTGTGCAGATTCCATAGCAGTCATGAAAGTACGTGAAAGAGAACCATTTTTCATAGCTCCTTTAACGTAATCTTTACCCATTTTCTGAACCATGTCCTCTAGATTAGAAACTGAAGGATCAATACTCTTATCGAATGATCTCCAGATTTCGGTTACAGGAACAGTACCATCTGCATTCATACCGCCTTTTAGCATCAAATCAGCGCGTGATGAAATTGAATAGTGTACGTGCGCTTCAGAACCACCAACAAAGTTGTAGAATTCTCGGAACCCTGCAGCTGTAGTAATATCAGAAAAGCGCTCTCCGTATTCTCCGCGAGCAGAACCCTTACGGAAAATTTTAGTACCTGGCTTCAAGTAGACACCAGGATCAAGAGTCTGACTGTTATCATTATTTACAAGTTGTACAGTGTAAATAAAAGCTTCACCTAGTGGAAGAATATCTTCCGCAGTGATGTACATTTCAAGACCATTGAATTTATCATAAGTGATGATGTCTCCATGACCAAATTCTCTACGAGAGATCTTGATCTTAAAAGTTTGACCATCAGCACCTACGGCTGTTTCACCGGTTTCTACTAGATCAACAATGTAAGGAAGATCAAGTACGTGTGGAGTTTGCCACTTATACTCTCCTCTGGCATTATCGACCATAATTACATTTTTACCACCAAAACTAGACATCTGGTATAGAGGCATTTCCACTTTTTGAGTCATAGCCCAAAGGTCTACAGGACCTAAATCAAGTGGATCAGCGTCACGCAGCATACTAGTTAGGTGATATGAATCTACGTGTGAGCTAGCATTGTAGCTGGTATCCCGTAGAAATATACCATTGTTTAAAACTGGAGTTGACATTGTTTATTAATTATAGTTAAAAATTATTTTTATGGTTATTCTAGTTATAATATTATCGTTTAAAAAAGTTTGAATTCCTTGGAATTCTTCTAAATTTTTGTTCTTCTTTTTCTACTACAGGTGATGATGTTGTCATCTTTGCCTGTGTTGTTTTTAATTGTCTTACCGTCTTTTCAACAGCTTGTTTCGTACCCTGAGATTTAATTTTACTTTTATATCCGTCTGGATCTGCAAGTAACCAAAGAGCTTCAGCAATCAAATCATGTCTTGGCTCTACATATTGGTATCTCTCTAGCAAATGTCCTAATAGATTAGTTGGTTTACCAGACATTGATGGATATTGCGGCTGTACCAAACCAGAGTAAAGCATACCCTGTGTTTTTTTATCTAGCTTAACACCAGCAAGTTCTCCAGTTGCAAGAGTATTATATACATTTTCCATATAATGTTGTGCTGCTTGCTGTTGTTGAGCTTTAATTTGTTCTTGTTCAGCAACTTTTCTTTGCACTATAGCTTCTTGCATTTTATCCAATTTTGGCTTAAACTTTAATGCTTTTGCACCAAGTTCCCCTCTATCTAACCACCCTTCAATTTCTTCTTCAATTTCATCAGCATCACCAAAATTTGTAGCATACAGATATTCTTTAACAATCTGTCTTTGCCCTTGCTCTGTATCTACATCTAAATCCATTACTTCCTCTGCTTGAGCAAGTACTCTAAACAAACCTTTAAGATCTGTACCACCATCAGCTACATATTTTGCAGCGTATTGTAGTTCTTCTGGTAAAGCAGCAAAAAATTCTTTAGGTGTATTTTGCTTAACTGCTTTTTCACGCTCAGCAATATTTGCTTGAATTAATTCTTCAAAATCTTGGATTGTGTAGTCATCAAAACTTTTATCATCATCAAAAGGAAAAATTTCTCCTTTTTCTACAAGTTTTGAAAGAACTTCTGATAAACCACTTTTATCAATTTTTGGTCTACCACCTTTATCTACCTCATTTTGGCTGTCTTCAATTAAAGAACTGAAATCGTCAATTGTTTCTACTTCATCAGTATTTATATCTTCTTTTTCAATTTCTTGTTCTTCTGTTGAGTTTTCCGGCTTGTCAATGAACGTCATATCCACACTTTCTTTTTTAAAAATAGTGGGCTTTTTTTCTTCTGTTTCTGGAAGCATAACATTTTCAGCTCCCGGGGCACCTAACAATTCGTCTAAGTTGATATCAACTTGTTCAACGGTTGTTGATTCTGTGTTTTTTGTCATTTTTGTTGGTTTGTGTACATTAATAATTTAAATAAAATTCATGATTTAAACTTGAAAAATTAATTGCTTAAAAAAAGAAACTTACATTATATGGCTATAGCATAATACCTCTATTATTTACTTTCTTTATTTTGTTTATTTTTTGCAGGATTATCATACTGATTTTTATTAGTTTTTGCTATTTCAAGATCAGTTTGCATTTTTTGTCTAGCAATCGATAGTTTTTGTTGTTCAACACTCATCTTATCATTGTGCTGCTGAGCTTTTAATGTTTGAGCATTAGATTGAATATTCATTTGAGCATTGTATTGCTCAGTTCTTTGAATTTTGTCTAATACATCTAAGTAATCTGACTGAAGGTTTTGGTTAATGTCTTGCATTGCACCATAGCCGGCAGCTCTAATTTCAGCAACCATTATATCTTTTTGGCGATTTTTATCAGCTTCCATTGATTCATATTCTCTCTTCAGTCTTTCTTCTTCTTGCTTAGATTGAATCATTTGCTGTTGCAATTCTTGCTGTTGTTGTAATTCTTGCTGTCTTTGTTGCTCAGTTTTTTGTTCAGTATCCTTAAGAACTTCGCTAATCTCAGAAATAGATTCAGATTTAATTATGTTACCTAAATCATAAATGGATGCTCCGGAAGTATTATTACTCATTGCTAATTGCCTCAATTGCTCAAGTATTGCTCTATGATTAGCTTTAGTAGTACAGTGAGTATTTAAATCACGTAACAAAAGATCGGTACCATTTATTTCAAAAAAGGCCCTCTCCTCAGAAGAGGTTATGTATTGAAGTCTTACTGAAGGATTTTCTGATTGATAATACTGAGATAGATCTGTACGCATTTGATGTACCCTCGGCATTAAATAATCAGAATGTTGGATAAAGTAAGTTTCAGTTTGTGCATACGAAGCATTCATAGCTTGCTGTATGCCTGTTGCTGTTTCTGCTGCAATTTGCTGACCTAAACGTTGCGGGGTAATTCCGATAGTTTCAAAAGCCTGCATCTTAAAGTAATTAGCTAATTGAATTCTACCAAGCAATCTATTAGTCTGCGAAAGATCTAATTGTTGATAATGCTGAAAAGATAATGCATTTTCTGTATTTGTAATAGATGTATCAAGAGGCAACATTTGAAAATTTTTCATTGCCACATAAGCCTTACCAAGATTATTTTTTCCCCAATCTTCTCCGAGTGAGTGTCTTGGTAATGCATTTTGATCTAGTAAAATTACAGTTCCTAATTCATCAACTAAAATATCTGCAATCTGATTATTTACAATATTATATGCAATTTGGAATGGTTTCATTAAATCTACCAGTGAAACTGAACTTGTGTTTCTATCAGAGAAGATAGAGCCTTCAACTGGAAGCTTACATCCATATAGATTGTTATCTGCTTTAAACTGAAACTTAAGTGGTTTAATTAAGTTTTGTGAAATACCTAAATAAATAGGGGTAATGCCACCTGGATCGCCAGTGCCCCAATATGATGGTCTATGAGGACCTATTTTTATTCCGCCGTATACTTCATTAATCCATATCCAATCTACGTGTTCACCAAATAAAAGGTTATCCTTAGTCTTATTAATTTTAAGATTAGTATTATAAATGGGTTTATCTACTATTTTATAATCTTCGCTTACAATATCTGTAGTAACCTCACCGATTTCATCAATTTTAGTAAGGTGACCAACTTTAACTTGAGATTTCCAATAAGCCGTTGTAACACGTAGTAGATTACTATTACCTAGATCAAAGTAATCTTCACTCTCTGACATAATATGATCGATAACATCTCCTCCAGGAAATTTATTATCGTAATACGAGGTAAACTGTCTATATCCTAATGAAGGTCTATTAGTATTCCAGTCATGTGATTTGGTAGCATCGTAGTAAGAACCATCATTTTGGTACCCTTGAATTGGATAACCTGCAGATCTTACTGGATATATAGCTTCTAAAGATTCTAATTGTTCTTCTGTCATCATCCAACCATAACGGTCTATAACATCTGATACAGTAAACATATCAAACTTACCTACCCAGTTACCATCGGAAACATATCTTGCTTCTGGAGATTTGTTATAAAACGTTAAAACAGGATTCCATAGCTCTACATCATAATCATCATCCATCATTCTAAAGTGCCAGAATTCGCGATCTGTGATCAGCATGTCTCTAAACCCACGCTCCTCTAATTCATCTAACTTAAATCTTTCTGTATCTTCTCTATGCTGATGCTCTGCCCATTGCTCTATAGTTGATCTATATGTTTTATCAAAGTAAGACTGTATTTCAGGTAATGTTTTAATGTTTTCAGGACTCGTCTGTTGCTGAACTTCTGGAGATGACATATCCATTCCGGCTTGAGCAAGTTTAAGAGCAAGTTCTTGTGATGCATTAAATACTAAATAATCTTCAATTTGTTGACGTTTATATTCAATCATATCATTATATGATTCGTCATCAACTGCTCTATAAACTACTCTAGTAGATCTTTTAGCAAACTCGTTAACTAAAGTATTAATTACATTAGGAACAATAGGATAAAATTTAAGCTCTAATGCTGACTGGTCTTCTTTAGTTAATACTTCAATTAGATCTGCATATTCATTATCTTCTTCAACAATATAGTCTGTCTTGTCAATGAGACCTTTAGCAAGCTTATAGTTTTTTAGGAGTTTTCGCGCATTCCGTCTAACTTGACGCATTCCCTCAAACTCCAACCAATCCATATTCCAAGCTGCCCATTCCTGATCTTTTTTGCTTTTAGGCAAAAATTGAATGGGTTGATTAAGAGTACCCATTCGATTATGCTCTGCTTTAGCACCATTCTTTAGCTGTAACGCATTGTATATTTGCATATTATTTTAAATTTCTAAACGCTTGACGCGGTAATTTCATGTTTTTAAATGCACTATTTCCACCTAAATGACGGAATGGACTCATATTTAATTTACTAAAATTATTGCTAGATTGCAAAGCTTTAGCAGTATCAGTGCGTTCAATTCTTTTACTATAACCTCTATTAGCTTGTTGAACTTTTGCAAATGCTACAAGTGCACAAAATGTGACTAGACGGTCAACGTTTAGACCGTCATGATATGCCATCATTTCTTTTAGCAGCATTATGTCAGGAATGCGTTCAACTCCATACACAGTTTTGACAATTGTACCATCATCTTTTGTAATAACATCCAACTCTTCTTGAAGAAATTGTATCCCATAACTAAGCATATGAGCTTTAAAAAGAGTTCCTGTATTTTTCCATCCATATTCTTGATATACACTTGCATTTGCTCCAAGTTCTTTTAAAAATAATATTTGACTTCTAGGTACAAGATATTTTTGTTTTTTACGACTAATCATGTACTGTATAAACAAACTAATGTTATTTTCAACAATAGTCCAAGCTTTATACCATTCAATAATTAATTCTAATTGCTCATGAGTTTTTTTGAGGTCATCATATCTACCACACCATGATGCTACAAGTTGATCTCGTTCAATATAGTTATCTACTTCTTCACCATTAATTTTAGTGACTTCAATAGGATTTCTATAAACAATAATTGAACACAAAGATTCTGATGTTGTAGTTTTACCTTCTGAAACAGGGTCAATTGATGCATAATATGTTCCAAAATCTATATTTTTTTTAGGACGCTCATAAACAACTAAACAACCTGTTTTATCTTCAGTTCGTTTTGATATTGGAAACTCCATTATAGGAAGTTTATTAGTATCCTTTACATCAGGGTTACCCTCAGCATTCCGGTATATTTCCAGGTGTTCATACGGGTATGTTTTATCTTCTATTCTTCTAATTTGTGCGGATACTAATTCTAAAGGAAATACAGATTCTTTTCTATACGCAAAAGCTTCTTCAATATTTCTTGGATGCTGAGAAATTCTTAGTTGGTACTGAGCCGGGTTTAAGTTTCTTTTCCATTGAGCAAATTGTTCTTCTAATGCTTTAAGTGATTCCTCTACTTGGGAATTTCCAAACTCATCAATATATGGAGGCATTGACCATTGCTCCGGTATAAATAATCCAGATTTACCCAAAGTACCTTTTGAATCTATTAAATTCGTATCAACAGCATAAATATCATTAGACTCAGGATTTAAAGTCATGTCTTTAAGTGGTTCGCACTGATCTAGATCCCCCACCGAACCAGCAGCAATAAACAACCCGGTAGTAATAAAACCTGACTTCATTGCTGGTCTAATGTACTCGTAAGTTTTATCCATTTTTGGAGCAATTCCCGCTTCCTCATGGAAAAATATTTTGCAAGGACCACCTACACCGTTAGTTGGATCTTTTTCAAAAGACATTCCCTGCATTACACCTTTTAAACCTATTTCTGTTTTACGATTACCAATTGCCTGAACTACTTCAATTTTTTGTTGCCACATTAAGGTCTTTTTAGGATTCATTGGTCTATACCAAGCAGTGTGTTTATTTAAAAACGCTTCGTATTCATTTACGAATTTCCATGTACCTTTTTCATTGATATAGTCTTTAAGGCTAGCACCCATTTTAAGAGTAATACCTTCTTCAAACCATAGTTGATTAATCAACTTGCCTGCATGGTAGTATGATGATGCAATCTGACGTTTTTTTAGAATAGACACGTGTTTGTAATGCAGTTCAGCTAAAGCTTCATATAGAGCCATATGATACTGTGCATCACGCACATCAGCAAAACCAAACCTTTGAATTTCTTTATTAAATATTGGTAAGAAGTTAAGCCACATATAATAGTCCCTGGTCATATACCATTGATCACTTCCGCTCTTAACTATTAACCCGTATCTGCATTTAGTTTTTTGATCTTCCCAATAATTTATAAAGTCTTTTGTGTTTTCTGGATAAGCACAATAAAGCCCCTGCTTATTAAAAATAAGGGCTTGTTCTCTAAAGATGTTGTTAGAATCCTGATTAAAATTATACTGACCGGGCTCTTTAAAGCAATTCAATACAAAGTCTTTATACTCATCACGAGTATTAAACAGCGTTGTAGTGTATTCACCATTATCCCAGGTAGGTATTTCTATAGGAAAGTTTAATACCATTAGTATTCATTTAGCATTCTGAAGATTTCATCCAGGGCTTCGTGCCTATGATTTTCTCTTAAAATAATTTTATTTACAAACTTAGACTGCTCAATTTTTGAAATATCATGAATTGCTGACCATTCTTTTGCCTTTAAATCAATTTGTTGTCTATCGCCGGTAAAAATCATTTTACTGTTTTTACCCAATCTTCCTAAACACATCTGTAATTGCGGTTTAGTTAAGTTTTGAAATTCGTCAATAATACATACGGCATTATCAAAAGTCCTTCCTCTAAAATGAGACAAAGAAACCAGTTCAATTTCTAAGTTTGACTCCATTTTTTCTAGAATATCTGATTTATTATAAACCTTACGCATATTAGATCTAATAGGTACTAACCACGGATCCATCTTTTCTTGTAAAGATCCTGGTAGGAATCCATTGTCCTCGCTAGAAATTGTAGGTCTAGTTATAATAATATGATCTATTTCTCTTTTAAAAAACATATCTAAAGCAATTTGTACGGCAAGTAATGTCTTACCTGTACCAGCTTGCCCAATTAAAAAGTTAACTGGGGATTCTAAAATTTTTGCTTTAGCCTTTTTTTGCTCTTCAGTAAGACTTATAGTAAATTTAACTGCACCTTTAGGGGGAGTTTTTTTAGTATTTAGTGTTGTCATAAATTATAATTGATCATATGATAAACCAGCACCACCACGAACCCTGCTTTTTTGTTCTTCTTCTAAATCCTTAAAGGCTCCCTTATAAGAATCTCGAATTTGTTGGAACTTTGCAGCAGCATTAACAAGAGAATTAATATTTCCATCTCTACCATGGGATATCGGAGTAGTTTCCATATATGAGGCTAATCGATCTAACATCTGCTTAATACCATTATATGCCCGAGATGTAGGGGTCTCATATAGTTTTCTGCAAATGAGCAACGCTTCCGGAATTCCATCATCTTCAACAGAAAATTGTACACCAATTTCTTCAAGTATAATTTCTTCTTTATCATCTTCTGCTAAATTGAAGAAAGGATTAAAATCCGGATTAGGACAAGTCATATAAAAAAGATACTGATAAATTTTCAAGTAATCATCTGGATAGTCATCCATTATTTTTTTTAAACTTGCAATTGTATAACAATGTTCCGTAGGAATAACCTTATTATTTTTGATATCAAATAGTTTTACTAGCATCATCTTCTTTTTTTTCACCCGCACCATAAAAAAAATAAGGACTATTACCATAGGTCCTATCTATTCTTTCTGAGGAAAGTGGTGTTTTAAATACGTTTAATTTTGGTGGGTTATCCTTATTATAAGGAACAATAAAATCAGCATTATGCCAACGTAATAGATTATTTGGCTGTGCGCAAAAATTACCATCATTTAAAGCAATAATATGATAACATTTACTGTCTTGATCATTTGCATAACCAAGATTAAGTTCATTTAAATCTCCTTCATAATCATCTATTGTAGTTATATAAATACCTGAACGCCAAAGTAAATCTCTACAAAAAACATCCACTCCTTTATTTTGTAAAAAAGCGAATGTTGTCACTGCAATGTTATTACTTTGACAATCCCATGATTGTAGTAAAGATAATCGCCGCTCTTCATTTTCATCTAAAACATCATAATTTTCTGTATGTACAAATGCACAAATAGGCATATTCCAAAATATAGCACCAAAATGTGATTGAAAATGAAAGTGTAAAGGTCTATTAATCATAGACTTAACACCAAAAATATATCCGGGAGTAAGTCCTGCTTCATCTTTTATATATTTATTGCGGATAAAGCATTCGATATAAGGCATATTAGCATTAAGTTGTGCCATTGTTTTTTAAGTATTTTATGATGTCAATTACTTCTTTCTTTAAGTATGGTAGTTCATATCTTTGGATTTTATCTACTATCGGCTCGTGATTAGCGTCAAATTCCAACAAACGACTACCATATTCATCTAATTCTCCCTTAAATTTTATATGATCGATAACTAGTAACCCGGGTTTTAGACCTGGATTATGTTTTAAGATAACATACATATAGATACTTAGCTGTAAGTTATAGTGCATATAATTACAGTCATCAAGATGAGATACAGGACCTAGCATTTTTTTACTAACACCCTCCCAATTTACATAGGACTCGGTTTTAATTTCTTTATTAGTTTTATAGTCATAGACATTTACTTTTCCATTGACTATTTCAACCCTGTCTGCTTGACCACATAATTTTGCAGATTTCAAATAAACCATATGCTCGGGATAAATACCCTCTGATAGTTTTTGGTTTGGAGCTATTTTTAAACCGTTTTCTTCTTTAATATTAAATACAGGCAAAGTAACACCTTCACGAGTAATACTATTTAATTGTAATACATCATGTTCCCTTTGATTATGGTACCACGATCCTAATGTTATAGCCCTCTCACTTTCTTGTACCCAACGTAGCTTAATTTCTTCAGGAGGCATTCCATACCATTTTGATTTTTTATTCCTTGAAGACTTTTCTGCTATTGCATCTGCATCAAAGTGTTCTTTAAACAATGATATACAACTAGTTACGCTAGTCCATTTGATGTTATCCTTTGGATCAATACTTACATACTTGTGTTCTTTTGGTTCAAATACTATTGCCATTACCATTTATTTTGAGGACATGAATAATCACGAGATCTAGTAGCTGCAGAAAGGGCACATCCACAATCACCACAACACGGTTGAGTTCCGGGTACAGCACAGTATTTACCTGTCTTATCGATCAATACACACTTCATGCAAATCTGCATCCTTTTTGCTGCTAGCTCTTCTATTTTCTTATTTTTAAATATGGTATGCCACCAGCCTTGTAGTATTACTTTAACTTTTGTTATTGCGTTCATTTTTAATTTGGTTTTGACGGTTCATCTCAGATTTAATTACTTCATAAGTTTTTTCCATTTTATCTAATCGCTCTTTTGCTTCTTGATATTTAGGAAAATTTTGAAAGTTAGTTTGGTCTAATTTATTTACATAAAATGTTTGTCTTTTGATAAATCCTTCTAATGGTCTTAATCTCACATAAAAATCACCTAAGCATTCAAGATAGACCCGGTGATAATTTAGTGAACTTACTTTTTTTCTAACTGTCATCCAGTAGAAATCAATAACAGCTTCTATTATTTCCCGTTCAAAAGGAAGTTTATCCTTGATATCGTCTATTATATGTTTACTTTTTTTCATCAGATATATATACCAACTTATGTATAAGGAGAATGTTGCCGTTTATTTGCACATTTAACTCCTCAGCAATTTTAATTTTCTTTTTGTTTTTACCGTCTTTTGTAATTAGTTTTTTCTTAGCTGCTTTAGCTAAAGCATTACGAACAGACTGAGAAGTCTTAAAAATACCGTGTTCAGCAGCTAATGTGCAAAACTCAGGTAATTCTCGTTCACCAGATAAAGCTAAAAAAGTCAAACAGCTTAAATCCGGTTTAGAGATCTGAATATCTTTTAAGTAGCAATGTGTAGCAATTTGATACTTAACAATATTCCAATGATCCATTTTTACTATTTTACTCACTTGATTTACTATCGCCATTGTCTTTGGTTTTATTATTATATATTAATTGAGCGAATTGATTCTGTGAGTATGATCTACGCGTTTGAAGCTCTTGAATCTCTGTCTGTAACTCTTCGTATTCTTTACGTAGTTTAAGAAGAGGAATCTGCTCATTGTAAAAAGCCGCAAGTTCTTCTTGACGTTTTTTCATCTCTTCAGGAGAGATCTGTTGGTTTTCAGGCATTGTTGAATTTTTTAAGTTTAATCAAATATATAATAATTAGTTTAAACTTACAAAGTTTCATTTTTGGTATAGCATAAAAAAACCCGTCATTCGGGTTCTTTAAATTTAATTTAGTAGTTAAAGTTTTACTTGGAATCTTTTTTATGTCGACCTCTGCGTTTTGATCCTTTAGCAGCATCTACAATATCATCAACCCCTTTGATTGCGTCTATAATATCCTCAGCAACGTCATCTACTTCTTGTTTAACTCTTTCAGTACGATGTTTAGCTTCTTTAACAATATCATCAATTCTATCAGGAATTAAGTTACTGTTATTGTCTTTTATTTTTTTGACGTAAAGGATTGTTCCGATTACTGCTATAATTGCAGTTATGCTAATAATTATAAATACTTCTATCATTGATCTAACTGTTTACGAGCTAATAAAAGCTTGATTTCATTTAAATCTTCATGAAGCTTTCTAAGCATTGTGGTTATTTCATTATTATTTTGTTCTAAAACAAATATGCGAGATTTCATTTTAGTTATCTCAATATTCATTTTAACATAGGTACCAATTAAAGCTGCGGCTATCCCAACAAACTCATATACTACTGTTGAATCCATATCTTTTACGTGCATTAATCCTTGAGAACAAATTTAAGATTAGCAAAAGCATGTATATGACCGTTTGTTAGTGTTACATTTCCTCCTTCCGCAAAACCAAAAATAATTTGGTCGCCTGAACCTGAAGGTGTATATGTTATAACTCCTGAAATGTAAGTTATACTTTCTGTAGTTGTGCTTGATGGGTTAACCCCTGTTCCTGCAATATTAGTATAAGTTCTTGTTGTTGAGCCATTTAGTAAACCTGTTACACCCAAAACAGGTCTCATTAATGATGAAAGGTTAATTGTTGACGCTAGAACAACACCAATTTCATAATAAACTTTACCTGTAAATCTTGCATCAAGATCTAAAATTGCTAATGGAGCTGCATCATGATGAGCTACGTTTAGTGATGCTGGATTAAATACCCCATAATCAAATGCATCATTTGCTGAGCTTGTTGATAACAAAAACAATTCTCTTGCGCCTAATCCATTTGTATAACCATTTAAACTATAAGTACAAAGTTTTACAGTTTCAGGCATGTCATCAGTTACTAAAGCCCGAAATAATGGTTGACCATTACTACCATCCGGTGCAGCGTAAACCTGATTTGCTGTTTGAGTAGCTTTTGTTACGCCTATTGTTCCTGATGTTGTTACTGGAGAACTGGATACAGTAAACTCTGCGGGCATTGAAAGACCAACAGAAGTTACTGTTCCACTACCACCACCGCCACCTGAAGTAGCATCCGATATTGCTTGGAGAAGTTTAAGACTTTTACGTTCAAAATCAAAGTTTGAACCTTTATCTCCTTCTTTTGGATTACCGTTACCTAAACTCATATTAAATAATTAAGGGGTTAGATTATCTAATATTTGCTGTAAAAGCTTAAGAAATGTTCTTTGATACCTAAAATTAGATCTTTTAGAACCGTTCCTATAATTATTATTTCCCAAACCCATGATACATATAATTATATAATAATATACGAATTATATGTACACTTTAAAAGAGATATAGAAAATAAGTAACCCAATTTCGAGCTCTTGAAACTCGCCGTAAACAGGATCTTCCCCTGGAGCGTAGATAATTCCTAAAGTCCAAGTCTTAAGATTATTTAAACCGAACTCAATCCTCATACACAATTAGAACAGATTGTTGATTGACCAAAAAATAATAATCATCATTATATTGGATAATTTCTGCAGCTTTTAGTGCGGGCGCCCCAATATAAACTCGATCCCCTATTTTAACTTTATCAACTTCATCACCAATATGAGTAATCTCTAACTTACTCCATCTTTTCATCATCTCTTCTTCCATAGAAGCTTTAACCTCATCGGTAAGTTCAATTAGAGATTCAGGTGCTTTTGGTTTAAGGACCATGATCCTATTTCCTAGTATTTTCATAGTTGATTTATTTGTAACAAATATAATACTTTCGGTATATAAAACAAGAATGTATTTGAGAGAGACGTTGGGTCCCTATAACCAAGTCCCGGGCCCTTTAGCGCTAGGGGGCTACCCCCCATAAATCTACAGAGAAGTTTGAAAAAGTTAGAAATGAACCACCCCCCTCAATCTCTCTCTAGAAAACTTTTGCTTCACTGGCTTGCTTGCTCTCGAGCAGAGCTCTCGTGCAACCAGCAAGCTCAGCTGAGAATGTTGTACATTCTCAACAGACACTCTCTTTCTATAAGTTTTGCTTATTAGTCTTACTATAAGGCCTCTTCCTTTTTTACTTGTATCAGGCTAACCTCTCCTGATACATCTACGCCATGCATATAGAGAGTATCATAGAAGTTCTAACAGACGAGCAGCTTACTGCTTTGTGGTGTTACTGCACGGCTGAGCTTGAAGCTAGAGCTCAGCGTGAACCAGAACCTTGTTGGGAAACTGGCTTACCGTTCTAAGCAAGGAGAGCCCTAACGGGCTCTTTTGTTTTTATATATGCTTTCCTTTTTTGTTTATGGATACATATACGTTTAAAGTGCGCATTGGTACTCTAGGTAGTGTTGGTGTGCAAGCCACAAGTCGGTATCATGCTGAAGATAAAGTTTGGAACCAAGTTCAATCCGGTGCTTATGGTGGAGTAGCTCTCAAGCATATAACCCGTAAAGA
>Ga0307377_10003184_pt1 | contig 18755 bp, 31 predicted proteins | sample TR3MG_FD_202535 | JGI IMG/M metagenome (GOLD analysis project Ga0307377, IMG submission 202535) | Soil microbial communities from Risofladan, Vaasa, Finland - TR-3 | ecosystem: Environmental > Terrestrial > Soil > Coastal area > Acid sulfate soil | place: Finland: Risofladan, Vaasa | collected... | reverse complement strand
CCACGAAATCCGTGAAGTTGACCGCCGGGTCGGCGGGGATGCCGGGAATGTAGCCTGCCGCCACCGACTCCATGGCGATCTGCTTCACGTCGGCGTCCGTCGCGTCGATGTTGATGGGGTCTGGGTAATCTCCGTTCTGCCCACCGTAGGTCACGTTCAGTCGAGCAACCGGCTCGTACGGGATCATGTCGACCATGATGTCCTCCTACGCCACCGGCGGTGGCGGCAAAAGCGCAGCGGTCTGCTGCGGCTGCTTGAGCTTCTTGACGTACTTGGAGAGGTCGTCGTTGAACCACCTAGCGAGAGCCAGCAGCTCTTCCTTCTCCTTGTCATCCGGCAGTTCTGCCAACTGCTTCTTCAGGTTGTCAGGGTGCACCTGGTCCGCTGTGCGCTGTAGCGCCACGGCCGTCTGTCGGTGACGTTCGACCGCCTTCGGGATGCTCTCCCGAAGGACATCCGTGTCATCTACCGCGGCGCGCGCCCCTACACCACGTTCAGTGATCAACGTGGTGTTGAAGTCGTCCATCAACTTTTTGCCCGCGCTGGACATCTGGCCACGCACACTCCGGGTGTGCTTGGACCTAACGTCGGGCAGCCTACCCAAGCTGAAGATCGCTTGGGTGATCTCTTCGTAGGTCATGGTCTGGTATGGGTACTTTTCCCGCGCCCAACACAGAAACTCCGCCGTGCGTCCACGAATGGACGTCTCGAGCGGTGTGAAATCCGTCAGCTTCAGCCTCGATTTTCGTTGAGCCAGAATCTGGGACCTCTTCTTCTCCAGTTGTGTCTTCTTTGGCATCTACCTCTCCAACATCGACCAGGCCGCGTTGATCTCTGCCATACGCTCCTCGCTACCGCCGTGGTCGGGATGTGCGCCTCGGGCGAGTTCCTTGTAGCGCCGTTTGATGTCCTCCGGAGTCGCGGACCCATTCAGCCCCAATACCGCCAAGGCTTTCATGCGCTCTATCCGGCCACCAGGAAGTTGGTTGTCGAGTGGCGACATAGGCTCCGCTTTCTCCACCAATTTCATCCGCCCCACAGTCCGGGACAAGACACCCTGGATCTCATAGAGTGTCTCGTTGATGATCTTCCTCTTGCGCCCGACACCAATGGGCGACGTGATATCCCGACCGTAGAACAGGTCCAGTTGTTGCTCGAGGATGATCTTGATTGCGAAATGGAAGGTCCGTGGGGTCTCCCCGAAAACCTCCCCCGCGATCAGTTTCTCCGACAACTGCTTCATGAGCTTCTCGTGTCGCTCCTGAGTCACGTTGCGGCGCTTCTTCTCATCCCGATTGATCTGACGGTCCTTTATCTTCTCGTCGATTACCTCCTTCTGTTTCCTTTCCTTGGCCTCTTTTTTGATCTCCTTCCGGCACTCGATACACTCGCGCTGATAACCGGATGGGCGGTCACTGCGCCTGTAGAAGTGCCGCTCGGCTTCCTTCTCCTCGCCGCAACGGCGGCATCGTAAAAGCACTATGTACTCCTCGTACGGGGGTACTAAATCTCGGCCAGAAGGGATGTGTTCCCCCCGTCTTCTCCTAGCCGCGCTCCTACGCTTCGTTCGCTTGCTGATCTCGCTCCTCCTGTCCCGAAAGCTCTCTCAACTTCTTGATGTTCTCTTTGTGGATCCTGAACCTCCTGTGTTCCAGATCTCCGTAGTCCAATCGGCCCGGCCCGATCCAACGGAAATAGCCCACCTCGGTAAACGTCACGATGGGCCACACCAGCCGCTGACCAAGTCCCGCCTCCACCGCCGCGAAGGTCGTCACATCAGTGGTGGAGGGCGCGGCCGCGCAATGCCATGGGTGGGTGTGGGCCACACCCCCAAGGAAACCCCGGCTCTCCCAGAGCACATCCCAGAGGGCTCTACTGTCTGGGAGAGCCCCGCAACTACGGTCTGGAGGAACATGCCAGAAGATCGGAGCACCGAAACGATCGAAGACCAATCCTGTCTCCATCAGCTCTCCTTCTTCTTTATCTCCGCCAGCAGCTTGTCTGCTGTCTCTTGATCGGTGCAGACGATGATGGGGCGGCTTATCGTGGCCATCAGCTCCTTGTTCATCTCCTGCGCCGCCTCCAACGCGTACATGTGCGCGGCCAGAAGCAGACGCGACAACACCTCCCGATCTGTGGCTCTGCCGAACTTCTCATCGTCCAGGATGTACTGGAACCTGTCCTGTAGCACGCGGGACCGATCGAGCTTTTTCTCTTTATCTCCCATCAGACGCCCATCCGCCCGGCGAGGTCATTGGCGAGGCCGGAGTAGCCCTTGTTGGACTCCAAGAAAGACCGACTCCAATCCCACTCGTCCATCACCAGACACCGAACTTCGACGGCAGTCAGCTCGATCTGATCGGCCTTGTGCATCTCGAGCATCTTGATGGCCGTATCGTACGCCTCGAGAAAAGAAACCGGCGGCGAGATGCCGAAGCTCAACGGTACGATCTTCCCGGCGATGATATCCCGCAGCCGCTCGTTCAGTACCTCGTGAGCCGCGTGCAGGTAACCCTCCTGAGCCTCCGACACAATCTGCTGATGCCGCTGTCGATTCTTTTTCAAGGACTCGAGCACCTCCTCGCGACTGGCGTTGATCTTCATCTCCATACTATGCGTAACAAAACCACGTCCCATCTCAGTCATCCCAATCTTCGTCGTCATCGTCGAAGTCACCATCGACATGACGGTAGACAACGAGCTTGTGTTCTTTGATTGCCTGCCGGATGACTGCCGGCAGAGACTCCAGGGTGAAGTAAGTGTCTCCCTTCTCGTTAGTGTAGTGATCGGTAAGGCAGATGCCCGCATCAATGATCTGAAGTGTGTTCTTGTCGGCCACACACTCCATACGTCGGTTCTCGAAGCGGTACTGCACCACCATCTCAGTCCGCCTCCGACCTGGACGGGCGTCTAGCAGTACCGCCCCACCAACAGCTAGTGCCGCTCGAGCGGCCGCCTCAAAGTCCTGGGCAGCCAGAGTCCTGCGACCGGGGCCCGTGCCCATATTCTTGGCAGCTTCGTCCCGCTTACGTTGGGCCTCCCGCTGCCGCTCCAGCTCCGCACGTCGTTCCTCGAGGAGTTGTCGCTGTCTGGTAGCGAAGCGGAAAGCGAGATCCAGGGCAGGAGTGACGCCCTTGAGCTGGTCGAGGGATTCTTTGCGGTCAACGAATGCACGTCGGACCTCATCCTCTACCGAGGCATCGAAGAGTTGCTGGGCAAAGAGCAACCTGTGCTCTTCATCAGAAAATGCTTGTACGAGCGTGAACCGGTCGAGCCCAGGCTCGACCAGAAAAATGGGCGTTGTCTGATCAAGTAGCTTGTCGGGGTCGGGCTCGACTCCCGCTTTTTCCGGTATGAAGCGGTCGCCAACCACATACCCTCTGGTAAGAGTGCGCCCGTCCACGTACGTGTGGTCTGGGTCTGAGGGTCCGATGAGCTTGGCCGACCTACCCCTCGCGAGTTCGAACGAGTACCATCCGAACTCGCGAGGGATCGCGCCTTCAACTCTCCATGACCGCTCGAGGGAGTAGATCTTCCTACCCCCTACCCAGGGGAACGTACGCGTTTCGGGAGCCTCCTGAAGGTGGTCCCGCCAACCCATCTAAGCCCAGACGGGCTTCTGGAGCAGCGGCGTGTCGAGGATCTGCTTGATCAAGCTGACCCGTCGAACAGGAGCCGCCGGAGTTGCCACCCGCGTAACCGGAGTAGAGGCGATCAAGTTTCTGATCGTCCGCGGGACAGCGTAGGGATCTGCGAAAATGCCCTCTTCGATATCGAAGCAGGGGATGCCGAGCTGCACAGCGGCCTGCTTGACGATAGTTCCGCCCCAACCCCACATACTGTTGCCCTGAACGTGCAACAGTCCGAAGGACACCGGAATGACCCCGGAGGCTCGAATGACCTGTACGAGCTGGTGGATGTTGTTGTCCCCCTCATCCCCCACGAAGATGAAGATCGCATCTTCGTTCTCCGCCGGCTTGTACCGGGAGACCAAGCAACCGATGCCGGCCGCGTAACTGGTCCCGCCACCTGCCGTATGACCTCGGAACGCCTGGGTCACCGCCGCCTTGGTGGCCGCCTTGATCTCCACCTCACGCCCCATCGTGTTGAACACCGAAACGTGCAGCTTGTCGAGCGGGAAGGCCCCCACGAACTTGGCCAGGTACTCCTTGGCCTTCTCGATAGCCCCCTCCATGGAACCGGACTTGTCGACCACCACGTAGATGCGGAGATCTCTGGTGACCTCCTCCACCGCCTTGGCCGTGGCCTTGTCCGCCGCCTCCTCCAACGCCTCCTTCACATCCTCCCGCTTGACGTTCCGGGCGATGTTCGCAGCACGCTGGTTCTCCGCCCGCTCCATCGCACCCTTCCAGCGAGCCTCGATGTCCTTGTCCTTGAGCAGACCCAGCTCCTCCAAGGTCGGCGTCAGGATGATGAGGTCGCTGTCCGACAGACCTCCGACCTCAATGGTCGCAGACATGATCGCCGGCGTCAGCCCAACGTCTGCCGGCAACATACCGACCACCCGCTTGTACGACATCTTCCCCTTCACGATCCTGGTGCAGATCTGCGCCTCCGTCAGACCCTCCCAGGACTCCGCCTTCTTGACGGCCTTGCCGATGGCGATCTGACGCCTACCATCCACCGCCTGCACCTGCTTCCAACGCAACGTGCCGAAGAACTTGTCGCTCACCGGCTTGTACCGAACCTTGGCCGCCAACGCCGTGACGCTGGAGGCGAACCCTCCCTTCACGAGCTGCTCGAGCACCTTGGGGTTCAACTCGGAGTGCCGCAGCCACTTCCGAACCAACGTCTCGTACCGACCCCTGATAGCCCGACGAGCACTCTGGCCGAAGCCCAGCTTCCGGTTGATCTCGATGACACCCGGCACCTCCAGTACGAGTCCGACGCGGAGGATCATCTTAGGGTTGAACGTCGCCCCCTTCTTCTGGAGCCGCACAAGGCACATGGCCTCGCCAACAGCCCGGTAGTCGTCGTCCCGGAAGGTGCTGTCCCCGTCCTGAACAAACTCCCCGAACCGGTTCTGCACGAGCAGGAAAGCGGCGAGGATCACCTTCAGGTCCCGGTTGTCGTCGTTCTCGAACGCCCAGCTCGCCCACCGCGCGGCGAACTCGTTGTCCATCTTCCAGACATCGGCGATCTGCTGGTAGAGGTGAACCACGACCTCGGGAAAAAGTCCGGGCCTGCGAAACGTGCCAATGGTACGCGTACCATCGCGTACCTCGATCGTACCCGGCACACCGATGCCTACTCGGGTGCGAGTACTCCGCCTACCCACCTTGTGGGTCTTGTAGACGACCTTCTGGCCGCCTTCCTTGACCCAGGTGGCCTGCTCCCACCGGACACCAAGACGGTGTCGGGCATCCGGAACAACGATGCCGGGTCGGTTGTGTACTGCGTGGTCAGTGAACTGGGTGATGGCGTTGATGATCCGCTCAGCCGGACCAAGCGCCTCTACACGCTCGTTAGCGTCCATATCGGCCCTCCTGTGTGAAGATCTGCTGGGAATCAGCAGTTCGAGTACAGGCAAAAGAAACCAGGCAGGCGAGTGACCGAGCGGGTTGGTTGACGCGATGGGGTTTGAACCCATTGCCTATCGATTATCAATCGATCGCTCTAACCACCTGAGCTACGTGTCTGCTCGACCTGCGGCTTGCCTGGTTTCTAACTGAGGAAGGAACTGCCGAACGCGCGAGTGAGAGAGCTGTTTGATCACGATGGGAATTGAACCCACTACACCCTGTACATTAAACAGATGCTCTACCTATTGAGCTACGTGTGGGCTCTCTCTGCGGCGCGTTCGGCTAGGGGGGTCTGGAGGAATCGAACCTCAAACTTGTGTGCTTAACCTGCGGGGCTCCGAAGAACCCGAGTGATCAAGCGGTTTTGCCATTTTCCACAAATGGTGCCAACACCAGTCGGCAAGCAAACCCCCATACTACAGACACACTAAAAACCTACGGGGAGCCCAGGATTCGAACCTGGATTATCTTGTAGGCTCAACCTGCGGGGCGCCGAAACGCCCGAGTGACCAAGCTGATGAATGATGCCAGTTTTGGTGACTGGTGACCTGCCATTGGTCTAGCTCCCCATGTACTGCTTATGCCGGGTCCAGGATTCGAACCTGGATACTCTTGTAGGCCAGACATGCGGGGTCCCGAAAGACCCGAGTAGCCTGGCGGGTTGAATGCTTGCTTAACGGCAAGTGCCTATTCCATTCGGCCAACCCGGCATATGATCAACGAGTGTAGCGATGCAGCTTGGTCTGTCAACCCTTATTTGCAGAGGATTGAAATGCAAGCTAGTTCGTTACCAAGACAAACTACTTATCACACGGAAGTGTGAAGTTTTTCACTGGCGGGATGGGGCGGTTCTACTCGGCGGCGGCGTCTTCCGGGGCCGCTTCCTCGACCACATCGCCGGCGACATCGGCCGGCATGGCGTCGTCAGCCACCACCTCGGCATCCGGCGTGGCTGCGTCCACCTTCACTGCCGCGTCAGCCTTCGGCGGAGCAGCGTCCACCTTGGCCTTCTCGTCGCCACCGCAAGCACACAGGAACAGAAACAGGAATGCGAAGATCAATCTCATGCTAGCCTCCTTAGTGTCTCGCGAGCTTAGCAGAAGTCCCGAAAACGGACCACCGATTCTGGGATAAGGACTGTAGACGAGGAAAGGAGGCAGCAATGCCTTTTGACTGGAGTACTCTCCGCGACTCGCAGCTCAAGTGGGAGCTGCGGGCAGCGGAGAAGCAGCTCCTCGAGCTGGGAAACCACCCCAGCATCGAGGCGTTGACCACAGCCCGATCGCTTCTGATCGGTCTAATCGAGAAGACGCGCGTCTTCTCGACCACCCTCCTCAGGGTGGGATGCGAGGAGGACGCACTGCGGCACATGTCCGCAGTGCAGCATCTGTGCGACGTCAATGAGGGCCTCATCGAGGCCGTACAAATGCTGCACGCCCGCCAGACCGTCGGATACACCCCCTCCCTCAACTGATCTCGCCGCGGAGTTCTGCGGCATCTCCTTACCTCACGAACCGCTATTTGATTGTCAAAGAGCACAGCAAGAATGGATCATGTTGTACGTACTCGTAGCCCAGCCGGAGCCAAACTACCGTGACGCCTTCCCTCTCAGAACTGGTCCCTCTCTGACGCCCGCAACCTGTCATACAGTCGTTGAGTTCAGTACGGCACGAACATGATCGAAAACAAAAAAGCCGCCTGGTTCCCCAGGCGGCTTGATCGACGTCCTACTACTCCCGTCTTTCAGCCGCCCGGCCCCACCCTTGGGTTTCCGAGATAGATTGAATCCTCGGAACGGTGGCACCAAAACGTACTTACGCCGCCCAGGCCTTGGACCTGTTCGGGCATCGAGCGTTTGGTGGCTGTTAAGAACATGCTCCCTTTCTGACCGAACTCGAGGGTTATGTCAAGAACTAGGTGACATTTGTTCTTGAGCCGGATGGTGGTCCGTGCGATCATACCCGAAACCCTGATCACACGCGGGTATAAGGTCGTCACGAGAAAGGAGCCAGGATGCCACCTAAGCTAGTCAACAAAGAGATCGCCCTCAGTGCCATTCGTGTATCCCCGAAGCACTGGGGGCGTGCCATCACCAACAAGGATGTCGAGGAGCTGGCGGACAACATCAGTAAGATCGGTCAGCTTCATCAGATTGCTGTTCGTCCGGCCGGCAAGAGCAAGCAGATGTTCGAGCTGCTCTCGGGCCAAAGGCGTTACGAGGCGCTCCGTAAGCTCGGGCGCAAGACGGCCCGGTGCCTTGTTGTCACTGCTGGCGACGACCTGGCTGGGTTCCTTTCCATCAGCGAGGGCCTTTGCCAGAAGCCGATGACGGGGGCGGAGATTGCCTCAGCGGCGAAGAAAATGGAGGAGTACTACACCCGGCTGTTCATGAAGGCCGACATGGCTCAGGAGGCCCGCGACAAGGAGGACCGGTCGGAGCGGGCGAAGAACATCATGAAAGGCCCCCCCAAAGGCGCCAGGACGCCCAAGGTGAAGCCGAAGGCCAAGGCGAAGGAAACTGTGGCGAAGGACCTCGGGGTCTCTCCGAGGACCGTAGAGCGCGCCACACGACGTGCTGAGAACCTGACAGCTTCTGTTGCCCGAGCATACCAGCAGAAGCTGGTCTCCGACGCTCAAGCGGACATCCTGGCCGGCATGGAGCCGGCGCAGCAGCGCGCGCAGCTACCTCAGATGATTGAAGAAACCGCGGCAGACACCAAGACGCGCTTGGCTGCCGAGAAGAAGGCCCAGCAACGGGCTCCTTCCGCCCCACAGGAACCCACTGAAATGATGGTGGTACTGCTGGAGGGCATCATCAAGGCCAGCGCCGAGTTGGGGAAGCAGACCAAGGCATGCCTGGCCTTCTCGGACAGCAAGGACATCGATTACGGTGAGCTTCCGTCTGTGGAACAACTTGAGGAGTGCGCCCACCTACTCGAGGAGCTGATCGCCCTCATTGAGCAGTAGCTCTCTCCACGTAGATGCCCTGGCCTGACAGGCGGTAGCTTTGGATTTGCACCGCCTTCAGGCACCCGCCGCGAAAGATCGTATTGGTACGGTCTTGATTTCTAACGACGAACACCAAAGCATCATCGGCCGTGTCGAAGTACGTGGCCTGGATCTCCGTCAGGCCCGACAGGTACTGGATGAGGCGGAGGGAATCAGCCGAGAAGGCTACTCTCCAGAGTCCCTCCCCGTCCACCCAGTCACCCATGGGCTCCACATGCTCTTGGGGCCGCACTAGACCGCCGCGCCAGCCGGGAGATGCCCCTCGGACAACAGGAGGGCCCAGACCGCCTTGCGGACCTCGTCGTAAAGCGAACCGCCGGTGGTCACCGCCTGCATGGCAGCCAGTAGCGCATCACCGTCAAGGAGCACGGACTCCATGTTGGCCACGACGTAGGTATCACCATCCATATAGCCACGAGAGAACTGGGCTTTGATAGATGTGTGGATCGACGAGTTGGGATTCACGGAAATCAACAACGTGTGGATGTGGAAGTGCGTCAGGTCTTTGGAGACCTTCGGACCTTCAACTTCGACCGTCGGGGGAGCTTCGGGGGTATACGCCATGATTCTTCTCCTGATCGTGAGAGCTAAACGGTACCACCAGCCCGGTCAAGCCGTCAATCTACTGCGCCAACCACTCGAACCGGTCCATGATCTCCTCGACGAGATTGTGGGCCAAGGACCGCTGGACACCGCTCTGGGCCAGTAACGCTAGAAGGCAGTCCAGAGAGGGCACACGCTTGTGGCTTTCGATGAGCGTGACGTATTTCGAGCTGAGACCCACAGCTTCTGCCAACGCGGCTTGGGAGAGATCGTTCTCCTTGCGCGCGCTTTGCAGTGCCCTGATGTAGGGCGTGTAGATCTGCTGCTTCTTCTTCGGCGACAATATCATGGTGACGATTGTAACCTTCTCGTTTTCTGCGTCAAGAAAACACTTACGTCCCGCCGGTATAAGGATACTGACCCCAGGAAAACTACCCTGAGCGTCTTTTAACCGAGGAGGGGATTTGATCGTAAAGATACACAGAGAATTCGTAGAGGGCACGCTCAACCACCTGGGGTGGCCGAAGGTAGATGTCGATGTTTGCTTGGCCCTGACGTACGACCCGGAGGAGGGGGTCGAGATTTATTCTGTCAAATGGAGGGATGCTTCCCCCGATGTCGAGATCGATGTGGATCTCGAGTTCATCCAAAAGGTAGTAGCGGCCGCAGACGAGTGTCTGCGGCTCCTCGAGGAAGATCGAACACTAGGGGAATGGTGGAAGACAGAGCATACGAAAAGGGCCCTGTTCCACCTACAGGCCTTCTTGGCTCAGGCCTGGGCCAAGATGGAGGGCTAAGGAGACGGTCTTCCGTCTCCTTAGCCTACGCACCTAGCTGAGTGATCTGAAAGATGGCGTGGTGGCGCTTTTCATTCCAGGACTCCCCGGACTGCGCCAAGATCTGATGGGAGACTTCATGGCGGAACAAGCTCTCCGTGTAGCGGGGATCTTTTGAGCGGTATCCGAGTACGCAGTCACGGCCCCAGGCATACCCTCGAACGAGGCGTCCCATGATGGACAGCTTCTCCTCATCCAGAAAGAACACCGTCAGACCGTCGAGCGCCTTGGACACAGCCCCATCCGGGGCCCTCTTTGACTTGCCGCCCGATGCCCACGTCACCCGGTACCAGTGCTCCTCCAGCCCGTCAATCCACTGCTCCACGTCGGCATGCCCTGGGTGGTTCAGCTTCCCGAACACGAGATACGCCCCGCGAAGCTGGAGATGGTACTTCCGTTTGACCGATCGCACGAAGTACCACGCGGGGATCCCCAAGAGAAAGAAGAACCCCGTCGTCGAGCATACGAACCGAGCTGCTGTGTCCTGAGCCTTGAGAAAACCCAGGACACACAGCGCGGCCGCACCCAGCCCCACACCGATAGGAATGATCAGGTCAAGCGGAGAGAAGACCCACCTACGCTGCGTCTTCAGTTCCATCGATCACCTACTTGGGGCCGAACTTCTTCGGCAACTTCTTGAACTGCTCCTTCAGCGCCTTGTAGGGGTCTGGCGCTGAGAGAGCGTGCGCGCTCGAGCCGATGCCGGGGGTCGTGGGCTGCGCCGCCACTGCCGGAACCGGACCCAGCAAGTCCCCCAGGAACTTGGTCAGGTCGCCCCATGCGCCGTTGGCCTGCGCGAGTAGCTTGGTGACGTCGGGATCCTTCTTGGCCTGCTCAGCGATGTCGACGCCGTCCAGAGCGAGCTGGAGGCCGTTGCCGATCGCGGTCTTGATCTTGAGATAGGTCTCCTGCGCCTTGGCGGCCTTTTCCTTGTCGGACTGCATGAGGGCCCACTGGCCGAAAATGCCGTCTGCAACGGAAAGGCCCATCTGCGCCTGCATGATGACGGTACGCGCCGTCAGGTAGGGGTCTACCTTTCCAGTGATGGGGTTAGGACAACCAACCAGCAACAACACACCGATCAAAAATAGCTTCCTCATCTCTTCCTCCTATTCCTCTTTCACGTCGGCTAACTTCTCGGGTAAATGCAACAGATCTTGAAGCGGCTTCTGGTTCTTCTGGACACTGTCCAGCTTCTTCTCCAAGGACTCAGCACGCCGCTTCTCCTCCAGTAGTTTCTTCTTGGCCGCCGCGGCAGCTTGCTCTTGCGCCTCCACCTTCTTGGCAATGGCCGGAGCCACCTTCTTGCAGAGACCACCCACCTCTATGTGCCCATCCTTGCACGGACTTGGTGTTATTGCTCTCCCCGTGACTTTGATCTCACGTAAAGGAAGTTTAGACTTGAGGGAATCATACTGCTTTTGCAACGCCTCCAGACGGATCTGGAGGTCTGCTGCGTGGCGACCCTCTTCGTGGGCTTGCAGGTAGACCAAGCGGGCGTGGATCCGATTGATAGCTGTGGACTGCTTGTTGACCTCGCCCCGCAAGGTATCCCACGTCTTCTCCGCCACAGGCTCTCCGCGGCAGTTGGCCACGAGACCAAGGATGAGCCCCGATACCGCCCCAAGCCCAATACAGACGTTTCTGATCTTCTCTGAGAGGGTCAGGGGTCTGCGGGACTCATCCGTGGTCTTGACCATACATCACCTCCGCGCGACCATTCTACACGTCCTCCAGCTCTCCGGCGATATCCGCAATCATCATGGCATGATTCGCCAGATCGGCCGCCTTGAGCCCCACCTGGTGCTTTTCAGCTACCGCCTGCTGTAACTCCTCCACGATCACCACCATCCTGGAGAGGTGGAACTCCATGGTGCCGCCCTTCCAGCTCTGTCCCCAAGCTGGGTCGTGCTTGAGCAGCTTGACTTCCATCATCCCCGCGAACTTGCGAATCTCCGGCCGTAGATGCTCGGCGCAGAAGTCCCGGATCAAAAAGGCCACGTTCTTCCGCAGCTCCCCGTTGTTCGCCAGGGAGATCGCCAGGGTCTTGATGTTCTCCACGCCCTCTTCCGAGCTGTGGGCCAGCAGGTGCTCCACCATCCGACTGAGGTGCTGCCTGGCCAACTTCGCCATCTTCTCTGACGTCATGAAGGTTCTCCTCGCTGGAAGGCCTCGACCGGTGGGCCGTCCTCCTGCACATAGGGGTTATCGATCAATGCCGAAGAACACCGGGACATATACCCGTCCCCTGTCTCAGCCAGGAGCACGAGCCTACCCGGGGAGATCTTCTGCGCGTCTTCCTCGGTCCAGATGACGATGGTCGTTTTCCAGAGTTTCCGCGGTGCCATTTTTTATCCTCAATGGTTCTCTTGGGTTAACCCCATTTTGCGACACCGTGTCGCAAAATTAGGGACGTTTGAGGCCCAGTTGAGTCTGGGCAAGCGCCACACCAGCGCCGGTAGGATGCCAGCCATGGAAAGAAACGCCCCGCTCCTCCACAAGGTTGGGACAGAAAGCCGAAAGCTGACGGAGTGCGATGGTAGTGCTCTTAATGTAGTCGTAGCGTTCATCTCGCGGGCGAGCCAAGAAACGCCCATCCCGTACATCCTCCAACGAGTGCCCAGATACGGGGGATTGGTAGTAGAGCCGCACCAGAGCGGTAAGTACCTCTTCCTGCACCTTGGTCAGTTTGATCATGCTGCCTCCTCATACAAATCAACATTGTAGTTGGTCGACCACTTCTTCCCAACGCAGATCTTATACCTTCGACAGCCTAAATCTTCGATCCGATCCGGGTATAAGGACACCAAGAAGAAAGGAGCTGAATTTATGATCAGATTTGTCCTTGCCATGAGCCACCCAGACCGAAACACAGAGTTCGGTCTGGCGGCGCTCAACAAACATACCGTCAGGGAGGTGGTGCAGTTGGTGCAGGCTGCCAACGTAGCCCGTCTGCTGTGCCAGCAGCGGGACATCACCCTGCACCACGCCCCAAGGCTCATCCTGGACTTGGGAGCACCGTATCTCAAGCTCAAGCAGTACGAGCAGCTCGACCCCGCCCAGGACGAGGCCCTCCACGGACTCCTTGGCGAGGCACCAGGAGATGACGTCTGGGAGCTGGTCAACAAGACCTGCTACAACCTCCTGGACGGCTGCCCCAACCTGGATGTTCCGGGCAACGCACAGATCATTGTGCGCCCCGACGCGTTTTACTGGGAGTGGGACGGCTACTTCAGCGGCCTCATTCCGATCTCAGTCCTCAACCCCGAGCAGAAGTAGGGAGGAACCATGAAGCCTGGTAGCTACAAGAGGATCGTTACGCACCCCGGCGGCGCGCACAGGGATGACTTCCTGTCGTGCGCCATCGCCGTCGTGTCCTGGCCGGAGATCTCCAGGATCGACCGGCGGGAACCCACGCAGAAGGAACTGGAGGACGACAAGGTGCTCGTCCTCGACATCGGCGAGGTACTCGAGCCCGCCAAAGGCAACTTCGACCACCACCAGCTTCCGAAGGAGGGAGAGGCGCTCTGCACGCTCTCCTTGCTCCTGGCCCACCTCGGGCTGGTGGAGCGGTTCAACCTAATGGACTGGCCCAAGGCCACGGCCATCATGGATGATAGAGGGCCCATGGCACTCGCCACCCACCTTGGGTGCTCTATCGACGCGATCTTCAAGAACCTCTCCCCGATTGAGGGCTCGATCCTCGAGGGCTTCGGAAAAGAGAGGGAGGTCCTACTCAATACTGCTACCGACTTCATGGGCCGGATGTTGAAGCAGCTCGGCAAAGACATCCTGTCCCACGCGGACAAACTTCACGAGCAGAATGAGTGGCTCCGGAAGCACGCGGAGATCTACAACCTGGATGGGCTCCAGGTGCTCTTCGTGGACAGCACCAACGTCGCCGGCGTGCAGAAGTTCCGAGACGAGCGCTGCCCTGAAGTTGCGGCGTGCGTCAGCCGCGACGACCGAGGCGAGGGGTGGGCCTTGTACCGATTCAATGATCACCCATCCCTCGATTTCGCAAAGTTGACGGGGTGTGACGACGTCGTGTTCGCCCATCTCGGCGGGTTTCTCGCCAAGACGAAGAAGATGGAGATCGGCGCCGCTCTGGCGCTGGTCCTCCTCGCCCTCCGCTAGTCCTACCCGATCAGGCTCCCCGAAAGGGTCGAGCCTTCCTTTAGCTAAGGAAAGACCAGGAGGGCCTTCCCAGAGCTATCACCGCACGTCATTCAGCAGCTCTACCACCAGATCTACTATGTCGTAGACATGGACGGTCACGCTCTGCGGAAAACGCTCTTTGACGAGTCGCAACGCCTCGTCTTCGGTCAAGGACTTTGGGTCCTGCCAATTGATTCCCACCCACGAAAGGCTACCCCAGCCCATCTTCTTCCTGATCGCATTGTCTGCCGCTTGGCATCTCTGGCCGTACGTCGATTGCGCCGGCGTCTTCTTGGGCACTGGCTTCTTCACCGGCTTGGGCTTCGTCAGAGAAACCGCCAGCGCCCTCGCAGCCTGCCGCGCCTTGTCCTTGCTCTTGGTATTCTGGTAGGTACGCTGGTAGGCCGTGACGATGCTCTCCGCTTGCTTCTTGGTCACCCTCCTGTTCCGCACCAGCAGAATCTTGGTGCTCTTGGTCGATGTCCCCCCGCTCAGAAGGTTGGTCAGCACGACCTCGCCCTGGATTCGTACCGACTTGACCTTCCCGAGAATGAGGTCCCCGTTGTTGCCGTTGTAGGCGGCAGCGTAGAAATGCCCTGCCTTGATCTCCGATCCCTTCTTCGACATCAGTCTCTCCCGAGCTTGTTGTAGTTCCTCCTGGAGAAATCCCGCAACGTGAGGGGCTCTCCTTCGTCGATGATCTTGCTGCGCTCGCACTTCCGAGCGCACCATCTGTTGTGCTCCTCTGGAACCTCCCGCGGCTTGCTATCCGTGTATTCGTAGGAACCGGGGTCAACTGGGGCTGGCTCCAACATCTCCCCGTCCGCCAGGAGGTAGTAGTCGTCCTCGTCAACAGCCGAGAGCTGCATCTTAGGGCGCGAGTTGATGCCCCAGGCCAAGTGGCACTTCATGTCGCAGGTGATCACCACGGGCTGGCCGCAGAACCGGACGTAGCTGACCAGCGCTTCCTTGCCGTCTATGCTCTGGCGCATCAAACCTCCTAACTGTTGATGTACTTCTGCAATGCGCAGATGATCAAGTAGACGACGTAGACGAACAACACCACGCCAGCTACGCCGAAGACCGCCACGAGCAACTCCATCAGCGTGAAGCCCTGCTCCTTCTTCATGGGTAACTCCTTTCGTTGGAATCCTTATACCCGCAGATCGATCAGTTTGTGAAAATGTAGGTGCGATCATGGGATAAGGCATTTAGAGAAGGGAATGGTCCCTTCGCAAAACGCCTCCGCCCCGGGCCGCATCCCGGGGCGGAGGCATCCTCATGCGGGAGGAACGAGATGGACGCGATCGTGAAGTTCTGGACCAATCTGCACCGGTGGTTGAGGTGGCTGGAGGAGTCCCTCCAGACCTCGTCGAAGCGCGCAGAGGAGGCAGCCCGCTTCCCCGGGCTGCACCACGACTCGAACTACTACCGTACCGAGGACGGCCAGATATGGAAAGAAACGGGGGCGGGCTGGTATACGGGCAACCGCCCCGCGGGGTCGTTCGAGAAGTACCAGTGGGCGCCTCAGGGTAGGGGGAAGTGGGCGCCCTACCCTGACCTGGTTGAGCTGGAAGACGGGCGGCAGATCAAGATGGTCTGCGCTAGCTGGAGCGACTTCGCTTCGGCGTGGGCATGGGAACGTGTCCCTGGTGAGGACACGGAGAGCTGCTACCGGAGAGACATCGCGTCTCTCCGGCATGGTCTGGCGTTCGGAAAGGCGCTCCTCTCCCAGAAGGGAGAGATCGAAGCGTGGATGAAAGATCGGGCGGAGAAGGACGGCGCCGCCCGGGCTGTGGAGTGCATGTCGGGGTTTGAGGACATGCTAGCGCGCTTCGCGTCGTCCTACCGGTACTCGGAGCTGCCCGACACTGGCAGCCTCCGAGCCTACCTCCACGGGGCGTTGGACGCCCTCGCTGGGGCCGGGGGGCGTTGGACGAGGTGTTGGTGATGCGGGGCTGCCTGGAGGTCTCCGAGGTCCTCTTCGCCGCGGTCTTCGGGCCGACGGCGAAGCAGGAGCGTCATCTGGTGAAGTGCAACCGCTGTCGCGGCCGCGTTGGTGCCCGGCGGATCCTCGTGCGGTTAGACGGGGTCCGCCCGGGGCTGGGCATGGCAGCTACAGGAGCGAAGAAGGAGAAGCGAGCATGACAGATAAACTCGCCTCGATCGAGGCAAAGATCGTAGCCGCTCTGAAGGTGAACCCTCCCTCGGGCGGTATGGTAGGTTTCGCGCTGTTCCTCTCCGGCCTGCTCTCCCCCGAGGACTTCGCGGTCCTCGAAGCCGCCGAGAAGGAGTTCGGAGAGGAGACGTGCAACGACTGGATGAGCAAAGTGCTCATCCAGTCTGGCCGCTACGAGAAGGACGGCCAGGGAACCGTCGTCCTGCGTGGCGACGACTGCGTGCACTGCGAGTACGAGAACGCCCCGCGCGGTTGTGACCGCGCTCGCGGTTGGGCCCTGAAGCTGGGGCATGACTGCCGGGAGGACAAGGCGTGACGATGAAACTGGGGGCACTGCTAAGGAAGGTAGAGTCCTTGAAATCCGCACTTCAACAATCAGACCTCAGCCGCTCGGAAAGAAAGGCGTTCAATGACGCCCTGCGGGATCTGATCTCCATGAACAAACTGGGCGACATGATGCTTGATAGGCCCCTTTGCGCCTACGATGGCTGCAAGAACCCGTTGCAGCGTCGTACGGGAATGCTGGAGACGTGCTGTCCATTGCACAGACCGACGTTGTGCGAATGCTGCAAACAGTTCTTCGTCCTGGGAGACTACTTCCCCGACAAGGGACGGGAACTCCTCCCAACAGGGGTGTTCGGAGGCTACCAGGCGGAACGCACCCTCCTCGTGGATGTTGATCAGTACCGATGCCCCGCGTGCCAAACGATCCATAAATGGGGCGGGGAAGAGGCAAGATTCATCAACCGCCACGGCGAGGAATGGGAAGAATTGGTGGCGAGGTACGCGGCGGAAACCGGGCTGCCCGTGGAAGGGCGGGTCTTCCGCCTCACGGATACTACCCCCATCGACACGTTGCTGCTTAGTGACCGGGTGGAAAAATGTCTCCACGCGGCCGAGGTGCACACCGTCGGTGAGCTTCGCGCAACCCGTCTCGAGCGGATCCGAGGAATCGGTGCCCTCGCCCTAAAAGAACTACGGGAGGTGCTTGCCCAGTAACTGGCCCATCTAGGTCTCCCAACTGAGGGGGCGCACCGGCGCCATCTTCCGATAGATCAAGGCACGACAGATGACGTGAATCTGCTCAATAGGGCGAGAATGCCCACGGCCCACAGGATGGGCCACAACGGGGGAGACCCCGTATCAGCCGAGGCCGCTGGCCAAGGCGGGACCGCGGACATCATACCGGGCAGCCCTTCGGGGTGCATGTCTGGGACCGTACGCTGCGGGACCGAGTAGCAAAAGGGACTTCACGATGGGATCGACTACGACTGCGAGTACGAGCGCAGCTAGCCGGCCGGGTGAAGTTTCTTTAGCCCTCAACCGCGTGGGGGGGAGTAACTGTTGTTACCTAGTTGACAAGGCATTCGCTCAGGCTACTCTCCGGACATGAGTCCCGCCGCTTCCATCCGCCGGCAGTATTTGTGGCCCTGGTAACAGCCACCCCGTAAGGGGCGTGGTCTGGGACCGGGGCGGACTCCAAATCCACTCCAGCAGAGTTCGATCCTCTGACGCCCTGTGCGTCTGGGCGGCTCGTCTAATTGGCTAGGGCCCCGGGCCGTAACCCCGGCTATCTAGGTTCGAGTCCTAGGCCGCCCATTGACTTGCCCGCAGTGATCACCTACTTTAGTTCCAGAGGCTGGGTGGCGGAACTGGCAGACGCAGCGGATTCAAAATCCGCCGGCCCAACAGCCATGAGGGTTCAACTCCCTCCCCAGCTACTCGTGGCACCCTTAGATTTACAAACGTGAATTGGGGGTATGATGCTCAAAATCAAGTGTTTCTGGTTGGAGCCCGCAGATCAAGTCGAGGAATCTCTACGGCGATTCAAGTTCCGTCGAGGGGAAGCACATCTCCACGACGCCGAACGGGTAGTCAAGATCATGAAGCCCCCTGACGGGCTAGAAGGCGGGTGGTCATGTAGAGCGAGGGAGAACACGGAGTTTCCTCGTGATCACCCCTACTGGCCCAAAGTCTGTGCATGCGGCTATGAATTTCAGGAAGAAGATGAATGGCAGTACAACTTGACGCGGCTCTACACCGGCGAGGATGGGGAGAGCAAACTACTCACGACGCTTTCTGCCGCTCCTGTTGGTGCGATGTGGGACGCCGATTGGTTCTTCGGCAAAGGACCTGATGGTAAGTGTCTCATGGTTCGTACCCCTGCCGGGGACTGGAACATCGACGGCAAGTCGGAAAAGGGTGGTGGTTGGACGCGCACGGGTACTCCTCCTGACCTGACGGTCACGCCGTCGATCGGCATCGGCCGGGATGAGAAGGGCCAGTGGCAGTACCACGGCTGGCTTCGGGACGGTTACCTCGTCGAGTGCTAGCTAAGGAAGAAGCGGCCGGAGAACCCGGCGCTCCTATTGGATGGGAAAGACCTGCCGAAGCGGCCCCTGAACACAGAGGCGAAGCTGCCTGAGGGCCTTCGCCTCTATCTGACGAATGCGTTCTTTACTCAAGCCCAACTGCTTCCCGATGGTG
>Ga0307377_10003179_pt1 | contig 18772 bp, 36 predicted proteins | sample TR3MG_FD_202535 | JGI IMG/M metagenome (GOLD analysis project Ga0307377, IMG submission 202535) | Soil microbial communities from Risofladan, Vaasa, Finland - TR-3 | ecosystem: Environmental > Terrestrial > Soil > Coastal area > Acid sulfate soil | place: Finland: Risofladan, Vaasa | collected... | reverse complement strand
TTAGTTTTTTTGAGTTATAATTATATTAGTCATCCTTTTTATATCTTCGGATTCTTCGACTAAGCCGTCTCCACCCACCTCGCGGCGTTCTTCTCTACCAGAACGCGGGCCTGCTTGAAGCTCAGTCCAGGGTTCACCGAGAGCAGATCACCTTTCCTCAGTCTCCAGGTCTTGCCGTCTCCAAGCCCGACGAAGGGCGGGGCGTCTTCCAGAACGGAGAGGAGGATCATTCCTCCCCCTCCGGCAAAAGCGATCTCAAGAATACTACCTCATCATGCGCCCTCTCGTCTCGGTCTTCTGCATCGTTGCGATATCCCCAATATGGTGAGCCCTCACAGTTCTCTCTTCTGGTCTCTTTTCGAATAGGGCAGTCAGTGCACGAATATCCATCGGCCATCGGTACACTGAATATCTTACATAATGGACAATGGACGACCCCTTCGTCCAGTTCTCTCGATTCAATTCGTTCCCATAACTCAATGGCGTCTTTCAACGCCTTTAACGTCTTTTCGTCCATCTCACATCACCTCGATCTACTAGGAGGACTCCACATTCCACCTCGCAAGGTCTCTGTCCATCCTCTATCATCCATCATTTCGCATACATCCTTCTCTGGGATATGGTACTCTTCCGCCAGGTTGGTGGGTTTCGTGATCTCTTCTTTTCGTTCCAGCTCTGATAGAAGCTGATCTATAGGCACTTTGTCTATGTTCTCATGAAAATCTGATGCAAATGGAGGTAAATCTGATGCATCAGAACCATTCTCAGCGTCGCGTGTTGCTGTTTTCTGAGGTATCTGAAGTAAATCGCCATTTTTGCTATATTCCTCCCTATAGGGGGATACCATACCACTGTCTAAAGAAATGCTACCGAACCTCTTAAGGATAGAATTCCATAGTTCTACTTCAGATACATCAGAAAACGCTATGCTATGGCCCTTTTTAGGAATATTCTTCTTCAGATCTACTTCAGAATACTTCAGACTACTAGAGAAACCGCTAACCATGGCCTTGGTGTCTGCAATGGCGGCCTTATCATCAAACAATAAGCCAGTATATGCAGTATAATTTTTACCATTTTCATCTTTTCCTCGATAAGGAGTCTTCCCATTGCAAAACCGTTTCAGATACCGCCCAAAATAGGCTTCATCGACGACCTCCCCCACCAAAGCGGAGCACCATTGCTTATAGATTTTGTAGATATCCCGTGTTGGTATCCGCTTCGAAAACACATCCTCTTCGAATTGGCAAAACTTCTCGCAAAACGTGGATACACTCGAACTCTGGATCACATACTCGTTGAACATCTCCTCCGATGGTCTCTTATGGATCGACATGGTTTTTGATATCTCTACTGCCCTCCAAAGAAGGATGTTCAAGATACCCGAAAGCTCTTCATCAGTGGCCATCTTATCGAAAAGGTGAGGATCTCTCTGTCGGTCCATAGGGTTCTCCGAATCAGGATTGAACACGAAATTGAAAGGCAGATCGACCTTGATGAACCTCTCCATCCAGCCTATTGAGGTATCCTCGATCTTCGGCATGGCGTTGGTGTCCACTATGGTCTGGAAGTAGGGCCGGTACTGAATTCGACTCTTATTTTTTCGGTCAGAATCTATGATCCCGTTTCCAGACGTGAGTTTCATGAAGTCGGTTCCGATGGTGCTCTTCTTTTTACCGGACTGCTCGGCTGCGATCCAACCTCTTTTGTTATGAAATTCGCTTGCAGCGAAATTGTTTTTTGTGACCTCCATTAAAGCCATGTCTCTGAAACTCTCTTCTTTAAAAAATCGCATCAAAAGCCGTTCATAAAGCCCTTTTCCGTTGCGACCTAGTCCTAGAAGGAATAGCACGTAAGGTAGAGGTTCCTTGATAGCGCACGCCACCATCCAGTCTATCAGCGTGATTCTGTCTGTGATGTGGGGTGCGCTCGATTCGAGAAATTCCAGGAACATCGGACACTTGGCTTCAGGATCGTATTCGACATTGATCATGTCGGTTATGAGGTCATCCGGTCCGTACTCTCGAATTTTCCCAGTTCTCAGATCAGCAACCCCATTTTTGAGACCCAACAGGAACGGATCGGGATCAAACACTACTGGAACTTCTAGCAGCCGGTTTTTAACACGGCGCGTAACCTCTTGCACGTCTCGCCCGCCGACTTTATCTTTCACGATCTCGCATATTTCTAAATCTATTTTTCTGTCCCCATCATTTTGGTATATCTGACCATCATACCAAAAGATCTCTGGCTCTTTTTTGGCCATAGCCAGAATGAAATATTTTCCCATGATAGCATCAGCGGCTTTCGACGGGGAAAACTTATAATACTGTCCATTTTTATTTGTAACCAGAATACAAAAGTCTGTCATGTTTTCGTCTATATGTTCTGGTTGTTTTCCGTACTGCATCGGCCACTTAACGTTATCACATTTATCATCAGGATTGCACAAGTTAAGCCCTCCGAAACCTAACGATGGATAGCCCGCGCTCGTCTTCTGAATAGTCTTACAGCTGGGGCTACAAATGACTCCATAAGAAGTATAAAATATCCTCGTCTCTACGTCACATCGAGCGGCCACAGGATACCAAAGATCGAAAGCTTCGGTCTCATTCCAACCAGCTTGATATAGCCACGTCGCCAGAGCCCCGCAAACACGGTGAGCGCCTTCGCCGCCTGGAAACGATAACAGAGACCGATAAAACGGGCACCAGTCGTCCGTAGACACCGCCTCGGATGAAACCTCTATATCGCCCGAATTTTCGACCTTTCGCGAAATGTCTTTCGCTGCCTTGATCGCATAAGGCTTAAGCAGCTTCACCAACGCAGATCTCTCTTCGCCACTTGAACTCCAAGCATCCAACCATTCTCCAGCCGCCCGGATAGTTTCATCTGGGAGGCCGTCGTCAAGAGTTATCCTTGCCGCATTGAGATCAATTCTGATATCGTTTTTGTTTAGAGGGACCACAGCAAAAGGCAGACTCTTATGTATAGATAACACACATTTTATTTTTCTTTTCTGATTGTTCAACTTATCAAACTTTATCTCACCTTTACAGTCGGGAAACTCTTTGAAAAACGCGCTTTCGATGTCATAGAGAAGCGCATTGAACGCTTCCATCCATACCTTGAAATCATAATCAAGCTTTTCCGGATCGAAGTCTTCAAGACCTCTCTCTGAAGACATGTCCGAGAGTCCGGGATGAAGCCAGACATAAAGCCCCTGCCCTGAGAACAGAACCGCCACCGATTCAGATATGCCTCTGCCCTTCAGGTAGTTCACCACGAACGTGGCCGCCGATTCCAAGGCATCTATGCGACCATCATGATAGAGCTTTGATCCATCGGGGCCGTTTGGATCTTTCACAGCGTCGATGTCAGCAAACAGAGTGTAAGATATGAGGTCTCGTCGCGTTCCGATCGGGAACTCTGGCTTACCTTCCCCGCCTCGCCCTTTCACCCACCGCGACGACTCCGAAAAAACTGAAGGCGTGAACACGTCAGCGGTCATGTAAAGACTACGAGCCCGCGACGTCGTATCGTCATAATCCAACGGTCCTCTGAGCTTCACTTCTCCATTTCGCTCTTTGGTATACCATCCGTCGTCTCCATTGAGCCCTCTGAATCCTCCATTGTAATTGCATGACTTCAAAATTATTTCTTTAACTTCCGGTCGCTGGTAATGACCTGATGTAATCTCAGTAGCGTTTACCATCAGATCACCATGATTCAGCGTCGCCATGTTCAAATCTAGCAGATCTGGACTTTTCTATTGCCCGTCTTACTCCGCTGTCGGGCCATTCCCCCTCGAAATTCCAGCACGGGACATACCCGGAATTTTCATAAAATCTATGCTCTTCTCTAGGATAATTATGATACATAGAAATAAGAAAATCAATTTCGTCGTAGTCTGCTTCAATATCAGTGCCATAATAGTTCTTTGGAATCCATGCTACGTAGGTCTTGAAGTCTGGCGTTCCTACTAGTCTCAGAACCGGGCGACCTGTCATCTCGGCCAATGCTCGTGCTTTCAGATTTTCTCCGTCGGTGAACTCTTTTGCTTTAACCTCCGCCCACATGTTTACTTGAGGAAGCCAAAAATCTGGGAGATAATACCCATATTTTTCCAAATCAAACCCTTCGGGTTCATATTCCCATTTAAGCCCGATCGCATCAAAATAGACCACCCACCTGGCTTCTAAACGGCTTCGGAATCGATACCCCTTGTATCTCGTTTCAATGGGTTTTATCTTCATTTCTCTCCCTCCTTTCACCATCAAGCTCCGCCAGCGCGGGCTTCTTCCGCCAACAGGTTCTCCATCGCAGTTTGCGCAAAATGGCTTCGGTTTCTGTACTTCGTCGTCGCCTCTACCAGATCATCGACTTCCTTAACCAGAACTTCAGGAAGGTTCACGGTCGTTGGTTTAAGTTCTCCCATAGTAGAACCTCATAGATTCTATGATATAAATAGATTATGGTTGTCTCTCGTCTCAGTTGTGGAGGGATACGGTCCACTGCCTTTGCGATCAGATCCTCTCTCCCTGACATAAAGTCGTCTCCCTCCAGATCTACTGAAACTTAGGGTATTCTTTTGGCCGCGAAGTGAGGTTTGGCTTGAAGTATATCTTCAATCCAGATGACCGGGCTTGTGAAATCAACGACTCCACCCACCTCCACTCAGGCTGAAATTCGGGCTCACCAGAACTTTTGCTCTGCCCCCCTATAATGAGCCAATCAAACATTGACATGTCTCCAAAGTCCAGCATTTCCTTCAACGGTTCACAGCTTAGAAATTTGACCGTCGCCCGAATGTGTTGGAATGCCTCCTTTGCAGGTTCTACCCTGGCTTGGATATCAACGGTCGTACCTACCCAAGCATTATCAGGCCATTCTATATCTATAAGGCGAGAAGGATTTTTTGTCAAGAATAAAAAGTTCCACTGTGGATTATCACGAACCGACTTTATCACCTGATCAATCCATTCTTGAGGAACCCATGCGCCAAAGAGATCCGCCATAGAGCAGACAAACACGTTCCTGGAGTTCCCATCCTCGCCGCCCTGTGTTGATGTATTCTTCGGAGCATCCAGCCTATCAGGATGAAATGTGGGTTCAAACTTCTCTGGGAAAAACCGGTTAGCGATGTCTCTTGCATAGCAATACGGGCACCCCTGTTTGCACCCGGTAACTGGATTCCATGACCACAGCGACCATTCTATGTTATCGTTGACCTTGTTGAATTTTGAAACGCTTTTTGGGATGACCTTTTCCTCCTCTTTGATTTCAGTATATGCCTTGTGAATGGTCTTCGATCCTGATAATACCTCCTCCTTTTTGATAGGATCGTTTAGGACTTTGCGGGCACGTTCAACTTTTGCATGGCTTGCTCCAACAATGGAGGCGGTTCTGATTGCAGAATTCTGATTGATATGTGATTGATGCAATTGCTGATATACTGGAACGTGGTGATCAATATCAGGAGTCATGTCGCTAGGTGTTAAATTCTGGTCGCTTTTTGTTATTTCAAAAACCTCAATTGAGGTTTTTGATTTTTGTCTGGCTTCGTCGCTTTTCACATCCCCTCCTCTGGGATTTGTTTCATCCAATGCATCAACGCATCTCAAAAACTCTGAATCCGTAAGGTTCCTTCGGTTCCGTTGGTTGTGGATTGCATACTCCAGAGCTTCTCCATCGTTCCTGAAGTCATGATAGAATACATAAACGTGATCCATTCCGGCTTCTATGGCTGCCTCCATTCGGGTGTTTCCATCAACCACGACCATTTTTTGCCGCCAGACATCAACCGGTTTGGACTCATCAAACCCAAACTCCATCATGTTCTCCGAGATCGCGGTCTTCACCTTCGGATCAATTGAAAATATGGTACTGTATGGTGGCTCACGTCGCAGATCTGCTATAGATACAAGTTCTGGCATTTAGACCATCTCCGATTTGGTGCTGTTGATAATATGAAAATCGCTTCTAGGATCTTCAATTTTATAAAATCCTTCGGATTCCCATGCTCTGTAATCTGACCAATTAGTTCCAAAAAGAAATGTCCACTGGTTCGGATCACGTTGCCCTTTTTCGTTGATATGAATCTGGCGGCATATCCATTGCTTTTTATTGATCTTTGATAACTGATCAATCAGTGGAGGATATTTTGAATGGACCGTCCGGACACGTTTATAATTTGTTCCAGCGAACCGTATCAATATATCTGTATATTTAAATTTCTCCATGCTAGATAATTGATCAGCGACTCCGAACACCGACTCAGTGCTATTCATTTTAATCCCATTCGGGTCGAAGTAGATCAACCCAAATTGTTTTTGCGGCAACGTTGGCTCGATTGTATCGAATAATAATTTGGAGCTATCACCATTCAAACAAGTTGGATCGATCCTCTTTGCTCCAAAAACTTTGAATATTTCACGTTCATAAACACGTTCGCACAATTCTTGGAAATTTAGTTTATTGCGCTCAAGAAACCATGCTTTAACTCTGGTATCTTTTCCGGTATTCTCGAATTTATCTAATGCGAGTCTCAATGCTATAAGAGGAGACCCTTCGCAATCCACTTCATAATTATATCCTGTGCCTGCATTCATGTCAATATAATGGATATCCCGCCCGGCCCATTGGTGGTGCTTTGATGTAACCTTTTCGGCGATTGAAAACCATTGCGCCAAAACCCTATCAAGTCCGTATTGTTTATCGATGGTAAACGTGCTCTGCCCTTGTTTCAGAGCAGATATCCCATGATTGTGCTTTGCCATCTCGTCTCCCTCACGCGAAGTCTAGCGGCTCGCCTTCGCAGACACAAGCGCACTTCTTTTCTGCTATATCCAAGACGCGTCCTAGCGCGTCGTTCATCGACTCATTCGCGACACCAAACTTAGCCAGCCGGTCGCGATTTTCATTAGAAACCGCGATAGTAGTTCCCATAAAAAGATATATGGAATATATGGTATATAAAGGTTATGGCCCTCTCCCTAATCGAGGGCTTGCTCTATGATCGCCTGTTTTTCAATAATTGATTCCGCCATTCTACAATCAATTGAGTTGGAATAAACCAAATGCTGGATCAAGACCGATCCCGCTGTGCCGATCCTGTGAATCCGGTCCTCCGCCTGAGTCATGATTCCCGGCACCCAGTCCAGTTCCACAAATAGGAGGAGACTCGCCGCCGTTAAAGTAATCCCAACCCCAGCCGCTCGGATCGATCCAAGGAAGATCCGCACTTCAGGATCGTTCTGGAACCTGTCAACCGCATCTTGTTTTGCGGCTTCAGAGTCGCCTCCCTGGAGCCGAACCGCTCCGAACTCGGAGACGCCCCCTGTGATGGCCTCCAGCACGTCACGGTGATGACACATGACCACAAGCTTCTGATGCTCCTCCATGAGAGCCTTGATATGGTCGATTGCATCCGGGATCTTATCGACCGCCGTCTCGTGGCGGACCTTGCTCATAGACTCAAACTCCACTGGTGGGATGTTGGCCCCCTTCAGCATCGCCTCCAACGTTGCTGCGAACTTCTTCTCCCTCTTCATGACTGATGACTTGGAAGGCAGAACGATAACCTGTCTCTGCTTTGGCGGCAATTCCGTCATGACCTCGGACTTCAGCCGCCGAACCATGATCCGAGCCCGAAGCCTATCCTGGAGTTCAGGAAGGTTGCTGGCCCCGTTGACATCCCATCCCCATCGTGTCTCGCGGGCGTCGCAGTACTTCACGGTATAGTCTTTCCAAGATCCCCAGGTCTTCGGGTCCAAGGAGTGAATCGTGGTCCAAAGCTCTATCGGTTTGTTGAGGATCGGAGTTCCGGTGAGGAACAGTCTCCTCTTAGCCTTGATGGGCTCGGTCCTCTTGGAGGGATCGCGATTCCAATTTCCTATCACTGCTTTACTTCTGGAAGATTTCGGGTTTTTAATCATATGACTTTCGTCACATATTAACACATCCCATGCGACTTGATCTATCTCCCTCCGATATCCTGAGATGATATCGTAGTTGATTATCACCGCGCCACCATCTGGAAACGGCTTTCGCGTTCCATTGATAACCGATATCTGGAAGTCTCGGACTAACCATTTTCTGGCTTCGCGTTCCCAGTTTAACTTGAGGCTGGCAGGGCAAACTATTAGAACGTTCTGAATAGACTCGTCCGAGTTGATGACCCCAAGAGCCTCAATACTTTTTCCAAGTCCAGGTTCGTCAGCTATCAAAACATTCTGATGTTCCAAAGCGTATGCGATTCCCGCCTTCTGGAAGGGCCTGTACTCCAGGCCTGGAGGGCGGGGAATATCCACCTCCGCTTCGGTGAGGTGGCTTTGCTCCACCGACCGCGCCTCTTGTGCGATGGTTCCCTTGATCGCGGCCTTCGCGAGATCATCGGCGTATTTGAGGAGGCCCGACGCGATCCCGGCATCATCGGTGTACCATGCCTTGTTATCTCCATCCCACCGGAACCCGGCGTCTTTCGGGATATGCCGGTGGTCGAAATGGCAGACCATCTCGAACCTGTCTCTCCGAAGCGTGAGCTTAATGATCTGCTTTTCCTTCTCCCTCTCCTCAGCCGCCTCCAAGATTCTGGCTTTCAGGCCTGAATCAGCGTACTGGATCAGTTCGGCGGCCACGTCCGGATAGTTTGTATACCAGACCTTTGTGGAAGGGTCCCACCTGAACCCCGCCGCTTTTGGGATGGTCCGCTCGTCGTAAGTGGATTCTGCCTCGTACCGCCCGTTGGCTTCAATCAGTCTCATATCCCGCACCTCAGTCCGGCTACGACCACGCGATCATAAGCATAGGTAGGGATCAGGATAATGTCGTCCTTCTCGATCACGCCCCACCCTTCTACCGTCGCGCATCGGAGCACGGTATCCAGATTGCCCCATAGATCGTTCCCGCGAGGGACGGCGACATAACTTTTGCCGCCGCTGTAAGATACGACTGGCAGGGAATTCTGGATATGGAACTCCAGCAGCGGCGGGATGTAGTTCACCGGGACGCGCCGCCCGCAAGAAGGACATGATGGGGTCTCGGATGCTCCAGTATAGTTCCACCGATAGCCACAAAGGCGACAGATGGTGTTGTGCACCATTTTCTTCACCTCGAAAAGGGGGATCAGAGCCCCAGTTGCGCCTTTCTGGCGGCGGTGATCCCGTCGCTCACCACCTTTTTGAGAGGCACGCCTTCGGAAATTTCGCAACCACAGACGGCACATGTGCTATCGATATCTTCCAGGTTTTCAACGTCCGGAAGTCCAGCACCTTGGTGGATCAGATGGGTTGGGATCATTTCCATCCCATCTCCTCGAACTCCTTGAACCGTTCCCAAGTATGCTGGAGCCCTAGCCCTTTTATCTCGTCAGGTTGCCATCCGAGATCCAGGCATAACATTTCTATCTGAACCATCGCGTCGGCCACTCCAAGCTTCGCGGCTGCCAGATACCCGGCCTCGTCGTCCGGGAACCGACGCGACTTCATGATCGCGTATCCGGCCTCGCCGATCTGATGCTGGAGGATGAGCACGCGTTGTTCTGGAGTCACGCCGTCCTTTTCTATGCCATGCAAAAAATGAGAAGTGGGCTCGATCATGGAACCACCAATGCGTATACCAAAACCGACCGCCCTCGCCGCCCGGTCTTCTCAGTCCGTACCACTTTGATTTTTTGGGTGCGGCGGGCGGCCATAATCGCCTGCTCGATTGATCGTCTGGCTGCTTTGCCCTCGCACCTGTCCAGAATCTCGTTCCATGACAGCTCCTCATCGGGTTCCCGGAATGCCGCCAGCACATCGTCCTGACTCATTTTTATCTCTCGTCATGTATAATCGTCAATCCCGGCGCTAGATAGTGAGGTAAGCTAGATTTGTTGAAGATCGTTGGGGCGTCGCGCCCTTTGCTCGCCTCGCTTCTCATTTTTACTCAGCACAATGCTGGCAATTTTGCGCCGGGATATCGGTTTTTCATCGTCGATTCTACGCCATCTCACGCCCCTAGACCGACCGGACGACTCGTTACAATGGGGCGATCATGGGCGGATGATTTTCAGATTACTTTTTCCACCCACCAGAGATCGTCATTAATCCTGATGTGAGCTGATCCTGAGAAGTCGATGTATCGCCCTACTGGAATCTCCAGCTTCCTGGAGACGTAATCCTGGAGCCGGACGAGTCCGTACATGTTGGTAGCGGCGGCCCCGGCATAGTCCCGGCTTCTCCAGGTGGTGATCATGTCGAGCTTTCCGCCTCGGACGAGGAACTGGATTGATCGAAGGCACGGAGGATCTGTTATCAGGGCGGCATAAGGGTCTCCAACTGGGATAATTGCCCGACGAGTATCAGGATTCTTTTGCATAGCCGGGATAATTATATCTCGGAGATTGAATTTTATATAATCTGCATAAACATAGCTGAATCCTTCGGGTTTTGGCTTCATTCCGATGATCTCGGTCTCGAAATACTCATCCAGCCGGGCCTTATCACTCCATGCCGTGACCCCAGGAGCTTTCGGCAACGTTGGGATCATGTCTCGGGGCGGTACGGTGATCATGACCTGGAGCCCTTCGACCTCGTAAGTCTCATCTCCTCTCTGGTCGGTGACGATGTGCGGCTCGCCGCAAAGTTGTCTCCAGTGGGCCGTCGCGACGATGCAAGAGAGGGCTCGCGGCCAGACCTCTGCTATGGTCCGGCCCTTGATATAAGGCGTTGGCTCAAAGTTCATGAAAGCCCCGACATGATCTCAGCTTTGATTTTCTCACATAGCTTCTCGACATCCACGTCTGGAGATATCGATATGTTGATAGCGAATTTGGTCTCGGCGGATTCACGCGCCTCGAAATAGTCGTCGAAATCGCAAGGCAGCTTTCCCGCGTTGCCGAACATGCCCCGGCATAACTCGAAATGGACGCATCCACAACAGTTAAAGGGTTTATCGGATGCGATTGGTTCAAGGTTCGTCCCGATTGTCATATATCGTTTTCCAGTGTCATCTTCGGTCACTTCATATCTATATTTTCTGTCTGGATCAATATGCGAAATGTGACCAGTAACGCCAAGGTTAGTCATTCTGACACGATCTCCTATCTTAATCTCCGATACATTTTTGACCTTCATTTCTTCCATCCCCATTGCGGCGCAGTGTCCACTTCGTTCAATCGGGTGGCGATCTCCGCCAGCTCCTCGTCTATCTCATCAAGCGACTTTCGTTTCAATTTCTCTCCTCCAAAACTATAAATATCATCACGCTAAGATACTTATCTCGTCTCATATCCTTCCGGCACAAAACGCCGTGGCATCGCCTTCTGTCAACCAGATCGTCTAGCAACTCTACCCGCCCGGAAACGTGAGGTCTCGACTCCCTCTTCCTCACAAGCTTTCCTTCCATGTCACCGCCGGGCGGGTCATCTTCTCTATTCCCGAGAGAACATCTCCTCTAATAAATCCAGCTCGTCAAGTGCGCCCCCGAGGGCCCAGAGAGCGTCCTCCATGCAATCAGCTTCCGAACTCATGTGCTTGATTTTCTCCCAGAACGCTTTCACGGCATCCATATCGCACTCTTCTTCAGATGGTGCTAAGATCCCAACGTTGGTCACGGCGGACTGCACACGGTTCGTTCCCGGTACCCGGTATATCTGTATTTCTATATGTTTCACGTTTTTGTAACCGTTCATTTTCCAACAGCCTCCTCGATGAATGCCGTCTGCATCTTTCCGTCCTCAAAAAGCCTGTCCTCGGTGAAATAGTGACCTTCGACCTGGAGGACAGGGGCCGCCAGCGTGAAGACGCCTTCGCATCGGAGATCCGTCATAACCTCTGCCTGGCTCATGTCGCGTGTCTCGAAGTCGATTCGTAGCCGGTCCAGGTGAGCCGCCACAAGACGGCACCTAGGACAGTCTGTGGTTTTGTATAAAATAACTAACATTTTATCACTCCTCGTATTCAAACTCCTCATCTGGAATTTCCGGATCGTCCACCCGCCTCATCAGAGCTCCGCAACAGTACCTTTGTTCGCGGCTCACGTTTCCGCACGATCTGCATGAGTAGTAGATCATATTTCGTCCTCCTCTATTATAGCTAGGATTCTCTGGAGCTTTTCGAGCGAAACCGTGCTCCAATCACGGCCTCGGAGATCAGATATCACTGTATACTTGTGAATTTCATCCCTGATTTTATCGGACATGGGCTCCAGATGAGCCCTTCTAAGATTCGAGGTAATTTCAAGACCATCTGGCCAAAATCGTCTCCCTCCTCTGACCACTATCTGGCCGCTTGGGGTTATATGATCCACCTGAGATATTGCATACTTCGGCCCGATGAATGAGTTAGACTCGTATGCTACCATATCCCCGGACTTTAGGGATGCAAGCCATTCTTTTTCATTCATATTCAATACCCCAGAATACCCGCAAGCCTCTGCGATTCGCGGTCCAGCTTCTCGAATAGGGCCGTTCCAGCCTTCACAGAATCGAGCCTATTTTCTATGACCTCGAATCGGCGATATAGCCGCCTCCAGTTCATGAAGCTCAATTCGTGCTCTACATGGGGATTCCCCACGTGCTCTTTTTCGTACTTCGTTTTGAGATCCTTTTCTGTCACCATCTTAATACACCTCAGATCATTATAGGATCTTAAGGTATTTAAATCAATTGGTTGATTTAATCTGACCAAAACGCTTAAATAGGTTAAGTGACTTAATGAATGGTATGGCAAAGGCAAAGACCCATACCATTGTAATTGATGAGATCGATTATGAATGGCTAACGAAATTCGCCGGGTACGGCGAAACGATAGCTGATGCACTAAAGAAGGTTAGGCGAATCGTTGAGGAGGAAAGCTAAATGAGTGCCGGAAAGATGTCCAGGAGACGTTCTCGCCGCGAAAAAGCCGCAGAGCGGTCCGTGAGAAGGGCCGCAAGACAGAACTCGATTTTGAGGGCTCTAGGAGCGATTTGAGATGACTCTTGAAGACGACATCCGAAAGCTGGCGGATCTTCGTGACGAGTACTTCAAACTTGATACTCAGCTTGAGATGAGCCGCAAAGCCTGGCTGGAAGAGAACGCCGATTTGATCATGAAACGATCGGCTATAGACGATCAGATCAAGACTGAAGAGGTGTTCATCCGCAAGTTTGCGGTGGATGAATACGAGGCTACTGGAAACAAGAAGCCAGCTCCAGGACTCAAGATCAAGATCGTTGAAAAGCTGGAATATCCTGAAGAGGAAGCGGTGAAGTGGGCCATTGCGAACAACGCCCCTGGTGTCCTGAAGATCGCCAAAGCGAAGTTCGACAAGGCGATGAAAGGCGACGCCGCGAAAGGGACAGTTCAGCTTTTCGTGAAGATGACGAAAGAGCCACAGGCTCAGATAGATACCAATTTGAGGAAGGCTCTCGATGGCTAATATCTACACTTGCGCCAAGTGTGGCGGCGAGTTCCCGTTGGAGGATATGGCCTCCTATTATGGGACGATGTACTGCGAATCGTGTTACGAGAAGGTGATCGAAAATGACTGAAGAAGATAGAGGAGATATCGGCGAGTTCATCGTGACGATGAGGGCCGAAGCTGATCAACTAAAGCAGTATGCAGACGCTCTCCAGAAACAGGCATACGAACTTTCAGATATCGGTGAACGCGGGGCAACTTCGGCCACGCTTTGCGGTATCGAACAAGCCCTGGCCCAAATCAGCCAGAGCGCCAAACAGATCGGGAAAGACCGCCACAACGCGGCCCTCGTCCTCGGTATGGACGAACTGATCGCGACTCAGCACAAGACGCTGGATCAGTTCGGGGAGGAGGAGGTCGATAAGGCCGTCAAAGACTTCAAGGATTTTGTGAAAGAATCAGGGGCCGAAGTTGAGATGACGATAGTTTCTGGGAATAATCCAGTTTTTGCGGAAGCGAAGAGGAGATTAGAGGAGGATTAAGATGATTGAAGAGAAAGTCAAAGCCTTCATCGAGGAGGCTAATGCTGAGTTCGGCGACGAGATCCTGAAGCCAGATGACATTCAGCCAGATAAATGGGAAGGATCGACGAAAGAGGACGGATCTCCAGACTGCATCAGCATCATGGAGACCGGAAAGGGACACGTCTATGTCGATCTCCAGTCGGGTGAGATCGTGACGAAGCTTGACCGCCCCTGGATCGCGACGCTACACAAGAGGATGGACGCACCGCCAAAAGCGAATCAGGCCAACGTCCCGGCAACTATCCAGGCCGGAGAAGTCACGCGATCAATCGATAGCCTCACCATAACCGACGTGAAGACCTACTTCTGTCCGGCTGCTCCAGATTCAGACGCCTACATTTTCCTGGAAGTGTGCCGAACGAAAGGACTCAATCCGTTCCTCCGAGAAGCCTACCTCGTGGCTTTCGAGGATAAGAAGTCGGGCGAGTTCAAGACCTCGATCATAGTGGGGAAAGATGCCTTTGTCCGGAAGGCGGAGGAGCACAAAGACTTCGACGGCTTCCGGGCCGGGCTGATCATCCAGGATTCAGAAGGCAACTTGCATTTCGATCGAGAGGGCGAGTTTATGACAAAGGACGAAACTCTCCTCGGTGGATGGGCGGAAGTTTCCAGGAAGGGGATATCTTCACCGTTCAAGGCAGCCGTAAGCCTGACCGAGTACCGGAAAGATAACCACTTCTGGAAAGACAAGCCAGCGACTCTCATCCGGAAGGTCGCCCTGGTTCATGCGCTTCGCGAGGCTTTTGCCGAGACTTTCGGCGGGCTGTACGATCAATCCGAAATGGACGCGAAGTGAGAAGACCTGATCTCTTCGCAATCAATTTTTCGGAGGGAATAATACGGAAAAAATAAAACTATTCGTCGATGGTAACGAGTTCTCATCGGTCAGGCCAGAAGCCCTCCAGTACGTCGCCTCCCAGTATCCTGACATCTACGAGCCAGTGAAAGCCGCGAACCTCCCTCTGGATTTCGCCGCTGCATACGGGAACGTCGTCGATCTCTGGGAATGGAAAACCATCGAAGATCTGAATGCCTCGATGGACAACCACCACCTGGCGGAACAGATGATTCCAGCGATCGCGGAACATTGCCATCTCAACCTGGCGATATTCGGATCGCTGGATGAAGTGAGAGATGAGGTTCCAGAAGGTGAGGGCCGAACCGAAGAGGTCATCGAGATGGAACGGAACCGGCTTCGAGGCCTCTGCGCAGACCTTCATGGTGACGGTGTCCGAGTCCACTTCCTGAGCCGTGACCTGGATCTCTCGATGCGCTGGATACTATCTTACAGCAAGAATACGCTATTAGGCGGCGATATCTGCACACATCTACCTAGACCTGAGATCCTCCAGCAGGCGCTAGTGTCCATGTTGCCGGGCGTCGGTCCGAAGACTTGCGGCCCGATCCTGGATTATTACAGGCTGGAACTGAGACCCCATCGAATCGATGCCCCGTTGCTATCTGAAGTGACTACGGATAGCGTGAAAGGGCCTCGCCGTTTCGGAGAGAAAAAAGCGACAAAAGTTTATGATGCGTTGAGGTGGCCGAGATGAGCAAAATAACATCCGTAAATTTGGTAAAAGTGTATGAGATCGATGGAAAAGATGCAACTACAGGATTAAAGTCCGAGACGATCGAAATTCGATCACACTGGTGTCACCGTGACCGAGTTGATATAGTGATAGGTGAAAAAACGGTTACGGTTATCGGAACTGACTTAGAAATGGCTATCAAGAACGCCATGAACGTTGGGATTTGAAATGGCGACAGTTAAAGAGATCGTGATCGCGGCCCTCAAAGAGATGGGGGCCGACGGGCTCTGTTGCCCTGGCGAGTGTGGATGTGGACTGGATGACCCGATGCCTTGTGTTGATGGGGCCATTTCGTGTTGCGTCCCTGCAAAAGAGGTTCCAGTTCCAGAAGAGTATGAGGGTGAATATGATACGTGGTACGAAGCCCTGACAGACGAGGAGATCTCCGCGAATCTGGATAAGAAGCTATGCCATGACATGAGTTGTGGTGATCCCTATTGCATCGGAGACCACTCCCATCATTGTGGCAGGTGATTGAAGATGAGCCGCAAGAGCCGCCAGAAGTCCGGACATGATCGCCACTATCCGAAACCGCGATACCCTCCTGGAAAGATGGCATACATGGAACGCCAGAAGAGGATGAAAGCTGAAGTGATGGAGAAATTTGATTGCCATGTCCACACTCGTCGCATCTATCGGTACGGACTCCGGCCCAACATGCTGGTCACGGTATCCTGTACTCATCATACCAGCCGCCAGGCAGTGACGCGCGACGAGGCGATGGGGATACTGAGGATGTACCAGGCGGAGTTTCGAGAGATGGGTCAGATCCGATTCGAGATGAGATCTTAGATCCCCAGCGCGGCCCCCAAATCTATTTTTATGATCGACTCTTTCCGGAAGTCCTTGTAGCTTGAATTGAGTCTTTTATATACTTTATCGTCCATGAACTCTGACGGGTCACCTTTGCCATCTCGGAACGTGTGAACATGCTTAATTATTGGTTCCGGGATGCACGCACACGTTGGGTGATATGGACCTCTATCTTCTCCAAGTTTATGATCATAAGAAGCGTAAAATCGGCACAGTGGGCACGGGTTTGGCCCAAGAATATTTCGGAAGCCGATCACATCTTCGATCTGCTCATAAGCCGAGAACTGCGCGTTACTTGCCGCAAGATTCGATTCGGTGACCCAAATCTGAGTCGCTTTCCATTTTTGCATCTGAGGATATTGCTCTCGAAAAACCTTCTGGAACCCGCTTAAAGTGCCGTTCTCCTGATACGATTTTACCAGAAGCGCCTTAAAATCCTTCTTCCCGCTATCGGTCAGCCAGGTGATGTACTGGCCTCCTCTGGCGTCGAGGTACTGGTTCACCGCTGGATCTAGCTCCACCATCCGGGGAACCGTGAGCGTAGGCATCCCTGTCTTTTCCAGGGCGGTGTTGACGCCTTCCTTGATCGGGATTCCCAGGTACGCAGGGCTCTTGGGGTTCGCGAACGTGGCTTCCCATTGCTCCGAGACCGCGCCGTTGATCAGGGATTCGGCCTCCTCCGCGAAGCCGTCGATCATCTCCAGGGACGCGGGCGAGAGTTCGTAAGGCATCTATGGATTATTTTGCGGGAACGAATATATAATTTTGCCCCATCTTCCCATATAAGGTAAAGCTTATATAGGATAAGATATAAGGTATATCTTGTAGGGCGCGAAGCTCTGGAGGAGATGAGAGAAGATGGAGATATTCCCACAGGTTTGGAGACAAGCTCACGATGGAAAGGTAGCTATCGTGTATCAAAAGCGAGTCGAATACTATGGTGCTGAGAAATGCGTATACCCCCTCGAAAATGATGAATGTTTCGTAGAATTAGCCCGACTTAAGGGAGCCGGGTACAAACGCGTGCATGATTCTGATGAACACCTTTGGGACGAATGAGAGGAGATGAGAGAAGATGAAGGAAACTAAACCGCAGTGTTACAGGTGCGGGTATGTTGTGGGGTTACATTGGCATTTGAATCAGTGGGTATGTAATGCATGTATAGATGAACTGGGAATTAGGAGAGAAATAGTAGAGGAGGTCCCCTGATGCCCCGCCCGCTTACCCTGTCACGAGAGGTGGACGCCACCTGCCTCTCCCCGGAGGATCACGAAGCTCTCGTCGCCCTGGCGAAAAAGCGGGGCGTCACGAAAGCCGAGGCGATGCGGGATATCTTGCATGAATATTTCGAGGAGAGGAGAAAATGAAGCTGATTTTAGCGGCGGTCCTGATGATCATGGCCGCTGGGATGGGATGTATCGAAGAGCCGAAAGAGAAGGTATCTGAGCCTACTGTCGATGCCGAGCCGTCTATCACGGTGTACAGGGAGTTTGAATCTATCACCGTGAACATATTCGCCCGCGATGGGATGGGTTATAGCCATTGCAGAGTCTGCAATCCAAACCGAACCGTTGTACTTGAAGACGGATCGCAATATACTTATGACTGCGAACCGTGGGATTATGCGCCGTTTGCAGATAACGAATATGACCCGCATCCAGCCAAGTTCATTCAAGATATACCGTTCTGGGATCTTTACGCTATGAACGACACCGAGATTCTAACGTACTGCTTAGACGAAAATAGGAAGTTCTGGAACGCGTGCGATGAATATTGGCAAGAGGTCGAGAACGCCACCCAAGCCGAGATTGACAGACAGATGGGGTATACTAGATCCCGGCCTTCTCGATTTTAGCCAAAAGCGGGTCTAAGAACTTTTCCGTAGCGTCCTGGAATGATTCACCTAGCAGCGCCGTAACCAGGGCGTCAACTTTCGCCTTCGAGTGGTCATCCGATACAGGTTCGGCGGCCATCGCAACGAGAACATCACCGCCAGTTTTCATGACATCGAGATCGAATCCTGAGAACTGGTTCGCCCATTCCCGCATTTCGGCGACGGTCCACGCTCCGCCTCTGGAAAGGAGAGTCGCGATCGCGACGGATTCCTGGTAGTCCTTCGGGATGGTGGACGGCGCCGAGACCTCTGCGAGGTACGTCCCCTCAAATCCGTTCAATTTGAGCCAGAGTTCGACCTTTTTCTCCAGTTCGCCTGCGACGTTGGCCCTCAGCGTGTTGATGAAGCTGAACAGGAGCTTGGTCTTTTCGGCGCCGCTGGAAGAGTCCAGAAGTGCGTTAGCTCCATCGTAGTTCAGAGCCGCCGTCGGGAAAATTATCCAGCTCATGAAATTCTGGAAAAACTTGTAAAATTCCAGAACGTCAAGCTTGTTGGGGAATGCC
>Ga0307377_10003178_pt1 | contig 18783 bp, 21 predicted proteins | sample TR3MG_FD_202535 | JGI IMG/M metagenome (GOLD analysis project Ga0307377, IMG submission 202535) | Soil microbial communities from Risofladan, Vaasa, Finland - TR-3 | ecosystem: Environmental > Terrestrial > Soil > Coastal area > Acid sulfate soil | place: Finland: Risofladan, Vaasa | collected... | reverse complement strand
TAGATAATAAACGTGATCAGATGGTGGCACAACAGCAACAGTCTGAACAGGCTATGGCAGAGCAAGCTAATGCAATACAACAGCAAGCTATGGCAGCTGAAGCAACTATGAATCAAGAGGAATTACGTATAAAAGAAGAAGATTCTATACGTAAATCTGAGACGCAACTCGAGATAGCTCGCATGGGCATGGATGAAGGAGGAGAAGACTTTTCTAGTAACGAACCAAGTTCAATAGATGTAGAGTTAGAGCAAGCTAAGATAGCTATACAACGTAGAAAGATGGAACAGGATAATTCTATTAAACAAAAGCAACATTCAGAAACAGTCCGTAAGAATCTTAAAGATGAAGAATTAAAAGCAGAAGAGATTGCTATACGTAGGAAAGTCGCTAATAAACCGGTTAGTAAAACAACTAAGAAATAAAAATGAAGAAAGTAGAAGAAAATAAGAAGTCCTTCTTCGGTGGATTCGAAGCCATAGTAAACGAACTTAACCCTCAGAAGGTAAGTTCAGGTTCTAAAAATAATCCCGAAGACGATGATGATTTTGTTGAAACAGTTGACGAAATTGGTGTTACGAAGGTAGAAAAAGAATACGACATTGTAGACCACGAAGATGTGGAAGAAGAAATTGAGAATAATATAGAGGAAGAGGAAGAAACTGTAGTTAATGAAGAAGAGGAAGAGGAAGTATCTGCTGTAAGTACCGGCGCGGAGTTGGGCGAATATGAAAAAGAAGTAGTTGATTTTTTCTCTGATAAATTCTCTAAAGAACTAGGATGGCAGTTTGAAGAAGACGACAAACCGAAAACAGTTGCTGATTTAGTATCTTTAATGAATACTATAGTAGAAGAAAGTTCTAAGCCAACTTTTGCTAATGATGATATTGCTAAAATGAATCAATTTGTAACTGATGGTGGAGACTTAAAAAAATTCTATAAAGACACTTACGGGAGTTTTGACCCAGAAATTGTAAGCATTGAAAGTGAAGATATACAGAAGAAAGTACTTAAAGAAAATTTCACAAGATTAGGATATACTCCTGAGAAAGCTGAAAGGTTTATTACAAGGTATGAAGACTCTGGAACTTTACAAGAAGAGGCTGAAGATGCGTTAGAAGAGTTGAAAGAACATACAGAGAAACAAGCAGATAAGCTATTAGCTGACCAACGAAATGTGAAGGCCGAGCATGTAAAAACGCAACAAAAGTTCTATACTGACGTACAAGACAATATAGGGAAGCTAGATTCTATACGTGGTATTCCAATTCCAACCAAAGAAAAGAAGGAACTCTTAGAGTATATCTTCAAAACTGAGGCTGATGGGATGACAAAATATCAAAAAGATTATGCCAAAGATTATAAGAATTTAATAGAGTCGGCATACTTTACAATGAAAGGAGATTCCCTAATACAAAAAGTAACTCGAAAAGCGACTTCTCAAGCTGCAAAAACCCTACAGGAAAAACTGGCCAACAAAGGTAAAAGGACAAAAAACAGCGGAGGAAATATAGAAGGAAGTCAAGGTGCTAACCTCTCTGCATGGGGAGTCGTAAGCAAACAATTGAGAGACTCTAGTTTTTAATAAATAAACATAACATCAAATTAAAACGCACGGAAAATGGCAATGGAAAATAATATTTTGAATTCATTAGTACTTTACCGCTCTAAGCGTTTTTCAGATCTTGTTGAGGAAAATATGCTTGCACAAGCATTGTTAACAAGGCCTTACGAAGTATCAACAGTTGTATCTTACATTTTCGGTAAATACGAAAACAGTACACTTGACTTCCTAACTATGGGTCTTGGTAAAACACTTACCATTGAAAATAGGCAATATGAATGGCCTGTCATGATTGAATCAGACAAAGCTATTACTATTAAATCTTCGAAATGGAACAGTGCTGCAATTACTGCAAACTTAACTCCTGGATTGAATGGCTCCCCTGTCCAAATATGGGTAGGTGAGAAATGGTTCGGACCTGGTACTATTGTCGCTTTCGACGATAGAGAATTCCAAGCTAGAATACAAGGTGAACCTTATCAGGATGGCGCTGATTGGGTATACACTATTGTAGTAGCTAATGGAAAACCAGAATCCTATATACCTCCATCACTCCTTGCAGCTGGAAAACAAATTAGTAGAGAAGGTAGTGCTTACGAAGAATACAGCGAAGAAGCTGATATCGTTAACTATCAGACCCCATTTAAACTCAGGAATCACCTGACAACGATGAGGCTGCAGTACGATATAACAGGCGACGCTGTTTCATCAGTCATGGTAATAGCCATGAAAGACCCAAGTTCAGGTAAATCATCTTACTTGTGGTCAGACTATCAGGAGTGGAGAGCACTCCGTCAGTGGAACGAGACCATCGAACGCTATAGTGTATACTCTAAGTATAACGCTAATGCTGATGGTACTACTGACTTAATGGGTACAAACGGACGTCCTGTCTATATTGGCGCAGGTTTGCTCGAGCAAATTGCTCCTGCTAACAGAAGGTATTACACCACACTGACTGCTGATATTCTTGATGAATTCCTGTTTGACCTATCATACAATATCCTGGGTACTAACGAACGTAAGTTTGTAGCTCTTACAGGCGAAATGGGTATGAAAGAATTCGACCGCGTACTTCGCGAAAAAGCATCAACATATACACTTGTTGATTCTAAATTCGTTACAGGTACAGGTCAAGACCTTTCTCTTGGTGGACAGTTTACAACTTATAAGATGCTTAACGGCATTGAGTTGACACTGAAACACTTCCCAATGTACGACAATATTGTCTACAATCGTAAATTACACCCGGTAACAGGTAAACCTCTCGAGTCATATCGTTTCACTATCATAGATATTGGATCTCGTGACGGAGAAGCTAACCTAGTTAAAGTTGTACGTAAAGACCGTGAAATGGTCATGTGGTATGTTGGTGGGTCTGTTGCTCCTGGAGCCGGACACTCTAAATCTGCTACTACACTTAGGTCTAACGCAAAAGACGGTTACACAGTTAACTTCTTATCAGAGCAGGGTATCATGCTTAGATTCCCTAACTCGAGCGGAGAATTAATTTGTGATGCTGACTAGGTATCGCAAATAATATGAAATAATATGTGATATAGTGTAACCTTTTAGTTTATTTTAAAAATCTCATGTTCCGTAGGGTGGTAGTTTTCTACCACTTTACGTTTGAACATTAGGTTGTACCGTTAATAACGAGGAGAACTTAATATGCAAGCAATAATTAAAACATTAAACACAAACCCATGGTCGGGCGTAAAACAGTATAAAAACTGTAACACATCCATTGCATCATACTTCACAAGGACAGGTAATAGATATACCGGCCTTTCAAAAGAAGATGAGGCGAGACTAGGCGAGACCCTTAGGATAGACTTAGCGCCAACATCCCCATTCTGGATTACATTCCATATAAAAATGGGGACTAAAGACCTGGTGATTGATACAACAGACCCGTATGATGAACTGAAGTATTTGTTTCTAAAAAGCCATAAGCGAGTAGCTGACGGTTTAGCTGACAATAAAGCCACTGCTAACTATGTAATAGTTAACGAGGAAATGGAAGCAAAAGAAATGAATAAGTTCAGTCAATTAAAACGTAGAGCACTTAGAGAGTTTGATAAAATGTCTATAGGGGACATGCGCAAATGTCTTAGAATTCTAGGACGTAATGCTGAAGAAACCAGTGCCGAGATAGTTGAACAACGTCTCAACGATTATATTGAAGCCGATCCACTAATGTATATGGAGAAGTGGGTAAATAACAAACGAAAAGATGCAGAATTTCTAATTCAAGAAGCGGTTTCAAAGAATGTTATTCGGAAGAATAAAAACATATACAAATACGGAACTGATATCATAGGACATAACTTGGAGGCAGCAGTCGATTATATCGAAGATGTTACAAACCAAGACCTTAAATTTGCGATTACGCAAGAAACTAATGCAAAATAATGACGATTGATCAAATGCATTTAGCAGTTAAGCTGGGCCTGGATAAAACCGAAGGCCTAGCATATGCTGCTTTTGAAGTAGAAGAAATAGATTGGTGGCTTAACGAAGCTATTGATCGTTTTATTAAGACTAGGTATTCTGGTACCAATGTAAAACGCGAGTCGTTTGAACAGTCACAGAAACGTACAGATGATTTACGTACCTTGGTTTCTGAATGTAGGATTGCTGGTGGTTCTGTGCAAACAGGAGATACTGACAAGCCTAATTCTTATTTAATAGCTGTGACTGACTTTCCTGATGATTACTTAATATTCTTGAATGATGAAGTATCTATCATCTTTGATAACGAAGTTACAAGCGTTTCTACTACATTAAGAACTTACCCAGTACCTTGTACGTCTGACATGTATAGCGCGTCTATAAACGACCCGTACAGCGAACATCGTTTGCACATGAGTACAGCCAGACCTCTTCGTATGTTTACGGAGAAGGGGGTAGAACTTATAACAGATGCAAATTATACAATACCTTATTATTACATGAAATATCTAAGGAAGCCTGCAAGGGTTAACTTAGCTCTTACAGCTGCACAAACTGCAGCAACCTCTGACATCGAGGAAGATATTACTTATTTAGTAAGTGATAACGATGTTGTTTATAATGGAGTAACATATGTAGCGGCAACTTCTTTTTTAGGAGTAGCAGGTATTTCTGTCTTTACAGGAGCCGGCACAGCCACACCACAAATTGCACATTGTGATTTACCAGACCATACTCACAGAGAAGTTGTTAACTTGACTGTCAAAATACTGGCTGGTAATATAGAATCACAGGGTTATCAAGTGGAAGTTGCAGAACTTGCCCAAAACGAATAATTTTTAATATACACAAAATCATACAAAAATGATAACAAAACCAACTACAGTTCTTATTGGAACTGCTCTTGCATGGGATGCAACAGGTTGTGCTGATAATGCAGACTTTACAACCTTTATTGCTCCTGCTAACGCTGTACCAGGTACAGTAACTTTACTTCAGAAAGATTTTTCTGTTTTTCCACAAGCTGGAACAATGACAACTTCCGATATAATTTATGCTGCTCAGATTCTTTCAGATACTTACGATTATACCTCAGAAGATGGTACATCTGTATCTGTGACTGCTGCACATAAAGTAAAACTTTCTGCTCCTATCAACGGTAACTATATTATAAGTGCTGCTGGTAAGAAATATGACGCTAAAGGCGAACAAACTACAACTTTTACAGATGCTGCTTGTGCAGTCGTTGTTGGAACAGAATTAGTATTACGTATAGTGTACAAAGACTTAGATGAACATCCTGGTCAATTTGCACATTCATACCACTACACAATTCCAACAGGTGCAACTACAGCTACTATAAATGCAGCTCTCGTTGCTAAGATAAACAAGCATACAGGACGTAGAGTAACAGCTTCTGGGACTACTACATTAATCCTTACAGCTCGTGAAATCGCCGATTGTTGCACTACTCTTACAGACATTAATGAATTCAGACAGGTTCGTTTCGAAGCTTTCTTGAATTACATAGATGCTGACGGCTATCCTACAGAGTGGGGTGCTACTGTTGCTACTACTGCAGCTGATGCAGGAAGTGGAAACTGGGAGCAAATTCGTGATTTAGAAAAATGGGCTTTAGGTTATAAAGGAATTACAAACTTTACTAATTTCCCAGTACCTTCTGCAGTTAGTAACCGATACACAGTTGTTGATAATACTTATGATGTGTTTACTATCGAAAGTAATGTTTCTTACAAGGCTCCAGATAATAACTACACTAAACTTACACCAGTAACTACAGTTATAGCTATTGCTGTAGGTTCTACACAAGGTGCTTCTATACAGACAGCACTGAATGCATGGTTAGTTACAACACCTACAATGATTGTACCAGCTGATTGGACAACCTAATCACTAGTATAATATAAGTAAATAGTTAAAATGGGCGGATCAATAGTCCGCCTTTTTTACTTTTAATAAATAAAATATTAAATAAATGGCATTATCACCAACATTATCATATACTGAAAGGAATGATAATAAACTATTGACACTTACTGATACAACTACATGGGGGGCACCTGAGATTGAAGTATCAGGTATTACATCTTTAACTTTAGATATAACAATTACAACTTCTGATACGACAGTTACGGAGTATACTACAATAGATTTGTATGCTTTAAACTCAGGTTCGTTTACTTTACAGTCAGAGTTGGTGTTTGAACTGAATGCTTCAATGTTATTGGTTGGAACTGCTCCTTTAGGCACTTCTGATACAGAATTACCAGATGGTGTTTGGAGTATTACATATACTGTTAATGCTGAACCGCCTCTAGAGGAAGATATCCTCATAGACGGGATAGTTAGAAACGGAGTATACGAACTGTTAAGAACATTACCTACAACATATAACTGCACTGAATGTAAATCAAAAGAAGTGTTAGATATCATATATACTTATGGTTGTTTGAATGTATTACGTTCTGATGCTTACGCAGCAAAAACAGAAGAACTTATAAGTTTATTATTTACAATAGAAAGATTAATCGCAAATGGGAGTCGTTACACTTGGTAGTCCATCCTTTGACCCTACACCTTTAGCAAGTAGTACTGTTACTACTTCAGGTGCGCCTGTAAAAGTAGTTGGTGGTAGTGCATCTACCGCTATGATTAGTGAATCTGATCCTATATTTACAGCCTGGGATAGAAGTACTGGTATTACTATAAACTCAACACAAATAACATCTGATAGTGCTGACATAGTACCTTTAGGGTTAGCATGCCCCTCTCAGGGTATTACTGTGGGTACACAGTCTGCGTACGTAACACTTGCGTGGACAGCCATATCTAGTAGTACTTTTAGTCACTACAGATTACGTTATAAAAGAAATTCATTTTCTGTATATACTTATTTAAATATATACACCGTTAACACAACCCTTATTGAAGGGTTAGTGCCTAACACGTTGTATGATTTCAGTATAGCTTCTGTTAATACCACAGGTGTTGTATCTGCATACAGTGCAAATGTTCCGGTAACTACTTCGTTAGACAGTACTTTACCAGCAACTATTACGGGAGTATCTGCAACTGCAGGTATAAAATATGTATTATTAAAGTGGACTGCTGGTGGGGATGCTGATATAGCATCATATAATATATACAGATATACATCTGACAGTAGTGGTTCTTCGTCTAAAGTAGGTAATACATCAGGTACTACTTTTATAGATGGTGGATTAACTGCAGGCGTTGCGCAGTTTTATTGGATAAAAGGTGTAGACACTTCAGGTAATATAAGTGCTTCTTACTCATCAACAGTAAATGCTACCCCAACAGTTGACTTTGATCAGACAGCTTTAGAGACTGCGTTGGGTGCTGATTTAGGAGATTTGGCTATTATAGACCCTATAACTGGTTATATAGGTGCTGGTACAGTTGGTACTTTACAACTAGATACTGGTGCAGTAGAGGCAGCTAATATACATAGTGGTGCAGTAACCGCAGCAAAATTAAATGTTACAGCTATTAGTGCTACAGGCGATTTAAATATCAATACTGTTGGTACTACTCAAATAAGTACTAGTGCAATAACACATGCTTTATTAGCTAATGATGCTATAGAAGCAAATAATATAGCAACTGGTGCTGTTACAGGTCCTGCTATAGAAGCTAGTGCAATACTAGCTGGTCATATAGGTGCTGGGCAGGTTGTAGCTACACACATACTTACAGGCGCATTAGAAGCAAGGCACATAACTTCTTTTAACTTTATGGTTACTGAAGGTACGTTTACAAGTAACTCACCAACTGCTGGTAAAGTAGCGTGGGCTGGTTGTAAAGTAGTATATGACGGTGTTGAGTACACTATAGTAGACGGTAGTTGTTTAGCAACAGATGTTTATATCTACTGGGAGTATCCTACTGGTGTTTATCCAGATGATGGAACCACTTTTTCTACATCAGCGACATTACCTACTTTAGGTGATAATGATTTTATAGTTGCTACTAACGATAGTGGAACATATTTATTAGCTTGGAACTCTACTATAATTAATGGTAATAGACTAACAACAGGGTCAGTAACCGCTACTCAAATTGGGGCTGGGGCTATTATTGCAGGTAAGATAGAGGCCGGGACAATAGTAGCAGCAGATATTGCAGCGAGCACTATTACAGCAGATAAACTTAATACGTATAATTTTCAATTAATAACAGATGATACCTTCTTAGCCGAACTGCCTACCGCAAATCAAATATCGTGGATAGAATGTGAAGTAATGTATAATGGTACTAAATCTACTGTTGTAGCAGGTGCTTGTGATGTGGGGGATATATTTATTTATTGGCAACCTAGTAATCCATTAGTTTTTGGTCATGCTACAGTTTTACCAGCTACAATTAATGATTCATTTTTAGTAGCAACAAATGGTAGTAGTAATTATAATGTAGGTACACCAGTATACGCGTGGAATAATTCATCTATAGACGGCAATAGAATTATAACAGGTTCACTTCACGCTACAACTATTACAGCTGGTAGTATTACAGCAAATCAAATAGCTACTAATGCTATCACACTTAGTGAAATAAACTTTGTTCCGGTTGTAGAGGGGAATGTTATAGCTAAAATAAATGCTTCTGCAGAAGGGATTAATATTACTGCAGATAGGTTGACTTTAAGTGGTACAATATCTGCAACTGGTGGGGATATTGGTGGTTGGGATATAAGTGCTAATTCTATATATAAAGGTACTGAAACTCTTGGTAATGGCTATAGTCCTAATGGTATAACAATATCGGCTGATGGTAGTATACATGCTGAAAAATTTTATATTAATGTTGATGGTACTTGTACTTTTAGTGCAACCAATCCAATATTAGATGGTATAAGAAATACAGTGTTTGAAATTGGAGTTTGGAATATGACTGCTACAGATCATATTGATATTGCCCATGGACTAGCAGACCATACTAAAATTAGAAATGTAGAAGTTATTTTAATTGGAGATGATGGGATAAGACTTTCTTTGTTTCATATGAGTGGTGGATATTGGCAGGCAAATGCTACAAATATTGTTCTATGGAGACAAAGTACTGGAGGGGATGGTTATGGGCCTATATTTTATAACAATGCTACATTTGACGGAGCTTCTGCAAATCGTGGTTATGTAACAATGCAATACGAAGTTTAAAATGGCAAGTACACTCACACAAGTTAATAATTATATATCATATATAAGATCTGGTATAGCAGACTATGTTGATACAGTAATATTAAAAGAACGATTAGGTCATACTGATATGTTCTGTGAACGACAGAAGGTGATATTACTATCAGCATATCTAGATTGTATAGTTGATTATTTTGATACTTTTGTTTCAAGTTCTGGGGTAACAGTATATGATGAATATAATTTCTTTGATACTGATGAAATAAGAGATATAATGCAACATATTAATTCTATCTCAAAAACTTTTTATATGATAACTTTATAATATGGGGACTTTTTCTGATCTTACTAATAAACCTACTACTTTATTTGGTTTTGGGATAACAGATGCAGTCTGTATAAGAGATATATTGAGATATCCAGGTATTACTATTATACAACAGAACCTTGATGAGTGGAATGAAGCATATAGTTGGGGAGATCATAATGGAAGATACAGACCGATAGGATGGGTTCCTAGTTGGAATGATTTATACGACATACCTGGAAATCTAGGTGGTGGTAGTGGTAGTGGTGGTATTGTTGATCATAATGATTTAAATAAACTTGATTATGCTAGTGCAGGACATACTGGTTTTGCGTCAATAAGTTCACCCATATTTACAAGTAAGGTTACTACTCCTTTATTAAAAGTAACTACAAATGCAGCAGCTGGTAAGATGCTTATATCTGATGCAGGTGGTGATTTATCATATCTTACAGCCGGTGCTACAACTCAAATACTTGTAGGTAATGGTGCAGGAAATCCTGTATGGACAACTGCAACAGGTACAGGTGCTCCTGTTAGAGCAGGAAGTCCTACATTTACAGGTACAGTTAGTGCTGATATAATTACAACAACGGGTATAATAACTGGAAAGGCGTTTAGAACAACAAATTCTAATGATTTAAGTTTATTAATAAGAAGGGGTGGTAGTAATGCTTTGTATGTTCAACAAGTAGACGCCACAGGTGAAATTGCTTCGTTTAGGTATAATAGTGCTACAGCCGGTGCTGGTACAGAAGTAATGGCAATTGGCCATAATCTGGTAACTGTAAACGTGCCTTTAATAATGTCAAATAATAATTATATTGGGCAAACAGCTGGTCCAACACTTACATTTGATGATACAAATAATTATCTTGAAATAACTGGTTGTAATGTAGGATTTGGTTTTACTGCACCGTTGTCAAAACTTGCAATTGATGGGGGTCTTCATGTAGGTGGTGAAAGTGATGCAGGGGATAATAATATACTACTTGATGGTTATATCAGATCATCAGTAACGCCCTATGTCAGTCAGACAACAGGTTGGAACATATCACAGGAAGGAGCAGGAGATTTTAGATATTTATATACAGATGAACTTCATGCAAAAGCATTTATAGCAGACCTTGAACAAGCACTTGCAGGCGGTCAGATAATATGTAAATCAGTAGCTCCTTTAGCTGCAATATTTACTATCCCTGCAGCGGAGGCAAATGCTACTTTAGTAGTTGAATCATTCAAAGGATTTGATACTTTTAAAGTATTTGTAGATGGAGATATTATTCGATTACGACAATTTGCTCGAACAGGCACTGCATTAAATATTACAAATACATGGGGGACAGTAGTTTTTGTTAGTGAAGATACAGATATACACACACAAACATATACTTTCACAAGATCCGCTGCACCAAATGCAGGAGCTGCAACTCCCGGACAAACAATAGGTATTGGTGTTTTAGCATTAGATTATGGAACAACAGGAAATGGTTTTCTTGAAAGTAATGCCATAGATGGTAATATGGCAGAAAATTCTCCTTATCAACAATCTGTAATATGGACGGGGCATCCTGCAACTGGCTTAACTATTAAAAGCAGACTTGGTAATTTAGAGGGATTAGCAGGATATGATATTGTCCCAGCTTCTCCGGGATATGGGTTGTATTCAGATAATGTTTATTTGAGAGGTAAAATAATAATATCTAATCCATCAGATATTGACCAGACAACTTTAACAAATGCAGCAGCAGCAGGAGCAGATGTCACAGCAACACATCAGGCAGCTTCAATAGCAGGTCAGGCAGCCACGGCCACTAGTTCAGATTTTGCAGCAGTAACAGGTGCAACAAAACCGGCAAATAATGCAACAGTAGGAGCTATCTGGGGAACTAATTTAACTGATATACCCGGAACATTAGGTGCTCCGGCAGGTAGTGGTTTGTTTTTGAGCGCAACACACATGGGATATTATACCGCCGATGCATGGAAAACATTTATAAAAAGCGATGGTACATTTGCCTTTGCTGGGGATGCTAATAATTATGTCACATGGAACGGTACAACACTTGCTATTAAAGGTAATATAACAGCTACAACAGGTTTAATCGGTGGATATACTATAGGTGCTCATACATTAACAACCACAGGAGCAGGAATAGGTGATAGTACTCAAGGATATGCATTCTGGGCAGGTAGTGATACACCCGCAAGTGCAGAGTTTAGTGTTACCCACGCAGGTGCAATAAAAGCTGAAAGTGGTGTTATAGGCGGTTGGACATTAGCCGCTACAACATTAACAGGTGGTTCTGTTACTTTATCCAATACAGGGTATGTTTCAGCAGGTACAGGGAATGATATTGCTTATATGTCGGCTGCAGATGGTACATATAGATTTTGGGCAGGTAATGCTACTGCTGCTTCAGCACCATTTAGGGTTACTAAATTAGGTGCATTAACAGCTACAGGAATTGCTGAATTAGGAACAGCAATACAAGATTATGGTGGACCTGATTTTGGTTTAGCAATTAAAGGGTCCGATATTTATGAAAATGCTTATAATGGAGATAATAGTGTTTTACATATAAATAGAGTAGGTCATGCAGGAACAACTGATCATTATAGAATTTGTCATATATATGATGGTAAAGGAAACTCTATGGTACAAATAGGGGGGGGTACTCCTACGGCATTGTTTGGGGTAACCTGTCTTGTTGAAGTTGGTGGAATATTCCAGACAGATGGGGTTGCACGTTTAACTGATGAAGTAGTTATTGGAGGAACTACAGCAAATGCTTATGCACAATTAGACTTACAATCAACAACTAAAGCATTTATCTTTCCAAGGATGACAGCAGCAGCTATAGTTAACCTTACACCAGTGGCAGGAATGGTTGTGTATCAGACAGATGGTACAAACGGGTATTATGGATATACAAATACATGGAGAAGATTAGATTAAACGTAAAACAATTAATAAATATATTTATTAAATGAACATAAGTAAGAGATTCTTAGCAATGTGTATAGTAGAATAAAAAATAATAAAAAATAATAAGATGTTCAAAACAATAATGGGTAGTGTAACTACCATAGGTGCTGGTGGTCTACATTGGTTAGTAGAGTTGAAACCTGAGATAGAGATGTTGTCTTTATGTGTTAGTGTAGTAGTAGGAATACTAACCGTTATATATATAATAGAACGAATATTTAAAAACAAATAAATACTAAACAAAATGATTAATGAAAATATAATTAGAACACCAGGTGGTAAGTATGTTAACTTCATACCAAACCAAGCATATGCTGTAACACCCCACGACACAACCGAATTTCAATACGGTTTACTATACGTGGGTGTAGGTGGCGATGTAGTTGCAATGCCACAAGGCTTAACTACATTTGTTATATTTAAAAATGTACCAAGTGGTTCATTCTTACCAATATATGTAAAAGCAGTGCATACTGATACCACAGCAACGAATCTTCTCATCTGTTATTAGGAAATGACAGGTATATATAAGATAGAATCAAAATGTAAACCAGAGTTGTGTTATATTGGTAGTTCTGTCAATATACTAAATAGATGGAGACATCATTTACGAGATTTGAGAGTTAACAAACATCGTTCTAATTTATTGCAACAACATTACAATAATTATTCAAGATCTGATTTGTTATTTTCTATCTTATTAGAATGTGAGAAGGAAGATCTACTTAATATAGAACAGGCTTTTTTAGATTCCACAAATTCTTTTTTTAATATATGTAAAATAGCGGGTAGTACTTTTGGAACAGAACGTTCTGAAGAATCTAAACAAAAAATGAAACGTGTTGTTTCAGAAGAAACAAGAAAGAAACTCAGTGAATCACATAAAGGTATATTTCCATCAAAAGAAACAAGGTTAAAACTTAGTAAAATTCATAAAGGACGTATACCTTGGAATAAAGGGATAAAAATGAAACCAATGAAGGACACACAAAAAACAAATATAGGAAATGCAAGAAGAGGTAAAAAATATCCTAGGGAGGATAAATAAGTACAGGGGATTTTTAATGTTAATCACATACTAGTATGGGAACCACTATAGGTATAGGAATTAGAATAGGAAGTGGTGTAAGTATAGGACCTCCTGCTGTCATTAATGACGGTAATACAGTAGCTTGGTTTGATGCACAGGAGAATATTACGAAAGACGGTAGTGATTTAGTTTCTGTATGGGGGGACAAAACAGGACTTGCACATCATTTACTACAAGCCACAGGCACTAACCAACCTCTTTGGAGTGCAAATGGAGTGTTGTTTGATGGTATTGACAACTTCATGAAATGTGTTGCTTTCGAGTGGAATCAGCCGGAGTTTATCTATATGGTTGCGAGGCAGGTAACATGGACAGGTGGTGATAGTTTATTTGACGGTAATGGTGTAGGTGGAGGTATGTTTCAACAAACTGTTCTTTCACCTGCGGTAAGATTATATGCTGGAAGTTATTCAACTAGTAATTCAAATTGGACTCTAAATACTTTTATGATTTTAAGATTATTATTTAATGGGCTAAATTCATCAATACAGGTTAATAATACACCTGCTATTGTAAGCGATGCCGGAGGAAATAATATGGCAGGTTCTACCCTTGGCGCAAGAGCAGACGCGGGTAATCCGGGTAACCTTGAAGTAAAAGAGATAATAGGCAGGACGTCAGCTTTGGGAGAAGCAGAGATTTACGCATATTTAGCAGCAAAATATTCAATATAAAATATAAAATTATGTTAGCAATATTTTTATCAGAAAAAAGTGCAACAGATTTCAGTAATAAAATACATGAATATCTGAAAGCAAACAGACCGGGGTATAACGCTGTAAAGTGGGGCGATCCTGTCAAATCAGACTTTGAGGAAAAGTGGCTTGTAAAAGTACCATTTGATTATCAGAAATGGCCTGTTAAATTAGTTATAAAAGAAGTTGTGGAATCAGTGCCTATTGCAGATGCAAGGGTATTTTTGAGTGCTTGGAAAACAATAATCGAACCTATTGAGATAAAACCTGTTGAAATAATTAAATAATGACAACAATATCAGAACATGTCGCGTATTCAGAAGTAATACATAGTGATACTGCTAAACGTTTAGGTATAAGTAATATTCCTAATGGTGGTCAGACAGAGCGTATTAAAACGATAGCTCATAAGATATTTGAACCATTACGTGTAGCATTGGGTGTACCTATATATATAAGTTCGTGCTTTCGTTCTGAAGCCTTAAACAAGGTCATAGGCGGTGCTAAAGGATCACAACACCTTAGCGGAGAAGCTATGGACTTAGATGCTGACAAGTACGGCAAAACAACTAACAAAGCTATCTTTGAATACATCAAGGATAACTTAGAATTTGATCAGCTAATATTAGAAAATGTTGGGGGAGATGGTACTGGCGGTTGGGTGCATTGTTCTTTTACATATAAACATCCTAACAGGAATGAGATATTAAAAATGAAAGTAGTTGATGGTAAATCTACTTATGAAAAATATATTAAAACAATAGAAGATGGCATTTAGTTTAAAAAATTTGTTAGGTAGTGCGGTAGAAAAAGTTGTTGGTAGTGTCGGTAAAGCACTCGATGATAATATTACTAACAAAGAAGAAAGGATGGCTGCTGAGAAAGCAATCACAGAAGTACTAGTCAACTACCAAACTAGTTTAGATGCTGAAGTAACCGAGAGGTTAAGTATAGATATGAATAGTGATAGTGTGTTATCTAAAAACATTAGACCTGTGACACTTATATTTACTACTTTGGTAATTAGCGCTTTAGCTATATCACATGGTAATTTTGGTACATTTACAGTAGATGCTGCTTACATAACTTTGTTTCAGTCTCTATTGATATTACAATACGGATTCTACTTTGGGTCTAGAGGAGTTGAGAAAGTTATTCAAAGTATCAATTCAAATAAAAAATAGCGGCAGCTCAATCGCCCGCTTAGTATTAATTAATAAATAATAAAAAATGAGCAGAATAAAACAAAAGAAACTTGGTAATAAAAATTATCTCGAGTTTACAAATCAGAATAATACATTAGCTACTTTTGGTTTCGATGGTACTAATTTATTTTCTTCAAGACCAGTAGTAGCCCCAGAGGCAGTAACCGAAGCCGTTACTAAAATACTTACCGCAGAAGATAGTGGAAAAACATTTTTTATCAATTCTGACAGCGGTGCTGCCACTTACACTCTACCCGCTCCAGCAGCTGGGTTGCATTTTAAATGGATTGTAACTGCTAATACAGATACAGCTACTATTATACAGACTGCTGATACTACAGACACTACTGGCGATATGCTAAGGGGTGGTTTGCTGGTATGTTCAGCTGCTGCTATCAACACTTTTGTTGAAGCTGCTGGTGATGTAAACACTCTTACTCTTGATGATAACTTAGCTAACGCTGGTCAAGGTGCTGGTAGTTGGATTGAGGTAATAGGTACAGAAGACCCAACATGGTTTATAACAGGTGTCCTTAATGGTAACACAGATGTAGACGGTGTAGGCTCCGCATTATTTACTGATGCTGACGCATAATAATTAAATAAATAAATTATGAAATTAACTATACTCCAACGAATACTTATTTTTACTATATTACCTAAAGAAGGTACATTGCTAACAATGAAATCTCTAAAGGCATTAAAAGATAAAACGGTATTTTCTGAGGAAGAAGTAAAAGAATGTGAACTCCGTATTGAAGATAATCAGTATTTCTGGAATCCTTTAAAAGATTCTGGTAAAGACTTTGAAATTACGGAAGGTGAGACACAATTGATTGTTAGTGGTCTTAAAGACCTAGACAAACAAGGTAAAATAACAGAACAGTATCTCTCTTTATGCGAGATATTTGGTATCGAATAATTAATATTTAAAGGTAGGTGGGGCAGCGGCAGCTCCTTCGCGTCCCACTTTTCCTTTATACTATAATTAAATATAAAAAATAGGCATGATCATTTTTATTTCATTAGATAACATAATCAGCGATCTTATGCTGGTCATACGTGGCAGTAAAGTAACACAAAGTGAAACGATTACACGCCGACAGATTGAGGAGTGGGTTAATGAATATAGGGCTGTACTTATAAAGCGGGACATGGATAAAGGTAAGATGCCTAATCCAGACTACATTCAGGAGATACCTGCTTTAATGTTAGAAGTTGTTGACCGTACAGAAGGTGCTGATTTAGCTTCTAACACTTATTTCATGCGTTCTAAGTTAACTGTACCTAAGACACTAGACTTAAATTTCAAATCAGGTCTTATGTACGTAGGTACTATAGACGGTAAGGAAATTCAATTTGTACCTGAAGGTAGGGCTAAATGGCAACAGTATAAAAGATTTACTTATGGTGACCCCTTAGCTTTTTTACGTAACAGTAAATTACATATCAACAATGTTACTCCAATGGAGTCTGTTACAATACGTGGTATATTTGAAGTACCTACAGAAGCTGGTAATTTTATTAATACTAACTCTGATGTTACAACATTAGGGTATAGAGATGCTTACCCAATCCCAGCTAACATGGTACCAACTCTTAAGGAGATGATACTTTCTAAAGAATTAGGGATTATGTCACAGGCTCCTAGTGATAACAAGAATGATGGTAGTAACAAGGTTTCGTTAAACGCTGAAGCTTAGTTATGAAGAAGTGCACAAATTGTGGAATTATGAAACCTCTAGATTGTTTTTTTAATTACAAAAGGTCACGTACTGGTAAGAAACCTTGGTGTAAAGAGTGTACTAAAGTAGCATCTGAGGTTTACAATAAAAAGAAAATTGAAAAAAACCCGTTTTGGTACCGAGATAGAATGCGTGAGTATAAAAAGACTAAGCCGGATATTTTAAAGAATGCTTATTTAAAAAGGGAATATGGTATAGGGTTGCTGGAATATAATTATCTTTTCGAAAAACAGTCGGGACGGTGCGCTATATGTGGTATACACCAAAGTGAAATAAGTAGGGCGTTGTCTGTAGACCATAACCATAACACTAACAAGGTAAGAGCTTTGTTGTGTACGTGGTGTAACTCTGGGCTAGGTAATTTCAATGAGAGTATTGCATTGTTTAACAAAGCTATAAGATACTTAGAATTACATAATACTGTAAGCTGTGAGTAAAAGTCATAATATAGTTCAAAACGCATATACCATACCTGATTTTTACATGGAGTATGTAAAGAAGTATCCAGAGGGACACTTATATTACTTAACATACAGAGAATACAGAGATATAACAGTAATGTTCCTAAAGCATTTAACTGGTAAAATTATATATAAATCTACTACTGTAAACTTACCTTTTCGACTTGGGACACTAGCAGTTATTAAACAAAAGCCTCTGTATACAACATTACGTAATATGGTAATGGATTGGCCGAAGTCAAAAGAGGCTGGTAAACAAATCAGACTGTTTAATGAACACAGTAAAGGTAATAGATATAGATTTTGGTGGGATAGGAGAACCTGCATTACTAATAACAAAACAGCATACACTTTTAAACCAGTACGATTCATTAAACGTGAAGTGGCTAGGTTAATAAAAAGTAGAGAAAATGATTATTTTGAAAGAACATAAATATGATTTATAAAGTAACAAGTGTTAAGAGAGTTATCTCTAAGGTATTTACGGACCTTGACTTAAAAGAAGGGGACCATAGAGTGTCTGATATGGTGGAATATGCTGGTGAGGCTGTAAAAAAAATTGGTGCTTTTCCGACGTTACTAACTAAAGTAACAGGTAAGGGGGGGTTACCTCTTTTAACGTTAACTGATTATCAGGTACAACTTCCTTGTGATTTAACTGCTATTAACCAAGTTGCATACTCAACTTCAGCTTCTGGGCCTTTCTACCCTATGGTATATGGGTCAAGTAGTTTTGATGCTGGTATACCTACTGAAGCTTCTACTACGGTACTTACAACTGTAACTGACAGTTCTTTAGTAGCACTCGCAATGGATTTGTATAATGAAACCTATGCAGTTGCACTAGCACGAATAAACAACGATGCTGTATCTAGGGCACAACTTGAAGCTTTATTAACATCTCCCAGTTCTGCAAATGCTACAAGAGATAGTGTTTCTGGTAGTGGGGATTATACTTATGTTGTAACACCTGGTTACATAAAAACAACACTAAAGACGGGCTATATAATGCTATCGTATCAAGCAGTCCCTGTTGACAATGAAGGGTATCCGATGATACCTGATGATGAGTCTTTTGAAGAAGCAATCTACTGGT
>Ga0307377_10003174_pt1 | contig 18799 bp, 52 predicted proteins | sample TR3MG_FD_202535 | JGI IMG/M metagenome (GOLD analysis project Ga0307377, IMG submission 202535) | Soil microbial communities from Risofladan, Vaasa, Finland - TR-3 | ecosystem: Environmental > Terrestrial > Soil > Coastal area > Acid sulfate soil | place: Finland: Risofladan, Vaasa | collected... | reverse complement strand
CGGAATAACACGAACATCACTTACTCCAAGAGATTTTGCGAACATCACGCTCTCGATACATCTTTCTATATTTTGCTCTGTAAAGACCATCCCAGCCGTCACGTAAGTCATCTTAGACAACTCTTCGATATTCTTTATCACTTTATTCCAAGAGCCCTTCACGCCCGCCATAGTGTCTCCTGTGGCCGAACAACAAGCATCCAAGGAAATACTAATATCATTTACACCAGCAGAAATCAATCTTCGATAAAGAGACATAGATGACGCGCCGTTTGTAGATATAGCAATTCTTTCTACACCATTATCTTTACAAAAGGAAATTAAATCAATTAGTTTCTTATAAAGAGTTGGCTCTCCACCAGAAAATCTAATGTTTTTTAACCCATCAGCAACCCAATACTTAATCGTTTGTAATGCTTGATTAAAATCCATATCCCCTTTTAGATCTTCTCTAAGCCCACGACAATACGGACATTTAAAATTACATCTGTCCGTTAAAATCATTTCACATCTATAAAGAGGGGAAGATAAAGATAAATTCTTAGCCCTATTATCACTTAAAGTATAAAACCCAATACCTTCTAGATTGTTTAATAATTTCATTCCAATTCTGCTCCTATAAGTTTATTAAGTTTCTTTTCAATTTTTAGTTGAAGTTTTTCTTTCTTCCTTTTTCTATTTTCTTGTTCTTTTGCCTTCTTTTTATTAAGTTCTTCTTCAACTATTTCTCTTTCCCTATTTTCTTTATCTTTCTCTTTATTTTCTAATATATTAAAAAATTTTTTGGGCCACTCACTAGAAACTTTTTCAGTTATATCAAATTTATTATTATTTTCAATAATATACAAATAAATTTTTTCTATATATTCTACCCTAAAATTATTTGATTCATAAAAAACTTTATCTCCTTCTAAAATTTTATTTTCTATAATAAACATTTTTCTTTTTAAAATTTTTGATAATACAACAAAACAATATTCCCCCGCCTGAGACCAAGTTAAACTTTCCAATTTTATTTCTAATTTATTCCTCTCCTCAGGAATATAATTATTTTCTCTGTAAGGCATTTTACTCTCCAATTAAATCTTTAAACTCATCACTAGTTAGATGAACCCAAGAAAAAACATCATCTTTTAAAAACATCACAGCATAATGATTACATTTTGGACGACATCTTAATCTTTCAGCATCTATATATCCAACAGCATATTTCTTAAATAAATTTTTATATTCATCAAAATATCTCCCACTAACCAAATTAAACGCACGCCAACGGCTCCAAGTAAAACTATCTTCTTGTAATCTTTCCATAATTCACACCTATGGACCCATCTAGGAATTGAACCTAATAAAATCTCCCATTCGAGAATGGGCCCAACTTTCACTTAACCCTCTTGTAATAAAAACCCTTAGCCATAATCGAAAAGGTTGAGCCAACACCAGAACAATCAACCCAAGAAAGTAAATCGTGATTAGACTTATGCTTCTCTAACAAATCCTTGTCAGAAATTTCTTTCTCCTCTTCAACCTGACCGTTCCTCAAATTCTTCTTAGTTTCAAGAAAAGTTTTCGGCAACTTTTGGAACATAGTTTCAATAGACATTTCTCTCTCCTTATTACCAGACTTTCCAGCAAAGGGGGCATTTGAATGCCCCGTTGATATATTCCCCAGCAGTATTACACTCTGGACAATTGTTTGAAAGATTTACTTTATTTTCACATTCTATTTTTTCTATAAAAGATGGCAACCAACACCAATATTCTCCAACATTATGCTCTCCTTGTATAACTTCTAAAATCTTACCATAAATAAAATTTTCCACATCAGGAATTAAAATTTCTGGTATTTTATAAGGGTTTACAACACAAATAATATAATTAAATCTAGTATAAAGATTCTTATCACGAATTCTAACCTTATCTCCGACTAGAACATTCGCTTTCCTATAAGTATTAAATAAATACTTCATTACCAGACTTTCCAGCAAAGGGGGCATTTGAATGCCCCGTTGATATATTCTCCAGAAATATTACACTCTGGACAATTATTCGAAAAATTTACTTTCTTTTGATTATTTAGTTTTATTACTTTAATAGAAGGCCAACCATCATAGGACCCAACAGCATAATTTCCTTTAATTACTTTTTGTATTATTAAATAAACAAAAGAATTACAATTACCACTTAAACAATTATCCTCCTTAATATCTCTGGGGTCAACTACAGTAGCAATATATTCATAATCATAACCATCAATACCACTTATAACCTTAACAGCATCCCCCACTTGAACGTCAGCCTCCTTATAGGCCCTACCCAAATATTCCATTTCTTAAATCCTTTCATTACCTTAGAAAATTTCCCAAAATTTTACTTTACAAATTTAAGTTTTCGAATAAGTTTTTAATAGGGATTTTGGAAAAAAGGAAATTATTAATTATATATACCTAATACTACTACTTACATAGCCACCATCTTAATCTTTCATCCATTTTCCGTTATAATAATAAAAGGAATCACCATCAAAACTCCAAGGATCTCTTTGAGGTGGGTTCTTATCAATCTTTTTACTACACAATGGACACATAATAACTTCCATCTCATCATCTTTTTTAAATTTATATCCGCATTCACATTCGAACAACCTAAGCATTTTGCTCACCATTAATTTCAAGTTTCAAATTCCTTAATAAAGTTAGATTGTTAAGATGAGGCTTCGATTTACCATTTTCCCACATCTTAATAGTCTGCTCAGACACATTAATTCGATAAGCAATTTTCAAATTGGACCATCCAGCATTTTTCAAAAGAGCAATTATCTTTATGGCCTCGGCAGAAAATCGAACTCTTTCTTGATGCTTATCAATAGCCTTACTTAACTTTTCTTTATTAATTCTTACAACTTTTTGCTCTCTCATTTTATCAATAGCATTTTCTAACAAATTATCTCTAATCATTTCATACTCCTTACCAAGGTGCCGATGGAACTTCCATAGGAACAATTATATGTCTTGAAAATTCACATCCTTGATATCGTTGTTTTATCCATTCATAAGCTTTTTCATCACTATCAAAAATACAATCTCTACCATCATTAGGCCCGTCGTTTGTCCATTTCCCCCTCCATACTAAAAGTAAATATCTCATTTTGCTCATCCTTTTTACATTTACAATTTTTTGAAACGCAACCGTAGAAAAGCATTCGATCTTGAAACTTCTCTACAGCCAGTCTATCACCAGGTAATCTATAATATGGTTTATTTATTAAACTACCAATAACCCTACCAAAAGAGAAAATAACATCACTTAAATTACTAAAAGATAATGACGTCGATGTCTTATAAAAATCCTTTAATAATAAATTCAAAGATGTCTTAATTGGTAATCTTTCTTTTAAACATTTACAAACTGCCCACATCACACTTCCCCTTGGGTTATTTTCTTTACAGCCTCGTCAATTTTTTTCTTACATTTAATACAATATATTTTATTATCATAATTGGTAAAATTTGAACGATAAGTTAGAATACAACCACATCCATTACAGTTATTAAAATATTCTCCGTTAATTGAATTTGCCTTAAATCCAAACTCTTTTTCAAATTCATTAATGGCTTCTTCTTTTGTCCCTTTGTAAAGTTTTTTAACGACCCCGGAAACCAAGTGCCCTTTTGGTTTTTCAATTTCCGTAATATTTTTAGGAGGATTCGATGTTTGCACGCAAGCAGGAGACTTAATTTTAACCTTACCAGATGCTCTTAGTTTATCAATTAATTCTTCTTTTGAACTTTTAGGCTCATCCTCTTTAACTTTTTTAGTTGCCTTTTTCTTAATAGGTTGTTTTACTGAACACACTCCATCATCTTTCCCGGCAAATTGTTTTAAAACTTTTACAATATTTTCTCTAACTTCCTCTGGAATTTCATCATCTTTTAGCAAACTCATCTTTTTTCTCCTTGTTGAAAATTTTTTGTCCTTATATGTTGCCCCGAAAATTTTTTCGAGGGCCAAGGCAGAGTCGAACTGCCGACTGAAAGACGGCATATAGCCGAGTTTCAGACACCCATATCGTTGGCCCTAATATTCTAAAAATAAAAGTTCCCAAGGGGCCGAAACCCCTTGGGAACAAGAACCTAATTAATTAACCAATACCAAGTTGAGCCGCTAAATCGTCGGCACTAAGCTCCTCTTTCTTGTTAGGTTCAACCAACAGAGATTCAATGTTGTTAAGTTTAAACATAATACTACAAGTCAAAGACTTAGGACCAGTCTTATCCTTACCACCTGAGGAAAGACGAGCCTTTCCCTTAATGACAACTTCCTCACCAGTCTTGGGATCAACGAGAACCTTACGGAACTCACGCACTTCCCCATTAGGACCGGCAGCAAGAACTTGATTCTTCAAACTAGCCTCATAATTCTTGCTACCAATAACCGTCATCGTTCCATTAACTTGAGCTTTAATTTGCGCCATTTTAATCTTCCTTTCGTTGCTTTCTTTTGGTAAAAATTTTACCTTATCGCCCCTTTTCAGGTAGGTTCAGGCAACTTCCTGTCTGCCCTTATATTTTATACTGGACATCGCATATACACTCGCCAGTTTCCGGTAGTGCTTGGGTCGTCCAAGGTGCCGTAATTTTTCTCTTTGAGAAAATAGAAACACATAATTCTTTAATTTTTAAGCACTAACTTCATTCGTTTGAGTTTGACATTTCCAATTAGTATGAAGTTCAAAAACCATACTGGCCATAACTCGTGGACAACCTGTCCGTCTAACATAATTCTCAAAAGCAAGATCGTAATTAAACATCACATCATTTTGCTCTTGTTCGTTAAGTGGTTCATACTTATCTTCGTTAATCCGTTTTTCAGCACGCCTTACCTGTTCATCCATAATCATAGTAGCAAGACGTTCGAGATCATTGTTCTTAAGACCCTTTAAAATCCGGCTCCACAATTTCATTTTCTTTCTCCCTTTTGTTTAACGAACTTCTTTGTTTACAATATCCACTAACGTATTTTCTTCTAAACTTTCTATTTCCCCGCTTTTTAATTTTTCAACAATTTCTTGAAACTTCACAATTACTTTTTCAATAGAACGGACAAGAACAATAACTAATATATCTTTTTCAATCATCCACTCAAAATTTTTCGGAGGCAATGCTCCAAATTTTTCATCCATTTCTTTCTCCTTTAAAACATACAGTTAATAAAACTCACCAAAATTGGTGATGAAAAACTATGTTAAAATTTCTAACCTAATTCTTTTCGCCACAACCAAAGTTCTCATATCAATAATTAAGTCAATAAACGTATCTGTATTTATTAATCTATCCTCTTGATTTTCTTGGGTCAAATTATTAGAAATATAGGCCACGTTATTTTCATTAAGTTTCATATACCACTTAAATCCAACACCCCAAGTAAAAACATCTCCCACTTCTAATTCACTAATTAAATCATAAAGACTTATATTCTCTTGTTCTTTATTGACTAACGGAGATAAATTTTTCGTTCTCATTACTTCTCCTTACATATTCTCTTGCCTCATCAGCCATACAAGCCGCTTCTAAAAGAATGTTAGTTGTAGACATATTAATCTTATTAAACATTTGGACCTTAATTTCTGTAAATTCAAACACTCCACTTTTCCAATTTAAAATTTGATAAAGACTTAACAAACCACTTAATTTATTAATGGTTGCGTCTACTACTTCACCTTTATTTAAAAATATTCTACCAGTTTGTAAAGATTTAACAATAAGCAAACCAGATTTCTTTTCCATTTCAAGAAAAGACAAAATAGAACCGAGAGATATTTTATCCAATCGCCCACTTAAAGTAATCATTTTACTCTCCAACATTTAGAACATTTATACGCCATATTGATCCAATCCATTTTTTGTCCACAACAAATTGGATCGTTTGAATTTTTAATACTAATCTCTTCAACAAGGATTACGTCAGCAAATCCATTTCCAATCCTATAAGTATTTGAATGACAATTGTCCCACACTACTTTTACACATCCACAATTTTTAGTTGTGAATCCATGTTCTGGAATTTCAGTTATAGTCCCTTCAACTTTATTTCTATTACCATCTATATCTTGATTTCCCCAATCCCAAGTTGGACCACGTTTAACTTTCTTACCAACCCAACTTTTTAATTGCTCCTCAATCTCTTCTCTTGTTCCTTTAGGAATATACTCTGGGATTTCAATCATAATATTCTCCTTTGTTTGAAAATCTCTTAAAATTGTCTGAAACAAACAATTTAAAGAGATGCGGGAACATTTCTGCTCCCGCTCTCAAACACCTACCTCATTCGTTTTTCAACGTGAGAAACTCCCTTATCAGCGGAATCAGCCGCGTCATCAGCAAACTTCTTTCCTTCTTTGTCTCCAATAACGCGAAACTTTTCCGCTGCCTTCTTAGCCGCTTCGCGAGCTGATTCCAAATCTTCCTTAGCTAATTGTCCCAATCTCTTACTATCCTTACTCATCTTATTCTCCTTTTAATGTTTGGTAATTAACTTCTTTTAAACACGTTAGTAAAATTACTGTTTCTGGTAAATTTTTAACTTTCCAATAAAATATTTCTTTTTTGCCTACAATATATTCACCATCATTATCACCAATCATATTCATTACTTTGCTGAAATCCTCCTTATCAGTTAATAAGTAAATATCATTTTTATTTAATTGAGAAATGTGAAACATTATTTTTCCTTAATAACTATTTGCCCTTCTAACATACCATAGGAAGAATTTTCTCTAAAAATATATTCTTTTGGTGTTTCTCCCTCTTTCCTATCTTCAACCAAGAGCCATAGATTATCCATTTTCCAAGTAGCATTAACCAATTTCTTTCCAGTAGGTAGTTCCACAGTGGCAGAGCCACCGTATTTCTTGGCCCTTTGTTGCTCAGTACACGAAAAAGAAAATAACAAAACAAACATAATTAGATATTTCATTTTAAACTCCTTAGTTTAAATATTTCTTTTTACCATCAACTTTATCAAGAACTCCACACAACCTTCTCTTAATCGTTTTAAGTCTTTCCGTAGATGCTTTGAGTGTCTCCATACTTTTAAACAAATTATCCAAGATCTCTGAGTTTTGATCTAAAAGATCTTCACTCTTCTTTCTTGTTTCCTCAATTTGTAATTGCCTTTGCTTTGTTTCTTCAATCAAGTCTTTGAATTTTTCTTTTTCTTCTTCCGTCAAATCATTCAAAATATCTTCAAGCTTCTTCATTACAAAACTCCTGAACTGCTAAGGGCCATTACACTTAAAACAAGAACAATAATATCTAAAACAAAAATTACCTTATACATTTCCTCTCCTTAATAGAAAAATAAAGTTCCATTTGGATATGGAGTTTTAACATCTTCTTTAATCCACTTCTTTAAAATATTTTCGTCTGTAAAAACCATCATAGAAGTGTAATTCATTTCTTTATAATAATTTGAAATCCTTATGTTTTTTATTCCCTTCGCCTCGGCGGCTTTAATTGCTTCTTCTTTTGGACCAATTATAGAAAGATTATATAACATTCTTTATTCCTTTTTCAATTAGAATTAAAATAAAAATAATTATTACAGATAAATTACCATATATAATAACCATCTTTATAAACTGTTTCTGTTTGGATTTCATTTTCTATTACTCTCCAAATAATCATTTCTCTACTCCACAATTAATTTGCTTTTTCTTGGAATTACCAGAGTTTCTCTTTCGATGCATACAAGTCCACCATTTTCCAATTTCAAAGCACTAATGATGTGCCCATCAGCATTACGCATTTCGTAAGTCTTAATGTAAAGTTCACCAGCAAGTTCAAATACCTCCATCTCACATAAACAACCAAGCATTTCAGCCGTACTATTATTTCTAACGATTTCCATTTGTCTTTTATTTAATCTTTTCATATTACTTTTCCTTTGGACATACCCTTACAGAATATAAAGAATAACAAATAAAATTTTCACAAACATATTCGTACTTAGTTTCGTATTTCATTTCACTCTTGGTTGTAATCAAATCAGATGAAACATTTGCCCTACACCCAAGAACCTCTCCTAAATCCTTTTTGCTGAGCCAATGAATTCCGCATTCAAGATAATCATTTAGAACATATTGTTCGTAATTAAAATCATCAAGAACAAGTTCTTTTGGACAAGTGTTCTCAATTAACTTACCTTCAACCGTGCTAAGTTGAGGTAAGTAAAAACACAATTCCTTTTCAACTTGTTTTTCTTCACCGCCACAGGCGGCCATTAAAAGACATACAACAAATAACTTTCTCATTTCTTTTCTCCTTTTCTAATTTCAATTCGTTTTTCTACCATATACATAGCCTCTTCCATCATAAAAGAATCTATTAAACAAAATAATATTGTTTCAGTATTAAACCCATTATTAATTTCTTCTGTTAAAATAAGTTTTAACATTTTTGAAAATTTTCTTATTAAATTTTTTACTTCTTCTGTAAGTTCATAATCTATTCGCCCCGTATTTTTATTTTCTTTAATAGATTTAATGCCTTTTAAAATTCTCATTTCTGAAAGTTTTATAGTAGAGCAATTAATAAGACAATGAAGAATCGCGATACTTGTAGAATTTTTAAATTCTTCTGTAAAAATGGGGTCCAATACCTCTGAAAACTTATCCATTAAATTTAAAGAATCTTCCGTTAGAAGAAAGTTTTCTCTTACTTGTTTCATTATTTTTCCTTTAATAATCAATTACTATTGGTTTATTTTCTTTAAAATAATTTAATGCCGAGGCATTCACAAATACGGGACCTAAGTGATATATCATTCCATAACCTTCGTGAATATGGCCAAAGAAATGATACTTAGGCATCAACTCAAAAACTTTTTCTCTTAAATCATAACTACCACAACTTACTCCATCCTTGTTCTTATCCAATATGTTTATCGGTGCTCCGTGGCTAATAAGAATATCCATTTTAGGCATCTCTGAATATTTCTCTATCTCTTCCTCCATCTCTAACATAAAAGCCCAGTTATTAAAAAACGGTGACCAAGGGGAACCAAAAATCTTAATGCCTTCAATTTCTATTAACTCATCTTCCAAATAAATTAAATTTTCATATTTAGTTTTAAGTTCATCTTCTTTCTCTAAAAGTATGTCGTGATTACCAGCGATCCAAATTTTATATTTATGGGGCAAAGAACTCATAACAGACAATTGATAATCAATTTCATTATAAGTTCCAGTTATAGATAAGTCTCCACAGTGGATAAACATATCTCCTTCTGGAATTTTATTTTTACAAAGTCCATTATGAGTATCACTTGTTATAATCATTCTCATTTTATTTTCTCGCTATTAAAATATAAATTAACAAAGAAAGAATTAATACAAGAATGTTAATATATCCAAAAACAAATAAGATTAAAAGAATTAAGGGGACCATTCATTTCTCCTTTAATCGCCCTTACTATTAGTTGATAAAAGCTTAAACCCAAGGGCTTTATTTATCTATGTCTTTCTAATAAGTTAATAATGCTCTCGCCATTTTCAGTTAAACAATATCCTTTTCCATTACATTCACAGCAACCATATACATCATTTTCTTCATCATAAACATTATACGGATAAACTTCTTTTTTCTGTGTTATTTCTTTTTTACCTTTACACGCCCAGCATTCCATATCTAAGGCTATTTCAAAATTTATAACTCCTTCATCAATCTTTAACTTAATATCATCTTCCATTGTTTTCTCCTCAATTCATTAGTTCAAAAGGCATTAAAACATTAACATATTTTTCAAAGCAACCTTCTCTGCTTAGCCATTCAACATATTCTTTATTTGGATTACCTTCAAGATTATAAATGCTCCCAGACGAAGTATTAACCTGCCTATTATCCCAATTAATATTTTTAATCACAGATGAAATAATCCTATGCCCATCGTTAAATTCTGTAGTAAAAAGATTACTTCTATAATCATTATATATTTTACCAAACAAACAAACATCCTTTTCATCCGGCTTCATAAAAGCACCCATAACATTAACAAACATCCATTCTTTCACTATGCTCATTTTTTCCTCCTCTTCTTGCTTTCTTCTTTATGTCTCTTGAAACTCCAATTATCAAAACCTTTTGCGTCTCTTTTTAACTCATCGGTCATATTAATATTGGGATCAACTTGATTAACTAAATCATTACCAAGATATATTTCAAGTTCTTGGTAAGCAGTATAAGGATCTACCTGAGATTGGAAATTATAATCTTTAAGTAATGGATTAACAGTAAGAATAAATTTAAACCTAAATTTTTCTAAAAGGTAAATAGGAGAATTTAACTCACGAAAAATATTAGATGATAGGTTAAAATTAAATTTGCTAGTAAAATCTTCCCAAGTTTTATGATTAATTTGCCCATAACCTTTACTATAATAATGAAATTTAATTTTATTAATATTTAATCTCTCTATTAATTTTTTATTTTCTTTTTCATTTTGTTTAAGGAATTTTTCAATATTTTTACAGGAATAACAAATTTCTTTAAAATACTTACCTAAAACAGAATTATGAATAAGATAGAAAGGATAGGCTTTACCACAAAAAGCAATAAGTTTTTTATCACCATATTCAAAAGTATCTGTATCCCCATAGTCAGGCATATTTTCAATTATTTCAATTGCTTCCCTAAACTGTTTATATTCTTTTGTTTTTAATAAATATTTTGTATCTTCAAATTCAATTATTTTCTTCTCTCTAATATACATCGGCTCATCATTATACCACCCAAAAGCATTATCATAATAATCTTTAAATTTAGACACTATTTTCATAATTTTCTCCTTTAAATTTTTATTAACCCCACCCAAATGGGAACAAGAAAAACTTAAAGATATTCCTGCTCCCAAGCCTATTCTTGGGAGCAGGTAGAATAAGATTATTTTGTTAAAGTTTCACCTGCGGCCTTTACTTTGTTAAGAGCATCATCAACATCACTCTTATGCTGACCATATAGGGTCCAACCACCGAAGGTGGCGAGACCAAGAACAACAACAACAATTAATCTACGAACCAAACTGTTTCTCTTCATCTTCATTCTCCTTGGTTAAATAAAATAAACAAAAAATATAAAACAATTACTAAAACTATTTCACTTTCCATCTAACTTAATAAGATAATACGGCCACAGACACATATCAAAAAGAAAATTTTGATTTGGCCCAACACATACCAGAGCAAATAAAAAACCAAAACCAAAATAAACGCTTAATAAAATTCCTAATAAAAGACCCAATATTAATAACATTCTTCCTCCTTAAACCGTTAAAGAAATAACAAACCCAAAAACAGCGGTAGAAATTTGAACTAAAACATTCCAACCATCTTTGCTAATAAATGGGTCGAAAAACTTTTCCTCTTTCCTCCTCCAACCCAAACAAGTCAAAAACATAAAAACAAAATAAATAATCATCATACTTACCATATCAAAATTATTGAGATGAAGACTAACATTATGAAATACCGAACAAAATAAAAAAGATATGCCCCCAAATACTATGGTAAAATAGAAATGTTTTTGGTTGGATAATTTTAATACCTTAAAACTTTTTTCATACCTAATAAAATTAGACATAAAAACAACAAAACACAAAACACCTAATATTAACTTATCCATTTGCTCTTTCCCTAACGCCTTCGGGCCAAGTAGTTTGTTCCTTTTCAAAGTAAAACTTGGCTTCTTTCATATATTCTTCTTTCTCCCTATGCGTCAAATCTTTCCAACGACTTACCTCTAAACAACCATTATCTAAGTCTTCTTCAAAAAACCATTTTGCTAATTGTTTAATACTTACTTCTTTTCTCTTCACCTTAAAAACTCCTCATAATCTTCCAATTCAACATTAATATGAACTGGCCAACCACTTTCCAATTCCTTCTTTTTATCATCATCAAAAAACTTTTCAAACAATAAATTTTTATCTTCCTCCATTTGAAAAAACAAAGATGGAACCTGTTTTTTACACAACGGCATAGCCGTTATGTTACCAATATTATCCATTGAAAATATTACTTTCATTTGTATTCCTTCATATTAACCAAGCATTCATAAGGGAAACAATGTTTTACTTTTCGCTCCCTATCAATATTATTAATAAAATACTCTCTTGCTTGGAGGTTGTTATTCTCATAAGTTTCAGGTAGTTGAAACATATCAAAGTTGGTTTCATTTTCATTATCAACCATCAAAACATAAAGTCGACTAGGCGATGTTTCTTTCATATCAAACTCCTTTATAAATTGTATTTTTTATTAGAAACAAAAACTTACTCTTCCAATTTTTTAGTTTTTCCTTGACGATGAAGAACTTGTAATGTTAATGAAATATCAGCACATAAACTCCATACTTTATTAGGGTCACAAGCCTTTAACATATTATAAAACTCATCACTGTAAGGCATTAAAAGACTATAACAAACATTTTCAGTTCCATCTTCAAATTTTACAACGGGCATTTTTTGCCCGTTTTTGCTTTCTTCCCAACGAACAATTTCCCCAAGAGACACCTTATCCTTTGTTGTAGTATCTGTAATTGAAATAACTCTTGAACCAATTAAATCTTTTCCTTCATAGAGCCAATTCATTTCACTTCCTTTTTAAGAAAAATTTCACCATCAAGAAATTCTAATCCAAAAAAGTCATCAACTCCATTAAATTCTTTTACAACATAATCTCTAAATATTTCCCAAATTTTTTCAATTATGTTCTCTGGCATATCAGAGTTTTCGGCCATTCCTGATATGAAATAATTTTTTGAAACAGTTTTATGTTTTTTGCCTTCTTCAAGTATAAAATTAAGTTTTTCCCCATTATTACTGAAACTAGCATAATTGTTATGATAAGTTCTATCGCTTAAAATAGTTTCAATTGATAATAGAAGTTCTGTTATAGCAAAAGAAACCCTTAAAATATTATCAGCTTCCTCCACCATATCAAATCTATCAAATCTATTATATATGCTTATAGGGGGAAGTCTATTAACTAAATTTTTAGTTTCAATATCTAATAAATTATAAACCTCCTCTCCAAGTTCTATATATTCTTCTTGTGCTTCTGTTTTAAATTTATCTAATTCATTATCAAAATCCATTTTTTACCTCTTTTACTCTTTTGTTTCCGTTAAGTCATTGTTAATAGACTTATTAATTTCACTAAATACCTCATTTCTTTGCTCGTCGGTAATAGAAATTAAAAACATATAAATAGCAACCAACTCAGCAGCCTCTTTCAAATCATCACCAGCAACTTCATTAAACATCAGTCGCCATCTTAAATTTCTAAGTTGCCTAATAGAAGTAGGAAACGTTGTTCCATATGCGTTATAACTTTTCGTAATCATTACAAAACCTCCTTACCACAAGACTTACATACCTTAAAACTTTTACCACAAGCATAGTTTTCAATCCAAGATCCACCACAATTACAATACGAACTTAATTTTACCTCAACTTGTACTTGCTCAGGTAGTTCCTCATCATATAATTCAAATCTTTCTGCTAAGTGGCCTATCTGTTCATTTTCAAGATATACAAAACTGTTTTGTATTTTTGTAATTTCATATGGTTCATTAAATTTATAACCCATAAGTGAAACATATACCTCTTGTTTATCGTAAAATTCACTTTCAGGTTCAAACTCATTTTTAAATTTAACAATATCCCCAACTCTAAAAATTGTATTTGTCATTGTTGAACCTCTTTCCCACAAACCTTACACACTTTAAAATTATTTCCTCCGGCAACATTCATAACCCAGGGGCCACCACAATTACAATAAACAAATCCATTACCTTTTATTTCTTGTTTTTGGTCTTCTTTATACAACTTAAATCGTCCTACAAAATGACCGCCAGAAAGATTTTCCCCATCTATATCTGTAGTGTTAATAAAAATCTTATTACCAGCAATAAATTTAGAATGGACTATATATAATTTATTAAATTTTAGATCACAAGTTTTAATATATTTTTCTTGTGGATCAAATCCTTCTTTGGAAAAATCTTTATCTAATTCAACAACATCGCCTTCATTAAACATTGTCTTTTTCCTTATCTCATCCATATTAAAAATTCGCCGGTAAGAAAAGATAAAACTACCAACCCAATTAATATAAGTAAAATAATACCAAAAAACATAACATTATCTAAAAATATTTCAAGATTGTTTTTGAAAATAACTTTTGAAAATAAAGAATATACTTCTAAACAAATATAAAGCAAAAAATTTAAAACCACATAGGTAAAAAAAGAAAGACCTATAATAATTATAAGCCCAATACAACCAACAACTAAACTCGATCCAACTGTAAAATTTTCAACAGGAGCCCCAACTAAAATTTCACGAAAAAACATAACAGAAAACAATACCCCAAAGGCAATAGAAACTAATCCAATAAAAACATCTTTAATTTTCTCTAACATTGTTTTTTTCCTTTATAACAATTTCCAAGTCCAAATCTAAATAAAAAGCCATATCGGCCATCGTTTCAGCGGTTAATGGTTTCTCTCTCCGCATAATTTTACTGATGTAAGTCTCAGTACACTTCATCCTTTTAGCCAACTCGGCCCGAGAGAAATTTCTTAAAACCATTATCTCATCTATTCTATTAAGAAAATCTTCAATAAATTTTTCTATATTAAGTAAGTGGTTGAATTCATCAAATTTATTAAACATTATCTCTCCATTCAATTTCTCTCTCGCTTGATAAAATAATATCACCAACTTCAATATATTTAGTTCCTAAAATTTTATCTACCCTTACCCTTTCAACACATTTGTTTTTATACTCATCTAATAACTCTTTGTATTTATTAATAAAATCATTCCACTTTTCTTTTTCTTCTTCCGCCCCGATAAGTGAGAAGTTCATTAAATATCTACCAAGAGTATATCGTTCATAATTTTTACGATAGAATCCATCTCCGTGGTTTGATTCCCAAACATTTTTTTCGAACGCAGGCCAATTAGTTATTTCATACTGTTCGTTTTCACTTTCAAGTAATTTCTGTTCTTTGTTTTTTAGTTGTTTGTAATCAGTTATTTCGCTAATTAAACGGAACGGTAGATATAATGGCCAGATAAAAATAGATGTAGGTTTATCAAAAATTAAAGCACAAAATATACCTAGTATAAGGTATATCATTATAATATCCATTTTAATTCTCCCTAATCCATAAAAATAATAATAAAAAGAATAATCAAAACAATTATTAACGTTCCAATATCCATCTATCCTCCTTAATCGTCCCTCCGGGACTCGAACCCTGGGGCCTGTACTTTATAAGAACACTGCTCTACCAACTGAGCTAAGGGACGAAAATTTACTTCCGGAAGGATTCGAACCCTCTCCAAGTGGGTAGAAACCACTTATGCTGTCCATTACACCACGGAAGCTTTTATTTAATGACTCATTCTATATAGGATTTCATTTGTTAAACGACACATATCAATATAACTATGAATATCATCTGAAAGTAAAGTCTTATAAGATCTCAACAATGTTTCATTTTCACATAAACTAAGTTCATCACAACTCGTACAAATAACTTCTTCATTTCCCCGAACAGATCTCGTCCATCCATCAAGCAAAACAACTTCCTCACCATTCATCATTCCCATTCCGTTTGTTCCACATCTATCACATACCAATTCAACATTTTTAGTAATAATAATATTAATCGGCATTTTATTTTCCCTTCCCAAATTTTTTAATATCTTTATAATAAGCAATTCTAATATCCGAGTTCCAGCCCATCTTATTGAAAAGTTTTGAATCAACTTCCATAACCTCAGGCAAACTTTCGTACTTTTCAAAGTTCCTACATTTTACTGTGGCCAAATTAACTCCGTCAGAAAGTAATTCGAGATTAATAACGGGGATAATATCTTTTCTTTCTATACCAAACATAACTTCGCTCCTTTGTTTTCTGGAATAAAGTATTCAACCTCAGACACTTTACTTTCCCCACCGCAACACGGACATACTTTTACTTCCGCATGTTTCTTTATCTGTAGTTCAACATAACCATCAATCCTTCCATCATCACAACACTCACATCCATCCTCAATGCCACAATCACAAAAAGAACCGTTGGTTAAATTAACCATATTAATCCAAGCGGCGTGAGCACCACACCTACAAGTCCATATTTCATCACTAATAAATTCTCCACCTCTACCAAAATTAGGGTGTTCATAAATATCCGGGGCACTGTAGTGCCCGTTCATACATATTACTTGATAATAACCTTCATACGACATATTTACATTCTCCTTGTGAGAAAATTACTTCTTCACCACCAGTAGGTCTTTCTTCAAATAAATCAAGATAGGATTCAAGCAATTCATTACTTAGATTAATTTTAGTTAGTATGTAAAGTCTAAGATTTTTTTCAACAGCCCAATTTAATGTTGATTTATCATTTTCAACATTCTTTAGTTCATTAACAGATTGTAAATGAAATTTCTTAATAAATTCTTCCAAAGATAATTCAAAATAACTTCTAATAAAAAAAATATGACTCCCACGTAATTTTGTTTTATATCCAACTAAATGTGCTAATGCTACTTTCATTAACTTATTAAAATTAATATTAGGAGGAACATCAACTCCTCTAACTTTAATTATTTCAACACTTTCTAATTTAATTGGAAATCCTAAGCCTCTATAAATATATTCACCAATCATATTAATCCTTTAACTCTTCAATAACTTCCTTTGATGTTTCTTTGGCCCTACCGGATGCTTCTTTTAAAGTCTTTCTTACACGGGGGCCAGCCCCGCAAGTTAAATCGCAACTTGTTTCATCACATCTCAAAATTGAAGCCAAGAAAACAATAATTAAAATCGTCAAAATTAATTTAAACATCTAATTCTCCTTTGTTGAATTATTATCCGGAGAGGGATTCGAACCCTCACGCCCTTACGGGCACAAGATTTTAAGTCTTGGGCGGCTACCAGTTACGCCATCCGGACGGTTAAACTATTTATCTTCTCCGTATATAGCAGTCTTAATAAGATTTATAAATTTTTCAATAAACAATATAACAATCATAAAAGGAGAACATAAAGCTACAAACGGAAAAAGTAATTGTGATCTTGCTTTTGATTTTGGGGATTTATCATTAGCAATACAACGTTCATAAAAATCAGCACAAAAACCAGCACTTAAAGCAAGCCAAACGAGAATTAAAAAAAATATAATAATTAAACAAAATTCGAGCATTTCACTCTCCTATTGAAAATTTTTACAGCCAAGTTTTTCTATAATAACATTCTTATTTCTTCAAAGTCCAAGAGTAAACACATTTCAATTCAAACACATCTTCGTTTACTAATATATCATCGTTTTTTATAATTGTAAATTTATCACTTTCATATATTTTTTCAATATTTAAACTTTTAACTACCTGATCTAAACTATATAGTTTTTCCGCCACAATGGACCCATCACGACTGTAAACCAAAATATATTTTTCCTGGGACGATGTATCATAATTTTCAAATACTTGTTCGCCATACATCCAAGATTTTCCATTTTCTAATACTTTTATATTAAATTTTATAAGAGATTTAGTAAAAATAAATAATACATTATAATCACCATCTCGATTTTTTTTAATACTTTCTATTCTAACTAAATTACCATCAGTAAATAAAATTACTTTTCTTCTTTTTTCTATAAATTGTTCTGTAAGTTTAATAACAGTATTATTCAACAAAGCGTTATTTATCCAGCAAATATCAAAATTATTCATTTCACTCTCCTATTGGAAATTTTTACAGCCAAGCTTCTTGGCTAATTCTTTTGCCTTATCGACATCATTGTCTTTTGTTCTACCTATGGTTGGATCCATACTCCAATCAGAAACTTGACTAATCGTATAATATTCTATTCCTAAATTTTCTGATCTGTGTAAATTTAAATAGCATTTATCAATTTCCATATCATTTATAGTAGCACACTTATATGTCGGATAAACAATCAAGGAAGAAATAAAAATAGAAGAAAAAATAACAAGGAAAATTAATCCGTATGTTTGGAAATTAAAAACTGACTTCTTCCAACTCAACTCTTTTGCTAATTTTTGCTTTTCCTGTCTAAGTTGTTTATTTTCTTCCGTAATTCTCCCAAACTCTTCGGCCATAATCGAATCTTCTGACATCATCGTTTTGCTCCTTTCAAATTGAAATTTCTTTTGTTTTCCAAGAACCTTCACTAACATAAAAACTTTCTATTTCCATATAACTATCATCATTGTAATATGATTTATAAAAAAATCTCATACCAGGATATTTTTCTTTTATTAAAGACAAAGAAGAGAAACCAAAACAAGAAGATAAGCAACCAATTATATTAACATCAAGGCATTCTTTTTTAATTTCATCCAAAGCATACAACATACTTTCACCACTCGCTACTAAATCATCAACAACCAAAATGTTTTTTATATTATTTGAGTTCCCAATATATTTAACTCCAGAACAATGTTTCTGTCTAACATATCCTTCTTTTCCTAATAATAAGGCATTCAAGGGATATTTTTTTTGATAAGAAACCATAAAAACAGAAACGGCAATAGCAACACCAGAGCTGGCTGGGCCAGCAATAGTGTCTACATTTAATTTCTTACAAACATCAACTATTTTTTTACAATTTTCGTAGATATGAAAATAGCCATTTTCGTAAATCATTATCTTTCCCTTTCTTAGAATTAATAAATCTTAGCATTTCCTTTTCCA
>Ga0307377_10003172_pt1 | contig 18803 bp, 19 predicted proteins | sample TR3MG_FD_202535 | JGI IMG/M metagenome (GOLD analysis project Ga0307377, IMG submission 202535) | Soil microbial communities from Risofladan, Vaasa, Finland - TR-3 | ecosystem: Environmental > Terrestrial > Soil > Coastal area > Acid sulfate soil | place: Finland: Risofladan, Vaasa | collected... | reverse complement strand
CGGCTTCGTCACCGACCTCGGCGGCGTGACCTCGCACACCGCCATTCTCGCGCGCAGCCTCGGCATCCCCGCGATCGTGGGCGTGCACTCGGCGCGGCAGCTGGTGAGCGAGGGCGAGGTCGTCATCATCGACGGCGTGCATGGCGTGCTGATCGTCGACCCAGACCCACTGGTGCTCGAGGAATACCAGAAACGCCAGCGCGAACTCGAGTCGCAGCGGCAGAAGCTGAAGCGCATCCGCAGCACGCCCACCACCACCAGGGACGGCACCGCGGTGGATCTGCACGCCAACATCGAGCTGCCGCAGGACATCGAGCAGGTGCGCGAATCCGGCGCCACCGGCGTCGGCTTGTTCCGCAGCGAGTTCCTGTTCCTCAATCGCGACGACCTGCCCGGCGAGGACGAGCAATTCGAGGCCTACCGGCACGTCGCGCAGGCCATGCGCGGCATGCCCGTGACCATACGCACGCTCGACCTCGGCGCGGACAAGACCGTGAACGGCGCCGCCCGCGGCGGACCCAATCCGGCGATGGGTCTGCGCGCGATCCGGCTGTGCCTGGCCGAGCCGCAGATGTTCCTGACGCAGCTGCGCGCGATCCTGCGCGCCTCCAACTACGGCAAGATCCGCCTCTTGATTCCGATGCTCGCGCATGCGCACGAAATCGAGCAGGCGCTCGCCATGATCGCGCAAGCGAAGCAATTCCTGGACGAACAGAAGCTGCCCTACGACCGCGGCATCGAGGTCGGCGGCATGATCGAAGTGCCCGCGGCCGCGCTCGCCCTGGGCGTGTTCGTGCGCAAGCTCGATTTTCTCTCGATCGGCACCAACGACCTGATCCAGTACACGCTCGCCATAGACCGCACAGACGACAGCGTGTCGCATCTGTACAACCCGCTGCACCCGGCGGTGCTGCATCTGGTCGCCCACACCATCAAAACCAGCGCGCGCATGCAAATCCCGGTAGCCGTGTGCGGCGAAATGGCCGGGGACGTGGCGCTTACGCGGCTCTTGCTCGGCTTCGGACTGCGCCAGTTTTCCATGCATCCGGCCAGCCTGCTCGCGGTCAAGCAGCAGGTGCTCAAGAGCGACCTCGGCGATCTGGCCCGGCTCGCCGCCGGCATCCTGCGCGCCGACGACCCGGAGAAAGCCAAACGGCTGCTGGACAAACTCAACGCCTGAGGCGGCCGGCCTCGAGCGCGAAGTTCGTTCGCGGCAGCCCTGCGTCTGCGGCGGCGTCTGCGGCAGCCAATTGACAGCACCCGAGCTTCGCGGGTATCTTTCACTCCAGCGCCGATTTGATGGTCAGCTTGCGGGCGCCGCCGGTCCGATATCCGACCGCGCGATAAACAAATACGGCTAAAGCGCGGGAAACCCGTTTAGCGAGCAAGCTGAACGGGTTTTTTGCATTTGGGGACCGCCCGCGCGCGAATCTGGCGCGGGCTGTTTTAAGGCTCGTGCCTCGCGATGCGCCGGGTGCCGAGTAATTGGCTTTGGACCATCTGTACACGATGGCAAAGTTTTGAGCTTGTTGGAACAGGAAAAATGGGCGATTCGGTAGGGCCGGTGCGGCCGCACACCATGCACTTCGATACGCCGCTCGCGTGCAGGAGCGGCGCGCAGCTCGACGCCTACGACCTGATGTACGAAACCTACGGCACGCTGAACGCCGCCAAGTCCAATGCGGTGCTGGTATGCCATGCGCTCAATGCTGCGCACCACGTTGCCGGCTTTTACGCGGAAGACCCGAAGAACATCGGCTGGTGGGACAACATGATCGGCCCGGGCAAGCCGCTGGACACCGACCGGTTCTTCGTCATCGGGGTCAATAACCCCGGCGGCTGTTTCGGCTCCACCGGGCCGGCTTCGATCGACCCCAAGACCGGCAGAGCCTACGGCTCGAGTTTCCCGGTGGTCACGGTCGAGGACTGGGTCGAGGCGCAGGCGCGCCTGGCCGACCGGCTCGGCATCGCGCGCTTCGCGGCGGTGATGGGCGGCAGCCTCGGCGCGATGCAGGCGCTGCAGTGGGCGATCGCCTACCCGGACCGGATTGCAAACGCCATCGTCATCGCCGCGGCACCCAAGCTCTCGGCGCAGAACATCGCTTTCAACGAAGTGGCGCGCCAGGCGATCACCACCGACCCCGATTTCCACGGCGGCGATTTCTACGCCTACAACGTGGTGCCGCGCCGCGGCCTGCGCCTCGCGCGCATGATCGGTCACATCACCTACCTGTCGGACGACGCGATGATGGAAAAATTCGGCCGCAGCCTGCGCTCGGGCGCGATCAATTTCCATTTCGACGTCGACTTCGAGGTCGAGTCCTACCTGCGCCACCAGGGCGACAAGTTCTCCGAGTATTTCGACGCGAATACTTATCTTTTGATCACCCGCGCGCTGGATTATTTCGACCCTGCCGGCGCCTGCGACGGCGACCTCACACGCGCGCTCGCGCCGGCGAAGGCGCGCTTTCTCGTCGCTTCGTTCACTTCGGACTGGCGCTTCGCGCCGGAGCGCTCGCGCGAGATCGTCAAGGCGCTGCTCGACAATCGCGCCGACGTCTGCTACGCGGAAATCGATGCGCCGCACGGGCACGATGCCTTCCTGCTCGACGACGCGCGTTACCATGATCTGGTGCGCGCCTATTTCGACAACGTCGCGCGCGATGCAGGCATAGAGGCGACTGCGAGATGAATACCTCGCTTCCCGTACCGGCGATTACGGGCCGGGCCGACCTCGAAGCCATCGCCGCCTGGGTGCACCCGGGCGCGAGCGTGCTCGACCTGGGCTGCGGCGAAGGGCTGCTGCTCAAATACCTGCAGCAAAGCCGCGGCGTGCGCGGCTACGGCATCGACATCAGCGACGCCAACGTGCTCGCGTGCGTGAAAAATTCGGTCAACGTGATCCAGAGCAACCTGGAGACGGGCCTGGCGGGATTCGATGCCGGATCGTTCGACTACGTGATCCTGTCGCAGACGCTGCAGGCCATGCGCCATACCGAGGAAATCGTGACGGAGATGCTGCGCGTCGGGCGCCAGGGCATCGTCTCCTTCCCCAATTTCGGCTACTGGCCGCAGCGGCTGCAGATCATGCGCGGGCGCATGCCGCTGTCCGATGTGCTGCCCTACCTCTGGTACAACACGCCCAACGTGCACCTGTGCACACTGACGGACTTCGAGGATTTCTGCGCGACCCACGGCGTGCGCATCCTCGAGCGCATCGTGATGCAGAAGGACCGGCATATCCGCTTCGCGCCGAATCTGCGCGGCAGCGTGGCGGTATACCGCTTCGAAAAGGCCTAGGGTCTGTTGACGTTCACCGCATGGGACGCGTTGTGCTGAATGTCAACAGACCCTAACACGCGCGCTCGGCAGGTTCAACCCGCCTGTGCCTGCGCTTTCTCCACTGCGCCGATCTGCTTGCGCATGCGCCACACCAGCCACAGTCCGGGCAGCGCGGCGAAGAACGTGAGGACGAAGAAGTTCGCCCAGCCCATGACTTCCACCAGAGCCCCGGTGACCGGGCCAAACAGGATGCGCCCGAGCGAGGCCAGCGCCGACAGGATCGCATACTGGGTGGCGGAAAAGCTGTGGTTGCACAGCGCCATGGCGAACGCGACGAAAGCCGCGGTGCCCATGCCGCTGGCGAGGTTTTCGAAACCGACCGCGAACACCAGCAGCGGGTAGCTCTTGCCGGCCCAGGCGAGGAGCGCGAACGACAGGTTGGAGATCGCCTGCAGCGCGCCGAACAGCAACAGCGCGCGCACCAGACTCATGCGCACCAGCAGCAGGCCGCCGACGAGACCGCCCAACAGCAGCGAAGCCAGTCCCAGAACCTTGTTGATGGTGCCGACGTCGGTGAGTGAAAAGCCGACGCCGCGGATCAAAAATGCCGTGGTCAGCGTGCCGGCGAGCGCGTCGCCGAATTTGTACAGCGCGATCAGGGCGAGCAGCTGCAGCGCCCCCGAGCGCGACATCAGATCCCTGAGCGGCTCGACCACCGCCTCGCGCAAGCTGCGCGGCGGCGTCCCGCGCACCGCGGGTTCGGGCGCGACGAGGCTGGTCGCAAGGCCCACGGCCATCAACGCGGCCATTAGAAAAAATGTCTGGCGCCAGCCGATCCGGTCGGCGAGGATCAGCGCGAGCCCGCCCGAAGCCAGCATCGCGACGCGGTAGCCGAGCACGCTCACTGCGGCGCCCATGCCGCGCTCGGCCGCCGGCAGCAAATCGGTGCGATAGGCGTCGATGACGATGTCCTGCGAAGCCGACGCAAACGTCACCCACAGCGCGAGGCAGCCGAGCAGCCACAGGTGCGTTTTCGGCGGCGAAATTCCCATGCCGACGATACCCATCACCAGCGCGAGCTGCATCAACAGCATCCAGCCGCGGCGGCGGCCGAGGAAGGGCGGTACGTACCTGTCCATCAGCGGCGACCAGAGGAATTTAAGCAGATAAGGAATGCCGATCCAGGAAAACCAGGCGATGGTCATGATGTCGACACCGGACACGGTGAGCCAGGCCTGCAACGTGCTCCCGGTCAGCGCCAGCGGCAGCCCGGAAGAGAATCCAAGCAGCAGCACAGCGGCGATGCGCGGACTGCGCAGGATCTCCAGATAGGGGGACGGCATGTGGCCGATTCTACCTGCGTTGCAGCCGCTTAAGGTTGATTTGGCGAGGGAAAGCCGGTAGCCTTGAACTCTTCCGCCAGCGCTTTGGCCGGAGCGGAATTCACCAGTCAGAGAGGCAAGAAATCATGAGCAACGACAACGACATTTCCAGGGAAAAACTCACATCAGACCTGCGCATCGTGATCGCCGATGCGGAGGAACTGCTGCGCGCAACCGCCGGCCAGATGGGCGAAAAGGCGGTCGTGGCGCGCGAGCGCATCCAGGAAAGCCTGCGCGTCGCCAAGGATAAACTGTCGCGCGCCGAGGAAGCCATGGTCGACAAGACCAAGGCCGCGGCGCGCGCCACCGACGACTACGTGCACGACCATCCCTGGGGCGCGGTGGGGATCGGCGCCGCCGTCGGGCTGGTCCTGGGCTTGCTGATCAGCCGCCGCTGATCATGGCCCAAAGGGGAGGCGCCGCCACGCGCGGCGGCCTTCTGCAGTCGATCAGGCACCTGGGGCAAAGCCTGCTCGGCACCGCGCGCACGCGCCTGGAAATTCTCGCGACCGAAATCGAGGAAGAACGGCTGCGACTGGAGCAGTTGTTGCTCATCGCGCTGGCCGCGGCGTTTTGTCTGGTCATGGCGCTGATGCTCGGCGTCGCTTTCGTGGTGATCTACTACTGGGACACGCACCGGTTGGCAGCAGTCGGCTTGCTCGGTTTGGCGTTCCTGGGCATAGCGGCGGCGCTTGCGTGGGTCGTGCGCGCCAAGGCCAAGTCGCGGCCCAAACCATTCGCGGTCACGCGCGGCGAGCTGGCCAAGGATGCCGCGATGCTGCGGGAGCCGCCCGCATGAACCGGCGCCTCGCCGCGATCGAAGCCAAACGTGCGCGCCTGATCGAGCGCGCCGCGCTCGAACGCGGGCAGCTGGCGCAGACGCTGCAGTCCTGGACGCAGCCGCTGGCCTTCATCGACCGCTGCGTGGCCGGCGTACGCTTTGTCATCGCGCGGCCGCCGCTCGTCGCCGGCGCCGCGCTGGTGCTGGCGCTGCTGCGTCCGCGCCGCACATTCAAATGGGCGCGCCGCGCCTTCGGGCTGTGGCAGGGCTACCGCTGGGTGACCAGAAAGATCGCCGCCTGATCCATGCACAAGCCAGTCATCGTTCGGACCATGATGGAAATGATGGACCGGGAGCGAAAATACGTACTCGGTGAAGTCGTTCAGGTAACGGGCCTTATGCCCTTGCTGATGAAGCCGCGCAACCACCAGAAATGGACACCGGATGACAAGCGCCAGATCGTCGAGCACCTGCGCCGCCTGTCCATGGTCAGCCCCTATCTCGCCGTAATGGTGATGCCCGGTTCCTTTGTCGTGCTGCCGGCGCTCGCCTGGTGGCTGGACCGGCGCCGGCAGAACAACATGCGCAAAAGACTGCCGCCGGGCAGCAGCCCCGCTTAGCCTGCTGCAATTCGCATACAGCAACGGTATGCGGCAACGGGTCCCCGGAAATGGCCATCGATCACGAGCGGCGCGCGGCCGCCGCAGCGCTGCGCCTGGTGGATCGCGTCCCGCTTCGCGCGCCTCGCAGCCATCCGCGCTAGGGAACCTCTGAACAAGTGTACTTGCGAAGCGCTTCATCTCCGAGGCTCCCTCTGATGTGGGGGATATACAAGGGGGCGTAGCCCACTTGTTCAGACCTTCACTAACGCTTCGGCCAGTCGTAATCGATGGTCAGCGGCGCATGATCGCTGAAGCGCTGCGCCTTGAAGACCGAGGCCTTCTTCGCCTTGGCCGCGATCCCCGGGGTGGCGATTTGATAGTCGATGCGCCAGCCCACGTTCTTGGCCCAGGCTTGGCCGCGGTTCGACCACCAAGTGTAAGCGTCGCCCGTGGTGTCCGGGTGCAGCCGGCGGTATACATCCGCCCAGCCCAGGTCGTCGAACACTTTGCTTAGCCAAGCCCGCTCCTCGGGGAGGAAGCCGGAGTTCTTCTGGTTGCCGCGCCAGTTCCTGAGGTCGACTTCCTTGTGCGCGATATTCCAGTCGCCGCAAAGCACGATTTCGCGGCCGCTCGCTTTCAGCTTCGCCAGATGGGGCATGAATTCGCGCATAAAGCGGAACTTCGCCTGCTGGCGCTCCTCCGAGCTCGAGCCCGAAGGCAGGTAGACCGAAATCACGCTCAAGCCGCCGAAGTCCGCACGCAGGTAGCGGCCTTCGGCGTCGAACTCTTTGGAGCCGAATCCCTTGGTGACTTTGTCCGGCGGTTTGCGGCAATACATGCCCACTCCGCTATAGCCTTTCTTTTCGGCACAGCTGAAATGACCCGAATAGGGGTGGTGGTTGAGCGTCGCGGGCGCGAGGTCGGGCAGCTGTGCCTTCACTTCCTGCATGCAGACCACATCGGCCTTCTGCAAGGTCAGCCATTCGAGCAGGCCTTTGCTCACCGCGGAGCGTATGCCGTTGAGATTGAGCGTGATAATGCGTAACATGGCTGGGTTTCAGTCGCTCCGCCGCCTACTTCAAGAATTGCCAATGCCGGATTTTCGCAAGGAGTTCATCGCCTTCTGCATCGATTGCGGCGTGCTGCGCTTCGGCCAATTCAAGACCAAAGCGGGGCGCATGTCGCCCTATTTTTTTAACGCCGGCCTGTTCAACGACGGTGCAACGCTCGGCCGGCTCGGCGAATTCTACGCGAAAGCGATCCTTGCCGCGGGCGCGCCTTTCGACATGCTGTTCGGGCCCGCATACAAGGGCATACCGCTCGCCGCGAGCGTGGCGATCGCGCTGGCGCAGGCCGGGCGCAACGTCCCCTACAGCTTCAACCGCAAGGAGGCCAAGGATCACGGCGAGGGCGGGCGCACGATAGGGGCGCCGCTTGCCGGGCGGGTGTTGATCGTGGATGACGTGATCTCCGCGGGCACCTCCGTGCGCGAATCGGTCGAACTGATCCGCGCCGAGGGCGCGAGTCCCTGCTGCGTGGCCATCGCCCTCGACCGCCTCGAACGCGGTGTCGGCGAGCGCTCGGCGGTGCAGGAAGTACGCGAGGACCTTGGCCTGCCGGTAATCGCCATCGCCGACCTCGACGACCTGATGCAGTTTCTCGGCGCCAAACCCGGTCTGGCGCAGCAGCTGATCGAGATTGAACACTACCGTCAACTTTACGGAGCGGATGCGCATGCCTAAGCGGCAAATCGTGATCCTGGCAACCCTGCTTGCGCTCACGGCCGTGACCGCGTCCGCGCAGACGCACCTGTACCGCTGCAAGGACAGCAACGGCAGGCCCTACTTTACCGACAGGCCGCCGATCGAATGCACGGGCAAGGAACTCGATGAGTTGTCCCCGCAGGGGATAGTCGTGAAGAAACGCGAAGCCGCGCTGACGCCGGAGCAATACGCGGCGCGCGAAGCCGAGGAAAAGCGCAAGAAGCAGGAAGCGGTCGAGGCCAAGGAGGAGAATCGACTGAATCAGGCGCTGCTCAGCACCTATTCGAGCGTAAAGGATATCGACGACAGCTGGCAACGCGCGCTGAAGCAACCCCGGCAGGCGTTGAAGGATATGGAGAAGCGCATCGACGAGGCGCACCAACGCGCCAAGAAACTGGCGTCCGACAAGGAATTCTATGCCAACAAGCCGCTTCCAAAAACGCTGATGGACGATATCAAGAACAACGAGATCGACCTCAAGAACCGGCAGGACGCGCTGGCGGCGAAGAAAAAGGAAATCAGCGAGATCAACGCCAAGTACGATGAAGACAAGCAGCGCTACCTGAAACTCACCGGCGCGAAGCCGAAGGCTGCGGCGTCGGCGCAGAATTAGCGCTGCTTGCGGCGGAGGCTAACTTTCGTGCAGCGAAAGTTAAGCTGCGCGAGCAGCGGCCGTAGCCACAAGGTCCAGCTACCTGAAACTCACCGGCGCGAAGCCGAAGGCTGCGGCGCCGGAGAAGCATTGACGCCGGCCGTGGTGGAACAACAGCTAGCGCGCCAGCTTTTTCTTCAGGATTTCGTTGATCTGGGCCGGATTGCCCTTGCCCCGGGTCGCCTTCATCGCCTGGCCGACAAGCGCGTTGAACGCCTTCTCCTTGCCCGCGCGGTATTCCTCGACCGACTTCGGGTTGGCGGCGAGCACGCCGTCGACGATTTTCTCGAGTTCGCCCGCATCTGAAATCTGCTTCAGACCGCGCTTCGCGATCACCGAGTCCGCATCGCCTTCGCCCGCCCACATCGCGTCGAATACGTCCTTCGCCATCTTTCCGGAAATCGTATTGTCGTGAATGCGCAGCAGCAAACCTGCGAGCTGCTTGCTCGACACCGGCGAGGCGCTGATATCGATACCCGCGCTGTTGAGCGAACCCGCCAACTCGCCCAATATCCAGTTTGCCGCCAGTTTCGCATTGTCGCAGCCGAGTTCGGCCGCCGCCGCTTCAAAATAGGTGGCGACCTCGATGGATTGGGTGAGCGACGCGGCGTATGCGGATGGCAATCCGAACTTGAGCCGATAGCGCTCGCGCTTTGCCGCCGGCAGCTCCGGCAGCTCGGACTCGATCCGCCTGATCATTTCCTCGTCGATCGCGAGCGGCAGCAGGTCGGGGTCGGGGAAATAACGGTAATCGTGCGCGTCTTCCTTGGTGCGCATCATGCGCGTCGCGCCCGTGTCCGGATCGAACAGCACCGTGGCCTGCTGGATGCTGCCGCCGTCCTCGAGCGTTCCGATCTGCCAGCGGGCTTCGTATTCGATCGCCTGCTGCAGGAAGCGGAAGGAGTTGAGGTTTTTGATTTCGCGCCGCGTTCCGAGCGGCCCGCCGGGGCGGCGCACCGAGACGTTGGCGTCGCAGCGAAACGACCCTTCCTGCATGTTGCCGTCGCAAATGCCGATCCAGCGCACCAGCGCGTGCAGCGCCTTGGCATAGGCCACCGCTTCTTCCGCACTGCGCATGTCGGGTTCGGTCACGATTTCCAGCAGCGGCGTGCCGGCGCGGTTGAGGTCGATGCCGCTCATGCCGTGGAAGTCCTCGTGCAGGCTCTTGCCCGCGTCCTCTTCCAGGTGCGCGCGCGTGAGCCGCACCGTCTTCTCGCCGTCCTGGGTCAGGAAGGAAACGGCGCCGCCGGTGACGATCGGCAGTTCGTACTGGCTGATCTGATAGCCCTTGGGCAGGTCGGGGTAGAAATAATTCTTGCGCGCGAACACCGAGCGCCGGTTGATGACGTCAATCCCGCCCGCTGCGAGGCCGAAGCGAACGGCTCTTTCCACCGCTCCTTTGTTCAGCACGGGCAGCACGCCGGGCAGGGCAATGTCCACCGCGCACGCCTGCGCATTGGGCGCGGCGCCGAACTGCGTCGCCGCGCCGGAAAAGATCTTCGACGCGGTCGAGAGCTGCGCGTGGGTCTCGATGCCGATGACGATTTCCCAGTCCATCGCTTACTCCGTCCCCGCCGGCTGGCGCAGATGCCAGTCGGTCGCGAGCTGATACTGGTGCGCGGCCTGCAGCATGCGCGCCTCGGCGAAATAATTGCCCGCGATCTGCAGTCCGACCGGCATGCCGCCCTCGCCGAAGCCGCAGGGAATCGACATCGCGGGCAGGCCGGCGAGGTTCGCCGCAACCGTATAGATGTCTATCAGGTACATCTGCACCGGATCCGATACCTTGGCGCCCAGGCCGAAGGCGACGCTGGGCGAAGTCGGCCCCAGGATCAGGTCGCACTGCTTGTAGGCTTCGGCGAAATCCTGCGCGATCAGGCGGCGGATTTTTTGCGCCTTGAGATAATAGGCGTCGTAATAACCGTGCGACAGCACGTAGGTGCCGATGAGGATGCGCCGCTTCACCTCGGCGCCGAACCCCTGGGCGCGGCTTTTGGCATACATGTCGGCGAGATCGCCGTATTCCGGGGCGCGATAGCCATAGCGCACGCCGTCGTAGCGCGACAGGTTGCTCGATGCCTCGGCCGGCGCAATCACGTAATACGCGGGCACGGACAGCCCTGAATTTGGCAGGCTGATGGCGATGCGCTTCGCGCCCAGCTTCTCGAATTGCGCCAACGCCGCCTCCACCGCCGCCGCCACGTCGCTCCCGAGTCCTTCGCCGAAATATTCTTTCGGCACACCGATGCGCAAGCCGGCGAGCGGTCGGTCGCGGCCCGTCGCGCCGGATGCAGCCAGCGCGCGCGTATAGTCTTCTGCGGGCCGCTCCAGGCTGGTCGAGTCGCGCGCATCGAAACCCGCCATCACGTTCAGCATCAATGCGAGGTCCTCGGCGGTTTTGGCCATCGGCCCGCCCTGGTCGAGGCTGGAGGCGAAAGCGACCATGCCGTAGCGCGAGACCATGCCGTAAGTGGGCTTGAGGCCGCAGATGCCGGAGAGCGCGGCCGGCTGGCGGATCGAGCCGCCGGTGTCGGTGCCGATCGCCGCGGGCGCCATGCGCGCGGCCACCGCCGCGGCCGAGCCGCCGCTCGAGCCGCCCGCAACCCGGGTCGGGTCCCACGGGTTCTTCACCGGCCCTTGGTAGCCGGTTTCGCTGGACGAACCCATCGCGAATTCGTCCATGTTGGTTTTGCCCAGAATTACCGCCCCGGCCGCATTGAGCTTCTCCACCACATGCGCGTCATAGGGGCTGACGAAGTTGGCGAGCATTTTCGAGCCGCAGCTGGTGCGCCAGCCCTTGGCGCAGAAGATGTCCTTGTGCGCCACCGGTATGCCGGTCAGCGGCTGCGCCCCGCCCGCCGCGATTAGCGCGTCGGCCGCGCGCGCCTGCGCCAGACTGCGCTCGGCATCGATGGTGACGAAGGCATTGAGACCGGGATCGAGCCGCGCCACGCGGTCCAGATAGAACCGCGTCAGCTCGACGCTGGACAGCTTTTTCTGCGCGAGCAAGGCGGACTGTTGTTTGAGGGTTGCGTTGATCATTTTCGGCGCGAGGCGCGCAATCCGCAGCGCATGCGCTGCGGGCGCGCAGTCCCGGGTGTTATTCGATCACTTTCGGCACCAGGTACAGCCCGTCTTCCACCTGCGGCGCGATCGACTGGTAGAGCGTATGCTGGTCGCCCTCGCTGACCCGATCCTCGCGCAGGCGCTGCACCACATCCTGGCCGTGCGCCATGGGTGCGACGCCCTCGGTATCGACCGACTGCATCTGCTCGATCAGCTTGAAAATGTCGTTCAGGTGGCCTTGCAGGGCCTGCGCCTCGGCATCAGTAATTTCGATGCGGGCGAGCCAGGCGACCCGTTTGACCTCCGGCAGGGACAGCGGCATGGAATTTGCGCGAAATGGTGCGTTAAAGTGCGGTATTATAACGCATTTACCCGACTCATTCGGATTGGAACCCTAGCACATGTTCGGATTTTTACGCGGTTATTTTTCCGATGACCTGGCCATCGACCTGGGCACTGCCAACACGCTGATCTACGTGCGCGGCAAAGGCATCGTTCTCGACGAGCCTTCCGTCGTCGCCATCCGTCAGGAAGGCGGGCCCAGCGGCAAGAAGACCATTCAGGCGGTGGGCAAGGAAGCCAAGCAGATGCTCGGCAAGACGCCCGGCAACATCGTCGCGATACGACCGATGAAGGACGGCGTGATTGCGGACTTCACCGTGACCGAGCAGATGCTGAAGCTGTTCATCAAGAAGGTGCACGTCTCGCGCCTGCTCTCGCCCAGCCCGCGCATCATCATCTGCGTCCCATGCGGCTCGACCCAGGTCGAGCGGCGCGCGATCCGCGAGTCGGCGATAGGCGCCGGCGCGTCGCAGGTGTTCCTGATCGAGGAACCGATGGCTGCGGCGATTGGCGCCGATCTTCCGGTGGCTGAGGCGACCGGTTCGATGGTGGTGGACGTCGGCGGCGGCACCACGGAAGTCGGCGTGATCTCGCTCGGCGGCATGGTGTACGCGGGCAGCGTGCGCGTAGGCGGCGACAAGTTCGACGAGGCGATCATCAATTACATCCGTCGCAACTACGGCATGCTGATCGGAGAGGCCACCGCCGAAAAAATCAAGAAGGAAATCGGCTCCGCCTTCCCCGGTTCGGAAGTGCGCGAAATGGAAGTGAAAGGGCGCAACCTCGCAGAGGGCATCCCGCGCAGTTTCACCATTTCCTCGAACGAGATCCTGGAGGCGCTGACCGATCCGCTGAACAGCATCGTCAGCGCAGTGAAATCCGCGCTCGAGCACACGCCGCCGGAACTCGGCGCGGACATCGCCGAGAAGGGCATGGTGCTCACCGGCGGCGGCGCGCTGCTGCGCGACATCGACCGCCTGCTGATGGAGGAAACCGGGCTGCCGGTGATCGTGGCCGACGATCCGCTCACCTGCGTGGTGCGCGGATCCGGCATGGCGCTGGAGAAAATGGACAAACTCGCGTCGATCTTCACCAACGATTAGAAAACGGAGACCAGAAGCCGGAAGCCGGATGAAAGCAGCGATCGCGCTCTCTGGTCTGTCGATACCGGTTTCTGCCTGCTAGCGTGGAACATCAGCCGCCACCGTTCTTCAATCGCGGCCCGGCGCCCCTGGTTCGCCTCGCCTTTTTCGTGGCGCTCGCCACCCTGCTGATGGTGCTGGATGCGCGTTTTCGCTATGGCGAAGACGTGCGTCAGGTGGTGGCGCTCGCAGCCTATCCGCTGCAGCGCGTCGCGATGGCGCCGGTAAATCTGTTCGTCGGCGTGGTCAACTATTTCGGCACCACCACCGCACTGCGCGCGGAGAACGCGGAACTCAGGATGAAGCAGTTGCGCGATGCGCAGGAGCTGCTGCAGCTGGAGGCGCTGAAGCAAGAAAACAACCATCTGCGCCGCATACTCGAGGCGCGGGAACGGCTGCCGCGCAAAGCCATATTCGCCGAGATTATCTACGCCGCACGCGACCCGTTCTCGCGCAAGGTGGTGATCGACAAGGGCTCGCGGGGCGGCATCCAGGCGGGCGAGCCGGTGATCGACGATATCGGCGTGATCGGGCAGGTGACGCGCGTGTACCCGCTGATGAGCGAGGTGACGCTGCTCTCGGACAAGGACCAGGCGATCCCGCTGCAGGTGCTCAGAAACGGGTTGCGCGCGGTCGCCTATGGCGGTGCCGAGGGCGGCATGCTCGACCTGCGCTTCATGTCCGCGAACGCGGACATCAGGAACGGAGATATGCTGGTCACTTCGGGCATAGACGGAACCTACCCGCCGGGGCTGCCGGTGGCGACGGTGGTGCGCATCGAGCGCGACGCGGCCTATACGTTTGCCAAGATCACCCTCGCGCCGATCGCGGGAACCGACCGCTATCGCCAAGTGCTGGTGCTGTCGAGCGAGGCGAAAGCGCCTCCGCCCGACTTCGAGCATCCCGCGCAGAAGCCGTCCAAACACGCGCGCCCGCGCAAGAGCGGATAAGATGGCACTGCAGCCGCATCCGCAGCGCATTCTGTTGCCGGTCAAGGTCAGCTTCATCGTACTGACCATGGGGCTGGCGCTGCTGTTCGACCTGCTCCCCTGGGGTACCATTCCGGCGGTGCCGGACCTCACGGCGACCGTGCTCGCGTTCTGGTGCATCCATCAGCCGCGCAAGGTCGGTATCGCCATCGCCTGGACACTGGGGCTGTTGATCGACGTCAACAACGGCTCCTTGCTCGGCCAGCATGCGCTTGGCTATTCGGTCCTCGCCTTTCTCGCCTTCGCAGTGCACCGGCGCATTCTCTGGTTCCCGCCGTGGCAGCAGGCGCTCCATCTGCTGCTGTTGCTCCTGTCGACGCGACTGCTGATGCTGGTGATACGGATTTTCGCCGGCGCCGAGTTTCCCGGCTGGACTTATTTCGGGGGCTGTTTCATCAGCGCGGCGCTGTGGCCGGCGTTGACGTTTCTGTTGCTGCTGCCGCAGCGGCAGGCCGAAACTATCGATGAGAACAGGCCGATCTAGAAACCACGGATCAGAGACTGAAAACCGGTAATCGGGAAACCCGTGCGATCCAACGCTGTCTTATTTTTTGTTTCACGCTTTCTTCGGTCGCGCATGGTTCTTTCTTTGCGGTTTCCAGCCTCTAGTATCCGGCCTCCAGCATGCGCCTGACGGAATTCAAGGACCACCGGCGCGAGTTGCATTCCTTCCGGCTGCGCATCGGCATCGCCGCGGTATTCGTAGTCACCGCGTTTTCGCTGCTGCTGCTGCGTTTCGTCTACCTGCAGATCGTGCAGTACGACTACTACCACACCAAGGCCGAGGACAACCGCATCTCGATCGTACCGATCGTGCCCAACCGCGGACTTATCCTCGACCGCAGCGGCGCCGTGCTGGCGCGCAATTATTCGGCTTACACCCTGGAGATTTCTCCGGACAAAGTCACCGACCTGGATAAGACCATCGACGAACTCGCAACCATCGTCGAGATCCGCCCGAGCGACCGCATCCGCTTCAAGCGCCTGATGGTCGAGTCCAAGGGCGCGGACAGCGTGCCGATCCGCACCCACCTGACCGACGAGGAGGTGGCCAAGTTCGCCGTCAACCGTTACCGCTTTCCCGGCGTCGACATCAAAGCACGCCTGTACCGCCAGTATCCGTTAAAGGAACTCGCTTCGCACGTGATCGGCTACATCGGGCGCATCAACGAGCGCGACGCCAAGCGCCTCGAGGACGAAGGCCAGAGCGCGAACTACAAGGGCACGGACCACATCGGCAAGACTGGACTGGAGCAAAGCTACGAGGAGGAACTGCACGGCATCACCGGCTACGAGCAGGTCGAGGTGGACTCCGCCGGCCGCGCCGTGAGAACCCTGTCGCGCACGCCCGCGACTCCGGGCGACAATCTGGTGCTGACGCTGGACATCAAGCTGCAGCAGGTGGCGGACCAGGCTTTCGGCGACCACCGCGGCGCGCTGGTGGCTATCGACCCGTCCACGGGCGGCATTCTTGCCTTCGTCTCCAAGCCCGGCTTCGACCCGAACCTGTTCGTCGACGGCATAGACGCGGCGAACTGGGATGCGCTCAACGATTCGCCGGACCGCCCGATGGTGGACCGCGCGCTGGCCGGAACCTATCCCCCGGGCTCCACCTTCAAACCCTACTTGGCGCTGGCAGCGCTGGAGTTGGGTGAACGCACGCCGGAGTCCACGATCAATGACCCCGGCTATTTCCAGTTCGGCGGCCACCGCTTCCACGACGACAAGCCCGGCGGTCACGGCGTGGTCGACATGTACAAGGCCCTGGTGGTTTCCTGCGATACGTATTTCTACATGCTCGCCAACGATCTCGGCATAGAAAACATCGCGCACTTCGTCAGCAAATTCGGCTTCGGCGCGAAAACCGGCATCGACATCGAAGGCGAATCCGCGGGCGTACTGCCCTCGCCGGAGTGGAAACGCAGTCACTTCAAAAGACCCGAACAGCAGAAGTGGTATGCCGGCGAAACCATCAGCATCGGCATCGGCCAGGGCTACAATGCCTACACCCCGCTGCAGATGGCACAGGCGATGGCGACGCTCGCCAACAACGGCGTCATGTACCGCCCGCATCTGGTCGACTACATCGAGGACCCCAACACCGGCGAACGCACCACGATCGAGCCCAAAATCGTGCGTACCATACGGTTGAAGCCGGAGAACCTCGCGTTCATCAAGCGCGCGCTGGCCGGCGTGAACATCGAGGGCACGGGCGCGCGCGCTTTTGCCAAAGCCGAATACACCAGCGCCGGCAAGACCGGCACGGCGCAGGTGATCGGGTTGAAGCCCAACGAAAAGTATAATGCGAAGGACACCCCCGAACGCTACCGCGATCACGCGCTGTTCATCGCCTTCGCTCCGCTGGAAAACCCGAAAATCGCGCTTGCGGTAGTCGTGGAAAACGCCGGATTCGGCGCAACCGCCGCGGCGCCTATCGCGCGTCAGGTGCTGGACTACTATCTGCTCGGCAAGACGACCGACAAGCCCGCCGCCGAGCTTCCCGGAGACGAAGGCGGTGATTAGGAGACTGTGGCTGCGCCTTTCCGACAACATCGACGGGCCGCTGTTCGCGCTCGTGCTCGCCCTGCTCACTGTCGGCTTCATCACCCTGGCAAGCGCCGCGCACGATACGCCGGCCCGCATCAGCAGCCAGGCGATCAACATCGTGGTGGCGCTGGTGGTGATGTGGGCGGTGGCGCAATTGCAGCCGCAGACGCTGATGCGCTTCGCGGTTCCCGCCTACGCGATCGGGCTCGCCCTGCTGATTTCGGTGGCGCTGTTCGGCGACGTCGTCAACGGCGCGCGCCGCTGGCTCAACCTCGGCGTCACCCGTATCCAGCCTTCGGAAATCATGAAAATCGCGATGCCGCTGATGCTTGCCTGGTATTTTCACACGCACGAGGCGGCGCTGCGGCTGCGCGAATACTTCGTCGCCAGCCTGCTGCTGCTGGTGCCGGTGGCACTGATCGCGCGCCAGCCCGACCTGGGGACGGCTTTGCTGGTGGCGGCCGGAGGGTTCTACGTCATTTTTCTCGCCGGGCTGTCGTGGCGGGTCCTGCTCGGCGTGCTGGTCGCGGGCTGCGCCAGCCTGCCGTTCCTGTGGTCGCTGATGCACGAGTACCAGCGCCGCCGCATTCTGACTCTGCTCGACCCTACGTCCGACCCGCTCGGCGCCGGCTATCACATCATCCAGTCGGTCATCGCCGTGGGCTCGGGCGGGCTGTCCGGCAAGGGCTGGCTCAAAGGCACGCAGGCACACCTGGAATTCATCCCTGAGCGGTCCACGGACTTCATTTTCGCCGTTTTCTCGGAGGAATTCGGGTTGATCGGCAATTGCGTGCTGCTGCTGCTCTACCTGCTGTTGATCGCGCGCGGCCTGACGATCGCCGCCAACGCGCCGACGTTCTTCACGCGGCTGCTGGCGGGTGCGGTGACGCTCATATTTTTCACCTACGCCTTCGTCAACATGGGCATGGTAACCGGCCTCCTGCCGGTGGTGGGCGTGCCCCTGCCGCTGGTGTCCTTCGGCGGCACCGCGCTGGTGACGTTGCTCACCGGAGTTGGCATACTGATGAGCATCCACAGGCATCGCAAGTTGGTACAGACCTGACATGAACGCAACGCCGCGCAAGCGACAAGCCCATTCGGCCCGCGCGAAGCAGCGAGCGCGGGGAAGCGCGGATGCGCTGTTCGCCGCGGCCAGGTCAGTTGCCGTCGTGGCAGCGGCGCTGCTTATCGGCGGCTGCGCCAGCGTGCCCGGGCGGGCACCGGTCGCGGGCGAGGCCGGCATCGGCGCGCAGAAGCCGGCACCGGCTGCGGCGCTGCCGCACGCCAGCCGCGGCGGCGCCTATTATCAGGACGACGGCCCGGGCGACAACCCGCCGGCGAATCTCGATCAAATCGCGGATGCCGAGCCCAGGGTGGAACCGCTCGCGCGCGCCGCCAACCAGCCCTATACGGTATTCGGCCAAAAATACGTGCCGTACCAGAAGCTCACGCCCTATCGGCAGCGCGGCATCGCCAGCTGGTACGGACGCAAGTTCAACGGCCAGCGCACTTCCAGCGGCGAGCCCTACGACATGTACGCCATGACCGCCGCGCACGCGACGCTTCCGATTCCGAGCTACGCGCGCGTGACCAACCTCGCCAACGGCCGCAGCGTGATCGTGCGCATCAACGACCGCGGGCCGTTTCATTCGGGACGCCTGATCGATTTGTCCTACACCGCCGCATACAAGCTCGGGTACGCGGCAGCCGGCAGCGCCACCGTCGAGGTCGAATCGATCATGCCGAAAGAGATGCCGCTGATCGCCGCACGCAAACGGCAAACGGCGCGGACGGTGGCCTCGGCGCCGCCGCCGGCGCAGCCGATGGCGCCGGTGATCCTCGCCGCCGACTCCGTGACGCAAGCCGGGCCGGTGCAGGCGATTCCGCTCGACGCCATGACGGGGGGCATTTACCTGCAACTCGGCGCATTTTCGGCGCGCGACAACGCCGAGAATTTCCGGGTGCGCGTGTATCAGCAGCTCGCCTGGCTCAACGACCCGATCAGGATTACGGCGCGCGGCGGCATGTACCGTCTGGACCTGGGTCCCTATCGCGACCGCGATCAGGCCGCCGGCATGGCGCGCAAAATCCGCGAGGCGCTGCAATTCCAGCCGATTATCGTAGTGCACTAGCAGCCTGTCGGACTTAGCCGACGGTTTGCAATTGAATTTGTTGAACTTGTCATCGAATCGCGAGTGTAAACGTTACTCGACATGGGCATAGTACACATAGGCGAGGCAAGCGAATGACACGAT
>Ga0307377_10003170_pt1 | contig 18811 bp, 29 predicted proteins | sample TR3MG_FD_202535 | JGI IMG/M metagenome (GOLD analysis project Ga0307377, IMG submission 202535) | Soil microbial communities from Risofladan, Vaasa, Finland - TR-3 | ecosystem: Environmental > Terrestrial > Soil > Coastal area > Acid sulfate soil | place: Finland: Risofladan, Vaasa | collected... | reverse complement strand
AATTAGTATTGATAAAACCCTTTCACCTTCCCAACATAAACATCCGTCTAGTTGTATATTATCTAGGTTATTATTCTCATCATCCAACCAACTATAATACGCCTCATTATAATTACGTCTATAATTACGTCCTAGTGTCTGCTCTAGTTTAATATTATACAACACATATATCACTTACGTTCCTCCTTAGCTGGATCATTACCTAAACCTTTACATAATACCTTAACTACTTCTTAATTGCAACCCTTAGCTGTCTCTTACTGTATCCCTTAGCTATATCCCTTAGTCGTAGTAGTGAACCATCGTAGCTGTACATCCTTACTGCCTTAGCTTGAATACCCTTAGCAAAGCACTTAACTAAACCCTTAACAACACTCTTAGCTACTCAGTAGTGGTTGTCTTAGCTAGGGGTTAATGAATGCCTTAGTGGGGGTCTTACTGACATTCTTAACAACACTCTTAGTGGGCCCTTAACGGTGCTCTTAATGAACCGTGAACCCACCCTTATAACCCCTATACTAACGCTTGCGTTAGCATTAATTGGCGTACCAGAGGGGGCGTAGGGTGAACACTTTCCTTATAATTTATCTTATAATTTATGAGAATTTCTGGAGGCCACGTGATACAAGGGTTGTAGAGCATCGAAAATCATCCCATAAATTATAAGGAAATGGACGATGGGTGATGGTTGTATCCATGAGCTTGGTATGGCCCGCATTCACAACCATGATCGAAAATTCTGGAGAGGGGTTTTTCCAGCATATTTTACAACCATTGTCAAGAGAATTTTAATCATTTGACAGTGGTTGTCGAGTGTGTTAAAGCATGGTTGTGCTCCCTTATAATTTATGATCATCCTACCTTATCCTACCACATACAACCATGGTTGTCAAGGTTTTAATGGTTCGATAGTTCGATAATTATCGAATTCGACAGTTTGACAACCATCGAACCATCCCTATCATATTTGACTATGGTTGTCAAGCCCTTCCAGTATATTAAAACTGTAAATAAGACTTGACAGCCCAGTACTTTGACTGGTAACCATTACACCATGTAAAAAAGACTGGATCAACTTTTATTCTTTTATACAATCGAATTAAATTCATGTTGGCCCAAACCATCATGAGTATAATGATTTGACAACCATGGTTGTACCCTGCTATGCTAGGCTGGAGGTTGGCAGTACTATGAAAATTTTGGTGATAAAAATGATGGCCCAAAAGCGTTTTAAGGGTACAACCATGGTTGTCACACTGGGATGGTATGGTTATTGGGCTATGGTTTTATACCTTACCGGGTATAGCATATCTCTGTATGGCCCATTCTATGGTAATCGGTATACCTCATCGGGTATACTTGACAAACTGTAAATAAGAATGTTATACTAGGTTGGCGGTTGGGGGGATGGAGGTTAATACCATGGCCCAAACCTCTACTCCCCTCTACCTATACAGCTTGTGTAGAGTGTACCATAAATTATAAGGGATATATGGTGTACAGTTATTAAGATAGTGGTTGTAGTGATGGCCCAGATGTAGTACTATATGCTTACTGACTTGGAGAATCAACCATGAGTATAAGTAGAACGACCAGTTACCACATTCAAAGTGCTACAGATGGTTTTATTATGTACTGTCGTGTTAAGTGTTGTGCCCAGTGTGAGTTCTGTGCATCCAAGACAGAGTATCATCACCCTGTGATGAGTTGGGATGATGATCCTGTACCTATACAGGTGAACTATTGTACTAAACACAATGTTAGTGAGGATAAGATGACAGACACCTCTGTGATTGCTCCTTGGTGTCCTATGGTCAAGATACTAGCTGACCGGGATGCGGCAAACAAGAGTGAGTCAGTTGCGGATGCTTTAGTATCAGTATTCCCTAACACCGTATTTTAACAATGACTAATCCTAATCTAATCAAAGTATATGGTCAAGGGTTCGCTAAGTATGGGCATCGTCAAACGTACATTGACAACCATGGTGAATCCTTTACTGGTACACGTGCTGATGCTATAGTTCATTATAGGCAATTGTATCCTACTATGAGTATAAAGATAAGTGATTCACCCCGGAAGCGTGAAAGCCGTTAATAGTAGACAATCATGGTTGTGGGGTGTATAATATATTCACATTAACACGCTTGGAGAATGAAATGCATATAACAGCGTACATAGGAAACATAGTAGAAGCGTACAGTATGAACGGTGCCATAGTGAATGCTGCCAAACCTTCCCTTGAGGGTGGTGGTGGTGTTGATGGTGCTATACATGCTGCTGCTGGGCCGGAGTTGTTAAAGAGTTGTATAGCTCTCAGTGATGTGAATGATACACCACGAAAGTATGTAGATGGGTGGGATAGGAGTACTCCTACACGTTGTCGTACTGGTGATGCTGTTATTACTCCCGGTCATGACTTGGATGTAGCTCACATCATACATACAGTTGCCCCGGTTTACAAAGATGATTCACGTGTTGCTCCGGCGTTATTGGCGTCGTGTTATCGTAGATGTCTTGATATTGCAGAGAAGGTTAAGATTGCTGAGATCACCTTCCCTGCCATTGGTACTGGTATCTATGGTTATCCCCTTGAGGATGCAACTGTAGTGGCTGTGAACACTGTTCTGGATTACTACGCTGGTGGTTGTGGTAATGTGCTTAACGTAAATTTCGTATGCTTTGATGCTCACAACCTTCTGGTGTATAGGCAGGTAATTGAAGCGGCATACAATGACTGGTGGATTCACCGGGAGTTTGAGTAATTACTTATCGGGTATTTCATCATCGGGCATAGGGAAGTCTAGGTTCTTAAAGACTTCCTTTAAGCTTGGTTGTTCTTCTGGTTTTATCCAATCCGGGTGTTGTTGTATTTCAAATTCCATAGCAGCTTGTCGTTCCGCATTTGTCATTCTAGCCACATTAAGTAATTCCAGTAGTAATGCAATCATAATGGAAGAGAAGTGTGAGAGGGCATCTGATATGTACTCATCCTTACCTGCTGCCTGTAGTTGTACTTTCACCAGTGCTATGACTGTGTTGAAGTAGGCAATCATCTGTAGTGGGGCATTGTGTATGCCACTCAATAGGAATTCCATTTGGTTGTCTGTGAATAGTGGCCCCCGGAGTGTGCCCAGTTGATGCTTTTCATATTGAGTGATAAAGTGTGATGCCATATCTTGTGGTAGTAGCGTTTCCATATTAGTTATCCATCATAATTATGTTGTCTTTGAGTCCTAGTGTATCAATGATACATGCTTCGATAGAGTCCTGTGCTTCGACAGGGATATCTTCGGCGTTCTTCCCTATGGTTGCATTGTCTATAATGACAATGACCTTAGCGAGTTTCACAAGGCCGCTGGGGGATATATCGTCTACCGGGTAGTGTAACCCCATGGCATAGAACATTACATCGTCTTGGATGTTGTCCAGTGCAAGGATAGCAGTATCTAATATGAGTTTATCTTCTTTACTTGGTGAACAGTCTAATCCAGATAGGAAGAGAGCGAAACAACTAGTTTTAATGTTACACCCGGACATCATACCATGTCGGGGGATAATCCCCCTGTTTAGGATATCTTCAATGTCCTCGTCACTAAGTATCATTATTCCGTAGTCCATATAAGTATTTAGACTTGGAATGATAACACTTATGATATGGGTTTGTCAACCGGAGAAAATCTATGTTATGATATGGAAACCCTTGGCAATTAATCCTTCGAGGGTTACCTTGAGGATTTCATCATCAGGTATCTTGGCGATGATCTCTGCATTATCCCAGTGTTCACCGGGGTTCATAGCACGCCCTAATTGGGCGTTACAGAAGACTCGGAAGTGGGGGTACTCTTCTGTTACAAATTCCTCGGGATCGGGCGGTACAGCCATTCCTACCTTCTCTGCTGCTGATACTAACATACCGGGAAATATTAACATGGTCACTCTCCTATGATGTGTAGACTGGGTATTGATGTCACATCATCAGCCGCTGCCAAAAAGACCAAAACCAGTCCAATTATTACACAAACCCGGAACATGGCGGTAAACCCTTCTATCTCCACGGTACCGACTAGTAACGAGAGCAGAGCTGTGATGTATAACAAAAAAAATACTAAGTACATGGTTACTCTCCTAAAATTGTTTTTGCGTGTTTGTATTCTACAGGAGTTGCTTCCCGTTGTCTAGCCTTGCAACAGAAGTTTACGTGTCCTATTGCCCGGAAAGTCCAACTGGCCTTATGGCACTTCTCACACACCACCAATAAAGTATTCGGTGTTGGTGCCGAGGGTACTCTATACGTTGGATATTGTATCATAATGTGTTATCCGGGGTTATTACGTCGCCGCCGTGACTGTCTGTATTATCATGGTTGTCTATGATGTCATCATCCCATGAGTTATTGGTGGTGTCTCCACCGACAGATTCAGTTGTAGTGGGGTATTGTGCCTGTCTGCACTCTAAGAAACCATCCAGCCTACCATCACTCTTACCCAGTGCATACATGCAGATACATATTACACACATTCCAATTATAGCACCCAATGTGAGTAGTGAGTGGTCGGGGTGTTGATGAGGCACATCGTCGAAGTCGAATTCATTAAATTTAGTCATTTTAGTCATAGTGATTCTCCGGACTCTAGTTTAGTAGTCGGCATCTGGTCTTTTAAACTTCTTAGCAATCTTGGCCGCGTGGGGGTTGGTAATTAGGCAATTCTTAAACAATGGCACATAGGTTTTGTATTCAAATTCAACAGCGGTGCCGCCACCATTCCAGTGTGGAATGTTAACTATCTTTGCGTTGCGTATAAAATCCAAGGCTTCAAGTTCTGCTTTTAATTCAGGTAGGTGGTGATATCTATCACTAGAGAACCCGCCGATATAATCCTGATACCTCCATACCCTAATTGGTGTAGCACGATCAATACGATAAATGTTACCGTCCATACCTATCCAAATACAAAGGACATGATCGAATCCTTTGAAGGTATCCCAATCAGTTATTAGTTCTGGCCAAGGCACATTCTTATGATATTCATCAGTGTTGCTAAGATGTTCACTATTCAGAAAACTAATATCTTCATAATAATGGAATTTCAACGTTTTCGGTTCATACGCTTGTTTGTGGGTGTTTTTGAACCCGCCGGTAACCGACCACTCTTGATCAGTTAATTCACCATCAGTATAACTTTCGGTAACACGAAACTTACCAATCTTTAGTTTAACTGTGCGGTATTCAACTACCTTAGTTTTATCTGAAACAGTTAGAGTTTTCATTTTTCTTCCATTATAAAGCAATCAAAGGTGTAGTGCTCTTTCCATGTACTGTCACACTCACCACAGGTCACTTCTCGCCATGCTACGTTGTGGTCTGTCTCAACCATAGTGTAGTGTACATCAACCTCACCCAGATCAGCTTTACAGGTAGGGCAGTATAGTGGCTCTTTTGTGTTATCGACAGGCTGTTCTCTCTTCCATTCCTCGTACATGTAAAGAAACGCTTCATAGTCGTCTGACCAATCTTTTTTGGTATCTGCAAAGTTTACAAAATTATCCCAATCTTCTTCTGGGATATCTTCTATTTCCGCCCACCAACCTATGATAATTTCCTGTTCATCATCATAAGAATCAAGCATTCTTCTCACATCTTTAATTTTCATGTTGGTGTCTCCGTTAAAAGTCTTGGTCGTATTGACCGTGATCCCAATCATCCCCACCCATGTAATCCTGCCACTCCTCATACTCGGAGGGTTGACCGTCAAACTCCTCATCAAGGTCAATGTCGTTCGGGTCAATTGTGATTGCTTGAATGGTCATGTTGGTGTTCTCCGTTGTTGATGTTGTAAATTATAACAGAGTGAATGGTAAATGCAAGGGGTAAATGCGAAAAAGGGGAACATCCTGTTCCCCTGATTCTAGCCACTTGGAGACAGCTTAACTCGGATCGAGGTCAGACCAACTTTCTCGATCTCTGATACGCCCTACCGTTCGTCGGCAAACACCAAATGTATCACCGATTTCCTTTAGGGTGTAATTACCAGATGCAAGCAACACTCGCATTGATCGTACATCACTGGCACTGAGTTTCTTACCCTGTGACTCGACCGCAGTTCCACCAGAGGTGTCAATGGGGCTGGGAGTCGCCAGTCGTGTAGGCATTCCACACAGATCATCATCAAACATATCATCCAGATCATCCAGATCATCATCAAACATATCATCCAGATCATCCAGATCAACGTCAGGGTCAGAGTATTCATCCGTATACCACGGTGTAATACGCTCACCTTCCCAGTCCATGATCTCACCAACTACGTCATACGTCCACGTTCGACCTTTCGCGTTCTGGTAATCATTAGGAATGGATACCACGTTAGCGGGATTGACAGATACGACCATAACGCGATTACCCCCACCCGCCCCATATGCAGGGAGGTAATTGTAGGAGCAGAAATGCAACCCCTGTGAGCAGCAATTCTCTCTTTTATCATCTACGTCATTTCGATCCATTGTCGGTGATTCACCGACACTGTTATCAATCGAATGAGAGTAGAGATCAAAGCCATCATTACCAACACGCTTGTACGCGAGGAAGTTACCTTCCGGAGTAATGGGTAGATCACATGCCTCAACAAAGAGATACACTTCATCTTTGGCAGTTTTAGAAGGGTTGAGCATCAGGTTATCCAGAAAGCGAATATAACCATCAACAGCCTTGGAACCTCTTGACACCATCTCAAGGATTCTATCGACCAGTTTTCCTGATACCCGCTTACCTGCAACCATCACGCAGTTATCAAGGATTCGGACACGACCGAGAGATATTTCAGCCACTTGCTGTTTAACATCTACAAGGTTACGTACCGCAGATTCGTCACCAGATTCAAGAGCTTCCACAATGCTGGAATAGCTTGCATGACTGGCATCGAATTGACGAGGTTTCCCATCTATAAAGACAGTAGTTCCCCGATTTGTCGTAGTGAATGGAAACATATTTTTTCTCCAAGTTATTTAAAGGTCTATCGTTTGCTGCACGTTCAATTATACAGATTGGGAGGGGTTTGTCAAGCCCCATCTATCATTTTAATGTAATTATTTACATTGGCAATATCTTCATCATCGGCATAGTACCCGACATACCTTAGCATGGGGTATTTCTTAGCCATAAGGTTTTGAAGTTTTTCCCCAGCGTCACGCCCCTTTTCAGTTTCAATAGAGGTGTCTGTAACTTTAGCCAAAACAATTTGCAAGCCAGTTAGCCTAGTTTCAAGCAACTTGACCTTTGCTGCTGCTGCTTCTATCTTGAGAAATATGTTAGATGTTGCCGCAGATACCTTATCAGCCTTTTGTATAAGGTTCCAGATGGTTGTTCCTTGGACTGTAGTTACAAAGGTATTCAACCTAACAAACCGTCTGTAATCACCTACGAGGGCATCTATAGACCCTTGTATGGGTATCATGGCTTGTTCTGGTGTAATCATGTTTGTTGTACCAATCTTACCATCTGCAATACGTTTGTACGTCTGACCATTGACAGCCATAATTGGAGTGGTAATAGTACCATCCTTAAACAGTGATATTACTTTACCAATACTATCACTGGACTTAATATAATGGTTGTGCATTTCGATGTAGATAGTTTCATCCATATCATCTATATCATCATACGTAGGTGTCCACTCACGACTACAACTGATATTACATATGGAAGCCCCACCATAGATGTAACCCTTAGCACGTTTCCCTGCTGGTTGTCCATTCTGTTGTACTGGTGGTAATGGCAAGTCAGAAAGCAAACCGATCATTCTAGGTGATACATGCAGGCAACTTGCAATCTTGTCCACAGTTTCGATCACAATTCCACCTAGTTGTGGTTCAACTACAATTATGGTCGGAAAATAATTTTCTTCGGCATACTTTTTCAAACGTATAACTGGTTGTTTGTTGGTGTCTCTGATCAATATCAGCATATCTTCTTGTGGTATCAGAGAATTTGAACCGTAGTATGTCATAGTATCGGCTGTTAATTCCTTTCTCTCCATACGCCAGCCTTTTGTATAATCTCTGCGATGGAAAGTATGTTTCTCCATTGAAATCATTTTCAAGTCCATTGACATAAGATCATCAATGTTCATAGAGAGGTCACTATTACGTACAGTGTGAGTCCCTTTAAAGAGTGTTTCAAACTTTGCACCCAATGATGATATTATAGCCCTTTGAATCACTCTGATTTGATTGTTGTAGATCCTAGCACGATCCCAAACATACTTTTCCACTTTGATTTCAGCAATCGCGTCTTTACATATATTCGTACTCAATTCAGAGAATTTATTGATTATGCTCTTGATAGTTTCCGGTTCATAACTGATACCTTCCCTATTGGCGGTAACAGAAATTTCACCAATAGGGAAGGTAATGAATCCATTTTGACGTTCAACAGATTTGGCAAACTCTGATGTAATATCGTCAATACCATCCAGCCTGTTCAATGCCAGAGGATACCCAACACCACCTTGAACCACCCAAATATTCTTAATAGGGTCAGTATGAGTACCACTATACATAACAAGATCATCATTACGGAATTTAATATCATCCGTATACAAGTCCTTGAATTCAATTTCATTTAAGTTATTGATTAACTTGGGCTTTATGACAAAAAACATCAACTGTGTGATAACTTCTGTTCTGAATGTTTCAAAGTCATCGTTGTTTACAGCTACCGTTACTTCCAGACCAGCATGTTCTTTAGTGGCACGTTCATCCTTCATATTCAGGACAGGCAGACCGATATTATTCATCATAGCCACGTAGGTACGCTTCATACCATTGTAGATGGATACGATAGTAAACTGGTCAGTGTAAGCGAAAGGTGTCTTAGAACCCAAACCAAACGCTCCTGTGACATCATTGGTTTGATCCTTAGTGGACTCACCATAAGTAGTGTACAAGGTGCGAACATCCCCATCTGATAATCCAATACCCCCATCCTTAACACTGAACCACGGCTCAATGGGATTAGGTAGGTGAATGGTAAAAGGTAGTGTAGGTGTTCCAGCCTGAATGTGGGCATCGGCAGCATTACAGCCTAGCTCACGAATCATGGAACCGATTTTGTTCTGGTACATAGTATCAGACAGGACTTTAAACATCTTCGGGTTTACCGCAATGCTAAAGGAACTTTCCACTCCGATGTTACCATTCTGTTTGACATTGTTCTGGCGGGTGTTTAACTGCATGTATTTCTCCAAGTGCTATTGATTAAGAGTAGATAGTAAAGCATTTATCTGGCTAAGTCAACTCTTTTATACATCTTTTTTCTGTGTCTCAACCTTGTGCATACTCTATCAAAAGCAATTTACAAAGTCAACCCTACTGTAAAAAAGAATTTATTGACATTCTGTAAAATAGAATGTACACTAGGTTGGCGGTTGGGGGGATTCAGGTTAAAAAAATTAGTCACACAACGCATAGAAAATAATAATAGCACCAATTAACCAGTGTCCGGAAAGTATTAGAAAAAGTCCTATAAGAAATAACATTATCAGCTTCTTGCTATAAGGTTTCTATAGTTTTCAAGTAACTCAGCGTGTGGTTTGAGTTCCGATGAGTTCATCATATTATTGAACACGTTGGTTACAATACGTCGTTCGATAAATACGTCATCGAATTCCTGCTCATCCTCTTCAGCACTGGCTGCTAAAAATTCAGCACACTCACCACAGATGTCATCAATTTCACATTCTTCATTGTCACATGGTATTTTAATTGTCATTACCATTCTCCTGAATGAGCGTGATTGTGCATTGGGTTATATGGGTGGCGTTGAACTCTTTTAATTTCATACTAACCGATGCAAATAACATAGCCACACCTACAATGGTAACCATAGTCATACCAGAAATTACAACTGGTTGACCCTTGGGTGTCACTAACAATAATATTAATCCGACAACAAACATCAGACTTCCTGTTATAGCATATATGTTTATCAGGTCCATGTCATTCTCCAAGAGTTAAGGGGACAGTATAGCCCCCCTCACTCTACATGTCAATTAAGACTTGTTGATTTTAAGATCATCACCGAAGCCCTTCAGTTCTTCGGGATTCACCTCTTCCGTGTCATCGACGGTTTCCAGTGTTACCGGTGAGAATATCTTTTGTAATAGATCTTGTACAGCAGCGTCGTCACCATCATCTTCGACGGCAGTCACTGCTGGAGCTACCTTGGCCTTCTTAGTACCGTACGGGACTGGGTTATCAACACCCAGCTTTTCCATTCTCCCAGCCATCACAGTGGCACACATCAGGGCCGCACGTAACTCATCACGTCTGGGAGAACCACGGCTCTCCGCCTTGATCACCGCCGCCCCTTTGATACGCGTTCGAAGTTGTGCTACGATATTATACAGATCATTCCACTCCTCATTCGAGATATCTCGTAGGACTCGTGTAAGTCCCCGCCCACGGGCGCGTGGAACAATTGATCTCGCCTTATCGACGACGGGAGAAGTTCCCCTAGGTATATTCACCAGAAAGTTCAGGAATAGTAATTCAGGAACGTTTACCGTTACTAACTTATCTCTTTGCTTATGCTTAGTCATGTTGTACCTCATACTACAGTTATGTTAATTGAATGTTACTACGTTTGGGGGCACGAGTCAAACTTTTTTACGGCCACCCTCCTTGTGTTTCATTTGAGCGGCTGTGTTACGAGACCAGCTCTTAAGGTCCTCAGTAGAGAATGGGACCCCCGAAGAGTCTAGAATATAGACATCCTTCTTCCCACTATAATTAGCGTCGAGGGTCATCCGGGCGTGTATCTGCATCATGGTCGGACCGTTCTTATTAAACCCGGGTACCTCATTGGGTTCAAACTGGAATATCGTACCAGCGTTACAGAAAACAAACCTTGCGGGCTTCTTTAAAGAGAGTTGATTTTTCATACTACGTTTCCTTCTTGATTAAAGTTAAGTTCGAGTATAAAAGAAATGGGTCCCCAGCTTTCTAACTAGGTACTTCTTATCCCACCCCGGACTTACATACTCTGCATGATAATACAATGCATACGAGAGTACGGGCACGTAGTCAACGTTAGTCAACACATCCGTAGCTATCTTCATGGCCAACACATAAGCTTCTTCATCTTTAGGTATGTCAGACTTTCTGTCACACCACCACGTGAACGAGCACCTATACTTATAGGGTACTGTTTTATTCCAAGCCGGGTAGATGCCGTCTTTGATAACACCACATACAGTGCTCGGGAAATTGTAGTGTAGTAAACGGTACATGACAACGTCAGCGACTGCATACTGGGCTGCTATAGGGTCACTGCGGGATTCAAAATAGATATCTAGCGCCAGACATCTTAATGCCTCATCAGACGCGTCGATACTCCGCCCCCATACATTGGTAGCTGGAGACGGGCTCGTAAGGGTAAGGGGAAGACTGTATTGTGTATTAGCTACAGCATTCCTTTCATAAAATACCCAACCGGTGCACAACACTAGTGTGAGAAACCATATCATGAAAGATCTATTCATTGTCATTATCCTTAGTTAGTCTTTTAATATACTCTTAGCTTACGTTATTGTCAAGGGCCCACCCCCGGCAATAACGCAAGCGTTAGTGTTAATAGCACATCTCTCCAGTGAAACAGTCAGCATTTATCTTGCCACCGGTTCCTCGGAGTATTCGAACTTGGCCTCGGTCCTGTATCTTGTAGTGCATATTCATGGTAAGTTTAACTTCAGTACCACATGTGGCAATATACAGTACACGTTTCACGGGACGACGCTTCTGCTTGGGTATATCAATCGAATGACATCTCTCACCGGAGCATCCAAGTCTCTTAGATATACGCTTCCACTTAGGACCGTGAGACGCCTCATATCGACCATTGATTACAATGTTTACAAGGTGAGCTATCTCATGGGGGATGGTATTGTAAAAGGTATGATCCCACCCCAGTTCCATGGCCTTGGTGTTGTACTCAAGGTTGTACACTACGCGGTGACCAATATTTTTACGTTTCATATATCCAGCCGTCGTACCAGTGTTGAAGTACACAATAGATACATGATCGCCAGACATTTTAGCTTCAAACTCCGGGTAGAGTTGTTTGGCCAGTGCCAAGCACGCCAGTACTGCTGCATGGAACTCTTCCTTTCTGGGGAAGTTTCCGGTTACCACTCCTCGCTTACGTATGACATAACTCATGGTAATACCCTTGCTGATTAATGAAGTTCTATTATACAACTATTTTGTATGTAATGTCAACCCCGGTAAATCTGGGAGTTCATCACATACACCATCTATTACCTGACCGGTCTTAAACCTATTGATGATATTATCACCCAGCTTAACCCCATCTGCCAGCTCATCAACCTCACCGTCAGACGTGTAGATTAACTTAGGGTTGTGGTATGCCGCTATATGAAGAAGGGCTACAACAGCTACATCGTAATCCTTGCGGGCGGTTTTACAAAAATTAGATTCATTGGGTGTTTTTTCCAACATAAAAGTTTCATGTCCCTCATCACCCTGACCATTAAACAATATACATTCCATACCTATATGAGGCGGAGTGTTGGGTTTATCATATTCCTCTGCTAATAGAATACCTTCCATTTTGCAGTGCCCAAATAATGCAGTCGCATCTTTGGAGAGGGCGTCCCATTGCTTCGTGGTGAATTCTGCATTGTTCCAATAATGTGTATAACCCATAATTTTCTCCTCGTTTAAATTCCCTTGAAGTATGCACTACTGCTTTGTAAATTACAACCCCTTTTTACTCAATCTGTAAATTATATTTATTGACAATCTGTAAATTAGATTGTAAACTAGGATGGCGGTTGGGGGGATGGAGGGTCATTTCCCCTTTAAAAAAAATTAGTACCACCACCCGGTGCTCGAATGGTAAGTATACCCCAAGTCAAAGAACAACACAGCTTCCATACGTCTCTTCGCTGGGGGGTTAGATGACACAATACTTACATGCCCGGGGACGCAGTTGTTATCACGAGCCCATTCAAGTATCTGTATCCCTTCCATGTCTTGATCTGAACCTAGATCATTATCTATGTATAGATGAGTAACCTGATTGTTTAACAGGGCGTCACGGCCATCTGAGGCGGTTCTAGCGATGAGGTCAACTTCCCCAACGTGATCCACACCCCGGACATCATCTATCAATAGGTAAAAGTCTTTCATTTTCTTGGCACGTGATTCCGTTTACTGAGTTCCACCCGGAGTTTTTTCATCCAATCACGGCGGGCTATTTGATAGTCCAACAATTCCTCATCGGGATATCCATCCCACTCATAACCCCGGTACTTCTGGTAGTAAGCAAGTAGCCGGGGTGTAGGTAGTGCTAGTATTTCTTCATGTGTTGGCACAAACAGCCTCCCTTTTGTATTCAGATACAAAACTACATACGAAACTTTTAGGCTTCGGCTTCGCATCTTCTTCTGCTTTCGCTCTCGCGGCTATCATGTGAGCGGTAAGTTTGTGAGCATCGGCATCACGCACAATAATATGAAACTCATAATGCCGACCGTCACCGTATTGTCTGTATCCCTCGAAGCCCACGTGACTACCCAGAATACATTCAGTGAGTTCTTCCCTTGTCATTATATTCATGTTAATGTCTCCACGGTATCGGTGATGTCTCCACCTACAGCTTCAACATACCCTTCATCACCTTCACTGTCAAGTAGTTTCATCCGTCTTGCTAACCCAGCCCGGAGTTCTTCAGCCGTAGGTTCCTTCTCATCATCATGTTCGACGGTGAATGCTATGAGTGCTACTGAGTTATACTTTTTCATCAGGACGACCTCGCTGGTATACATCAAGTATAAGGAATAATACACCGGGTACTATAGCCGTCAAAGATAGCATCTGCCAGTTAACCGGCTCTATACCAAAGAAGAACAGAGCAACAGCGGCTATAGCCACACCGAGTGTAAGTAAAAATAATAAATTAATTAGTGCTTTCATTATTTCCTCTTGAGAAGGTTATAACCATCCAGAAGGTCTCGGATTTCTCCGAGTTGCGGTCTCAGTTCATCATCTTCCATGTTATACATTTCTTCACAGAGACTCATGGTTACTTCCATAATCTTCCGGGCTATACTATCAGGAACGATTACCATTTCCCCTGCTTCTAATTCTACTTGAACTGTCATGGTGTTCTCCTCTGTTGATGTACGTTCTATTATACACCAACACTGGTTACTGTCAAGTTTTATTTACAATCCCCGACCCTTCGGAGTTTGGCATAGATTTCACCACCCTCATAGTCTTTACCATTAACATAGCAGTTGCCGGGGAGGATCATTTCATATACACCGGGTTCAACGTGTACTTCACCTTCAACATCACGTTCCAGAAAGGATGCACGCTTCTCAGGTGTCCATTCTGTTTCGGTATCTTCATCAAACCTCCGGGTCATACGTTCAAGGTACAGGTCTTTATCCATTCCAGACCACCACCATAGATCAGTACATACGCGGGCCTTTTCTTCACCTATACCGAGGGAAATATGTTTGTCAATATCATCATCATCTTCATCCCATGGTTCATTGGCAACGGTGATTACACCATCATCATCTACGTAGATGCCGGGGCAAGAGTTACCAACGAATGAATGAAGTATACCAACTTCTGCATAGTCATTGGCAGTATTGAACATTTCAATTTTGTCATTAGTATGACGATCAGGCATTTGTTTAAATGCAAGGCTGGTAAAGTCATTGGCTACTACCATCACTCCACTAGGTATCTCAACCCGGCCAGCGTTCCAGTCTTGGATACCACCAGCATTTTCACAGGGTTGGTTGCCGTTGCTGTGGAACTTGAACAGCTTACCATCAAAGGTAATGCTGTATGACTTGTTACACTCACCACACTTGGTATACATACGCTTGGGGTGAACAATGTAAGGAATCTTGGATTGCTTGTTCAGTGTCCAGAGGGTAACAGCCGCGTGTATATCGTTGTAGCGTTGTTTACGTTCCGGGGTCTTGGCATAATGGTTGGCATAGAACGATGCCATAGTGAGCTTGTGCCAGTTGGCACCAATCATATCAAAGAGAACATGATGTAACCAGCCATGCTCACCAAGATCATCGGCCCACTGTGTGTCAGTTGCTTTAACCGGGCCAATACCTTCACCTAAGTGACCATTGAAGTCTATCAGAACATCACCAGACTTGACGAACTCCCAGATATACCATTCTTCATCAGGGCTGAACGGGGGTAGTCCCTGTTCTTCACGTTCCTTATCACGCTTATCGTCGGCCCAGATATTATCCATCATCTCATCCAGCATTTTACGTTGTGCTTCAGTTTCTTCAATTGGTTTAGGATCTGTCATGTTGGTGTTCTCTGATGTTTAAAGTGTGTAAATTATAACATATAACACTACGGTATACAAAACATTTTTCCATCACGATCACCATCAGCATCTGTGGCGTGACATCCCTCACATTTGTGACCGTCGTAATTTTTGTCTATAACTTTTAAAAATACATTGCAATTGTGTATTGTTACCGAATCTGGTTGCATTTCAGCTACATCTACTATTAGAGGGTTACCTCTCCATGACAGATGTGCCTCTAATTTAATTTCACCAGTTTCTGTGAGACGGGTATGTATTTTTTTACGAATGCTATGTATTGAATGTCCAAGGTAAGATTTGGCGGTTCTAGTATAAAATATACCGTACCCTTCTTCATACTTTTTTATGCTCGGCCCTGTTAACATACATGTCTCCTGATGTTTTAAAGTGTGTAAATTATAAGGGCCTGACACCGAAATGTCAAGCCCCTACAACACACCACACAACAATCTTTTTTATTCGGTAATGATACTACCGAATGAAGCTACATCTTCAGGAAGAAATTCCATTCGATCAACCTTGAATGATTCAAAGTTATTAGCCTTCAGTGAGAGTGTCTTATAACCGACACTTCGCTGGTTGAGGCATTTTTCGATGTAGTTACCCATTACAACTCCGGCCCCGGACTTCTTGGTTTTACGTCTACCTTCCTTAACAATTGTCTTGTTAAGTTCGAGGTAAGGAACCGTGATGCTGTCACACTCACAGGCACCATCGGCATCTGTGACTGGCTGCTTGATTCCATCAACTGTTTCAGTAACAAGGTGTACTTTACAGTCTCCGAAATAGGCGTAGCATCTTACGTGGCCTTCCTGATGAGCATTTTTCGGCTTATCTTGAAGGTTCCTGTCAATTTGATTTAGAAGCATTTGCTTCCGAGCATCAAACGTCTTCAGTACTTTTTCTGCCTTCATGCCCTTGAACAGGTCATCCTTGGCAACTGCTTCGGCAACATCCCGATAAGCAATAGCAAGGAGTGCTTGCCTTTTACGCTCATAGAGTCGCTTCTGGGAGAAGTGAGTTATAGCTTGTAGGTTAACCACGGCTTCCTCACCGGGGTAAAATCCTGTCGCTACTTTGTATCCATGAACTGATGCACATCCACCTTTACGAGTATTAGAAATACTCTCAATTGCTTTGGCTTGTGCTGCGGTTACGCGAACTGCCCTTCCATCGTTCGCTTTGGCTGTTACATTTAATTGCATATTTTATCCTCTGTATGAGCTAGTTAATGAACCCACATTATATACCGGGTAATCTGAAAAGTCAACTATCTTTTACGTTGTTTTATTAATCTTTTATCCAGTGGTTGTCCAACACCAGCTTTATAGACAGTGACACCCTCTTGGTTAGCCAAGAACTCCATGATAGTGCTGTAAGATACGCTCTTACAGTCAGTGAACATGTTGGCCGGGTTGTTTCCCTTCATCCACGCTTTAGCCACATCTTCAAACCGTCTTGCATCTTCAATAGTTGCTTCCCGGTAAGTTGGTCGTGCTTTCTCTGGGTCAGGATCAGGACGGATAACTTCGAGTGGGGCTAATATATCTTCTTCAGATTCATCTGCCTCATACTCTTCAATGATCCATTGAATGATACGGGTAGCTGCTTCGGCATCGGAACCATCTTGATAGATTGTTACGGCTGCAATATCTTCCCGGTTCTCATCAGTGATTACAATTGTTAAATCAACCATAATTATCTCCTGTGTGTGTGTAAATAAGATTGTATCATACTAATTGATTAAGTCAAGTTCTCAACTACATGAAGTTCCACCAAGTCCCGACGGTGCCATTGCCTGTTCTCTTCTGGCCGGAATGGTATTCTACCATTGGATAAGTGGTTGTTGTAACCCCAGTAACACGACGTAGAGAATGTACCATTGGGATTCTCATTGTGTACATTGTGTACATAACCTTGACGGTCTTTGTACATACATCCAACTTCGATGGTTATAGGTTTGCGTCTGCTTGCCATTGTTGTTGCCTGTTAATTAATATGGGACCAGTATCGCACTAATTTACAGTAATGTCAATAAAAAAGCCCCAACTAGTGGGGCTTTTTGTTTCTATATTACGAACCGGGTTATCGGTTAGCTACGCTGTCTGCACGTTTAGCGGCATCGGCTATTTCATTCTTCTTGGCAACTGATGTTGCTAAGTTTGAATAACCGAGCACTGCGGCAGCACCTTCAAGGTTTGATCCACCACCACCTGAATTAACAAGGACGGTTGGATACTTAACTATATCTGGGTTAGCAGACGCAAACTCCAAGGTCATTTGAAGTTTCTTCAGGTCAGCAACAATCTCAGCACCAAGTACTTCGGTCTGTGCTTTCTGGCCAGCGGCAACCTCAATCATACGAAGCTTTTCACCTTCACCTAGAGTCTTTTCTCTGTCTTTGGTAAATATAGCGGCGTCACGTTGCAACCTAGCTGTAACCAACATAGACTGCTGATTGGCTTCGGCACGTTCCTTCTCAACAGCAATACGTTCCTTCTGTGCTTCCTTCTCTTCCTTGTAGGTAGCCTGTAACTGTGTGGCTAACTGTTTACGCAAGGTAGCTACCATTAGCTCTGGGGGAATAGCTGCTTCACCCAGACGCAACTCTTGTAGAGTTACACCGGCTTTAGCTGCTTCTATTGCTACAATCTCCTCAGCTTCGGCAACAATTACGCCACGAGCATCAACGAAGTCCATAACCTTACGACCTTTCTGACCACCGATGGTACGAAAGATATCACGAATAGCCGGAGTCACAATTCTATCTTCCACATCCTGTAGTGTACCAATAGAGGCAACAACACGCGGGGCATTTTTAGGTGTGACTTGTACAACTGCTCGGACTTCGACAGGAAATTCCCAACCCTCAACCCGAACATTGATAGCAGCGTCTGCGGCTGATTTGGGTTGTTCAATGGTGATATTTTTGGTTGGTTCCTGAGTAATAGTACCCTCATCATCAACACTCAGTTGAATTTCCCGTTTGACATAACCACCCTTGTATGTCCATGTGATTAAACGAGTAGGTATAATTGTAGGTACATATGCCCTATTATTTAGGTAGTAGCGACCGGGTAAGAGGGGTTCATCCCAAACTCCGATGCATCCACGCGGTACAATAGGGGTAGATACATCACCACCTGTTCCTACATTGTGTTCTTCCTCACCTTCCCCGGCTTTACTGCTTGCAACCTGCTCATGAAAGGCACATTCTTCATCAGTGGCAGTTTGAATATTAGATCGAATAACGGCAACACTACCAGTAGGAACATCAAGTGATGGTAGCATTTCAACGGCCCAAAGGTATGGATTGATACGATACTTACCGGGCTTCAGTACATTTAGCTGTGTACCTTTCTGGCCACGGTTTTCACTTAAGAAGTAAGTAGCACCAAGCATGGCGTCGAATTC
>Ga0307377_10003166_pt1 | contig 18823 bp, 4 predicted proteins | sample TR3MG_FD_202535 | JGI IMG/M metagenome (GOLD analysis project Ga0307377, IMG submission 202535) | Soil microbial communities from Risofladan, Vaasa, Finland - TR-3 | ecosystem: Environmental > Terrestrial > Soil > Coastal area > Acid sulfate soil | place: Finland: Risofladan, Vaasa | collected... | reverse complement strand
GCAGCGGTTCTGGGACAAGGTTAGGATTGGGCCGCCCAATGAGTGTTGGGAGTGGCTGGCGTATAAGCAATATAAAGGTTACGGAGTATTCGGTTTTAACGGAAATCCGAAACTGGCTCACAGGGTCAGTTACCAGCTCAGTATTGGGACCATCCCAGAAGGAATGTGTATCTGCCACCACTGCGACAACCCATCCTGCGTCAATCCTGCCCACCTATTCCTTGGTACCAATGCGGATAATACGGCTGACCGGGATGCCAAAGGCAGGCACGTTGCACTGAAAGGCGAAAATAATGGCCGCGCCAAGCTCACGGACGCTGATGTTCTGGCGATCAGGGATAGTGGCCTCTCACAGAATGAGATAGCGGCAGAATATGGCGTTAGTCAAACTGTAGTTAGCAACATCAAAATACGAAAATCATGGAAACACATTTAATCAACGGAGAGCAGATATGAAAGGCATCAATAAAGTTATTCTTGTGGGAACCTGTGGGAACGACCCGGAGAGCCACACATTCCCAGACGGCAATATCGCTACCCGAGTGAGCATTGCCACCAGTGAATCCTGGAAGGACAAGCAGACTGGCCAGAAGCAGGAGCGCACAGAATGGCACCGGTTGAGCTTTATAGACCGGGGCAACCGCAAGCTGGGCTCGATCTCCGGGGAGTACCTTAAAAAGGGTTCCAAGGTTTACGTCGAGGGGAAGCTCCAGACCAAGAAGTATCAGGGCAAGGATGGTTCGGATCGATACACCACTGAAATCATTGTCGACGAAATGCAGTTCCTCAGTGATCCCAGGGAGCAGACCGCAGCCCCCCAGGCCCAGAGCGCGACACCACCGCCCAGGCCAGCCGCCCCCACACCAGCACCGACCAAGGACTACGGCGACTTCGACGACAATATCCCGTTTTAACAAAATAGTGGCTATCGTTTTTAGCAGGTTTTGTAAAGCCACTCAAATCAGAAAACCGCCGCCTGGGAACCCCAAGATAGTAGGGCGTAAAAGCACAGTTGGGGCGACTTGCCGCCGTTAGCGGCTCCAATAAATTACGGGGGCTTTGGGCAGACTGGAATTAAGGGGCCATTCTGTTCAGCGGGGGAATTCCCGCACCCCCACCTTTTTATGCCGGGACAAGCTGCCGTTGAATCCTTCAGCAAACCCTAATGACAGCCTGGGTATGTCCACCCTAACCGGCACCCTACAACAACGAGGAACTACCAGTGAATAAAGACAGCGCAATAAAGCTCAAGGCGTTTGCCCAAGAGATAGCAGATCGGTTTAGCCACAAAGACAGGGAAAAGAACTTCAACAAAGAGGACTTTCATGTACATAAAATAACGGTGTTGTCGGACACAACGGCGTCCATTATTTATCTAAAAGAGCCTTCAAAGAAATTTGCGGCTGCCTTTATGTATTATGTGAATTCGTCCGGCGGGAATTGGCATTACTTTTTCCCTACCGACTCACATGTTAGCGGTATGCTTAATTTCAAAGACACGCTGCTTGCGGTAGAAAGGGCAAATTTCCCGAGAAACTTTGACGAGATAGTACAAGAACAGCAATTAACGGGGAGCGCCCAATGAAACCAACCTATTTAGTGGTCACATCACGCAACTCCTGGGGAAAGGGAGTTACCGAGAAGGAGGCACTGTCCGAGGCGCACAAAAACCGCTACTCGCCTACATTCTCCACCAACAACAAGCCCTATGAGGTAGCTATATGGCGCTTCCCTGCCCAGTTTGTAACGGGGTTCGGGTGCAATTCTATGGGCGGTGTCGAATGGGACTGGGTGGAAGGTCTGACAGAGAAGGTTAAGGACTTTGTAAGGCCGTCATTCCATATAGGAAACTACATCCGTGGGGCTCGCGGCGCACTTACTCCGGTAGAACGGCCCAAAGACTAATGATAGTCTCTGCCTATGGATATAGGCAAAGCACTGTTCATTGTACTAATCGTGGTCGCGGGGGTTTCCTGGGGCGTCGGACTGACGCGCCCAGGGTGCTGCAAGCCGGCCGCACATGATATGCAGGACACCGGCCAACCTAATCGTTAGAAATACTGCCTCGTCTTTTCGTCAATCAGCATTGTCAGATCGTTCTTCATAACCTGCAACCTATCCATTTCCGCTCTCTTTTCCTGTGCTGTCATGTTTTGATCCATCACCACCTGGGACATTTTGGCATTGATCTTTGACAGCTTCTTGGACACCTTGTTATAGACCCGACGCAGTGCGATCTTGTTGCCCGACTCAGCCTTGATCCGGTCGATAGCGTCTTGATCTTCCTCTTTGGCAGCAAGGCGAATATCGGCATAGGCCTCACTGATCTCATTCAGTCGATCGTAAAACAGTCCTATCTGCTTGGGATTGCGGTTCGGGCCGCTCCTGGTGAAGGCCTTGGCAATGGGGTATTCGGTCCAGCGCATAGCCGGATCGGGCGGAGCGCCGGCAATAGGCTCAGTGATGAACATATCGGCGCCGGCCAGTGTGGTGGCACCCAGCCAGCCGAAATAGCCCCGTACCAAGTGCTGTACCTGGACGGGTGACAACACCACCTTGCCCCAGGTTATTGTGTCCATGCCTTCCGATATTGCTATGGCGGTATCGCTCGTCCAGGCCCGCTTTCGGTTGACTGGGGACAGGTTACGCAGGCTCATACCCTCGATCGGTGATCCGGTAAACCAGTTGGTATCCATAGCTACTTCGAGCGCGGGTTTAACGGCCTGGGGCATGGGGTTGAAGGAGAATGTCTCGCCCAGGGTATGCAGGATGCGCTCCGCAAACAGTGATCCGTGCACATCATCGTTTACCAGTTGCTCAACAGCGCGTTCTGCCATTGAGGCAATTGCTCCCACCTCGAAGGGCCGGGGGATTCTCCACAGAATATCGGACCCAGGCACCTTAAACAGGTGATAGGTATCTCGCTCCCAGTCTTCGGTTTCCTTGTAATCATCGTCGTCACGCATCAACAGGTACAGCAGGACGGACATGATTGAATAGGCACCCACTACCGCGAAGAACTGGCCTTTCTGGCCGGTGGTTCTGGCAGCCCGCGCCAGCTTGTCCAAGCCCTGCAAGCGGGCATTGAAGAATGGCACCACCTGGGCAATAAAGCGGATCGCCACAAACGACCCTTGCCGGGTGAAATCAAGGTGATCTCGAGCATTGAAGTTAGCCGCCAGCCGGCCACGGCCTCGCTCAATATCCTGGACGTAATTGGCCGCCCGGTTCACGTTTTCCAGTCGTGCCCCGAAATCCTGATATTTATCCCACCATTTTTTGATCGCGTACCGGGTATCGAGAATAGTCTCCCGGTGAGTGCCTTTTTTGATCACATGCCGGATTACCTCCGGATCGGCGCCGTGCTGGTAGCCCGAGTCTCCAAAGATCGCACCCCCGGCCAGCATTTGAGCCTTTGTCTCTGCGTTCTCGCCCGTAGCCTTCAGGCCGCCAGCCAAGTTTTTGGCTACATTGGTCGACATATCGGTTACGGCGATCGCAGACAGGGTATCCCGGATCAGGTTTCTGATCTTGAATTCCGGGGATGCTGTGACGCCCACGGTAAGTGCCCGCTTGAAGGCCCTCATGGCCTGCATGACATAGCCGTTAAGCCCGTAGCTGTTGAGCATGGTCAGGGATTCAAGGACCAGCTTGCCCTCGGAGCTCTCGTCCAGCTCCCACCACTTCTCGACACCATTCTCACGGACATAGATCGCTTTCTTGCTCTTGCGCTTTTTCAATACCCGCTGTGCATACCCCAGGGTTTCGGCTGCTTCGAGCGCCTGACGGGCCGCTTGGTTGTTCAGGGATGCGTGGATTATATGATTCCAGTTGAGCAATGAATTACCCAGCAGATCGCCCAGCTTCTCCTTGCCGCCTTTCAGGTGCTTATAGGCCTGTTGCCGTATGAGCTGTGCGGTACCCCCTATCCTGGGGCCGTTCATTTGCTCACTTTCTTCCATGACCCGATAGAATGGCAGGTAGAAGCCTTCTTCCATCCAGCGATCGACCTCCTCCTCGTTCATCAGGCCGGTTTCGACTGCGATCCGGTTGATAGAGTCAGCCAGCTCCTCAAATTCTACCCGTACCCGCTCAAACAGGGCCTCCCGGTCAGGATTCTCCGGAGTGTTCTGGTTCATAGCCTTCAAAACAGCAATATCGTTGTCGTCGAACAGGTTTTCTCGTTCTTCGGCCTTTAGTCTTGATGCCCGGTTGCCGGCAATCCACCACGTCCAGCGGTCAAGGTCTTCGCCCAGGGGCTCCAGAATCTCTTTCAGTGATTTCTTCGTGGTATCAATGCCTATGGCGCCGTCGTCCAGGAAAGGACGGCCGTGTTCAACTACAGCTTCGATGGTACCTATGCTGCTCTTGGTCAGGTGTCCCATCATCCAGGCACGATCGTCGCCCAGGATATCTTTGAAGCTGCGGTACTGGTCAACAAGGCCCTGGTGGAGCCGGGTGCCCATATTGGCCCGGAACCGATTCCACTTGCTTACAAAGTTCTGGACAGGGTGATTGACTCCAAAACCACCCTTATCCACTACAGCCTGTTCGGCCGGCGTCATATCCGTCGCGCCTGCTCGAGTACGTCTGTTTGATTTTCGTTCGTCAACAAACTTAACACCCTGTTCGGCATGTTCCTGTCTGTTGAATTCAAAGGCCTTATTGGCAAATATGTAGTCAGCCGGGTCTTCGCCCATCACATCGATAATGTCCTGGGCGCCCATCAGTGCGGCGTCGAGCCATGACGGCGCGGTACCGGAAGGCATACCAAACAGCTTGGTTTTCACCCAGTCCTTGAAGCGATTCCACAGGGTAGAGCCCTTGTAGGGGACCATCGACATAGCCAGTTGCAGCTCTGGATCGGTCAGTGCTCGAACAAAGAATTCGTCCGACTCCCACAAAGCCTCCCCGGTATACATACCCCCATACATGCCACCGTGGCGGAAGGCCTTTTTAAACTCGTCGTACAGATCGCGGAATTGGTCTAACGCATCGAGCGCCACAGGCTTCGCCATACCAAATAGCCGGTAGTTGCTCGAAAGACTAATATCAAGATCGCGGTACCGGGCCATGAGGATCGCGTGGAGACTTTCGTGCAGGAAGGTGTCATATCGCAGTCCGGACAGGATATTTTCAGGATCACCGGTATACAGACTGACGGTTACACCCCCGCGCTTGTTCAGGCCCGCCGTGCCGTGGTCAGGAGATTCCGGGTAGTCCCGGTCCACCACTACATCAATGCCCGTGTCCGGCATCAGGTCGAGTATGGTAGAGGCCAGTCCTCTCAGCTCTGCTGGGCCGGTCTTCGAGGCCAGTTCTATGGCGCCTTTCAGATCGTTGGCGTCAATCAGCTTCACAATGCTCGGTGACAGGTCGGTATTCAGTATGGCCGAACTAATGGGGCGAGCCTTCCCAACAGGAACCCCTTCCATATTCGGGGCGGAAAACTTGTTGCCCAGGGCCGCTGTAACCGCAAATCCAGCACCAACCTTCAGGAAATCGCGCCGGGTCAGGCCGGCAAACAGGCCGTTATCTGGCTTTTTGACCCGGTTGAAGTAAATACCGCTCTCCCTGCCCACCTCGAAGCCGGGATCGGTCGGCTGTGCGTAAGTAACATTCTTGGCCATTACCAGTGGCCCTACCTGTACAGCCAGCTCTGCGGCCACTACAGGGGCTCCTGTGGCCTTGTCGTAGAAGTAGGAATGACGGAAGGGATTCATACCAACCTGCACCCACTTGGGGTCAGACATGACCATATTGGCCATATCGTGAGCTCCCTGGGCGCCTACGTCCTGCCAGTCGCCATGTATACGGGCAAACGGCGCCTTGGCCGTCTTCCCAGTGGCAATTCCCAGGGCCGCTTTCGGGCTGGTGACAAACTCCACATTGCTCATTACGGCATGATTGCCATAGGCGATCGCATTTCCGCCACGCTTCGAACCATCGTGGACAGTCACTACCCAGGTGTCATAGAAGTCGTAGGCAGGAATATCCAGCCTGGAGGCCACTCGGGTACCCTGCTCGATATTGGTGTCTACGCCCAGAATATTGGCCGCCTTGTGCACTGACAGGGCCGCAGACATATCCGCGACGGTTGTCAGCTCGGGTACTTCCTCGATCGGCATGATCGGCATGAAGTTTTTGACGATCTTGTTATATTCTTCGGGGGACAGCTCACCAGCCTCCAGTTGCTTGGCGGCCACCTGGACTTCAGCCACACGCCCCCTGCGCTGATTGACCTTGTGCGCTTCACGCCACTCCACGATCTCGTCAGGTGTCAGCTTGGCTGCCCTGGAAATCCGGTTGTACAGGAAGCCGCCCATATCGGTCCTGCCGTAGGCTTCATCGATATCCCCCCGGTTGGCCGGGATCACATCGATAGCATTCCTGACACTGATACTCATGCCACGGACGGTATCATCAAATCGATTGCCTTCCCCGCCGTCACCCTTGTACTCCTGGCCGTCAAAAATAGTGGTTTCATCAATGCCCATAGTGGTGGCGCCAGTTTCAGCGTACCGGTTGATCAGAAGGACGGGGGCAGACTTAACACCTTGCTTCGCCAGATAGGCCATTCTGTGCCGGCCGTTGTGGCCCATGATCTTGTATCCACCCCTGCCGTTCTTCTCAACAGCCAAGTAGGTGGTTTCAGGATCGGACAAATAATCACGATATTTGTCCGTCGATTCGGCCATGATGTTGTCGAAGCTATCCTCTGACCCGGTAGTGGCATACACGAAATCATAGGGATCGATGGTGGCGATCGCAGCTTCAACCCTGTGATTCTCCTCCAATTGCTTGCCCCAGTGGCTCCACATGACATTATCCAGGCGCCGGCCCGTCCAGTTTGCATGAGGGGCATTATCCTGTTTTGTGTAAATGGCGTTGGTCGCCCTGGACGCAGCCCGCTCCCCGCTGGCGAACACATCACCCATCTGGTAGACCATTGCAAGAATGTCGCCCTTACGCGCCTGGGAGTCTATCCAGCCGTACTTGGCCATGAGGCCACGGAACCATCGCAAAAAGTCATTCCAGGCCCGGCCAATGGGATTCATTCTGGTATGGGCTATCTTGGCGAAAAGCTCCTCAACCTGTTGGGCTACCGGCTTGTCGGCGTAGTCGCGCTTCACGCCTTCCCACAGCTTCCGCATTTCCGGGGTGGATTCTGCCATTTCCCTGACTTTGGACAAAACAGCCTTCAGCTCTGTCTCGTTAAACATTCCCAGGCCTTTGTGCACCAGCAGTTCTTCCTGCAAGGAGGCAACGGCATCAGCCTTGCTCTGGATGGTGTCGGCAACCATGTACAGGGTATCGGTGTTGGTATCGTAGGCCGCAGAGTAGTTATAGACCCCAGCGTGTTCCGCCGTGACTCCGGGCAGATCGGTAGCTGTGTCGACGATTTCCACGTTCACGTCATTCAGGCCCGGATACTTCTTCAGGAATTGCTGGACAATACGATCCAGGCTGGCTTTGCTCATTCCAGCGCCCGTGGTTTTGCGGGTGGTCCGGTTGTAACTGGTTCCTTTCTGGCCGGGTGGTGGGATATTGGCTATGTCAGCCAGAAATATCGCTCTATCCCCAGCAGAATCAAAGCTGAACGTGGGCGTACCCGGTACCTTCACCCCATCATTGGGCTTGTAGTAATTACGGAATCTCGCCCGGATGTACATGCCTCCTGACTTCTTGGCCAGTGAGCTGAACGTATCGTAGTTGTCGCCCATTTCCTCGGTCAGATTGACCACATACAAGGGCTTCCCGGTCTTGGTGTGCTTGGAGTCCATCGTGCGGGCGTTGAATCCCGCTACCCAGGGCTCCGGCTCCCGTGCGGGCACTCGGTCCTGCTCTCCCAGCGCTTCACCTGAATCAATCCGCTCCTGATCCGCCCGGACCTGGGAAGGAGGACGTGTTTCACGGCCGCCGGCGATCCGGGTTTCCTTGCGGGCACCCATTTCAGTGTCTTCAATACGGTCGAAGAAGTCATTGATATCCGTGACGTCAGTGTAATCACGGCTCTTTTGCTCCAGGGTGGCAGCAACAGCAGGATCGTTCTGGCGCTCAAGAATGATCACTCGGGTAAGGACTGAGGTGCCTGCCCGCTCGAAGGTCACTGCCGGCAACAGGATATTGCCCACCTGATAGACGCCTTTTGCCGCATCACTCTCCATCAGGGCTTCAAATTTCTTGTCAGCCGCAGGCCCGGTGGGTATCAGGGCCACGATCCGGCCGCCGTTGCGTAGGTGCCTCATTGCCAACTGGACGTGATCCCGCGCCTGGGAGCCGCCAGCCCCAAAGGGCGGGTTCATTATGATCGAATCGTACTTGTTGCTGATATGGTGATCCATGTAGTCGCCAGTGATCACCTTCCCATCAAAGTGCAGTGACAGCTTGCTTGATAGGTCGTCCGTGTACTCAATCGCAGTACCGTTGCTGTTCTCGGGGAACCATCGCGCAATCGCCCCGTGGCCGGCGCTGGGCTCCAGGAAGTCGTCTTCTGCCTTCGGATCGGCCCAGTGAACCATTTTCAGGCCCAGCGGTTCCGGGGTAGCAAAGTATTCGCTGTTTTCTCTGCCGGCAGACGATCGGCCCTTGCCCTGCTTTTTAGAGCCAAAGTAGTAGGTCTTGGCCATATCCCAGGGGGTTAGCACATTGGCATAGGCCGCATCGAGCTCCTTGCCGCCCTGGCCCTCGCCGTCGTGGCCCGGTGCGTAGGTGTCAGCCTCCTCATAGGCGTCAATAAAGGACTGCTTCAGCCCTCTGGCCGCTTCACCCAGGGCAAGGTTCTCTGCCGCGCTGGCCCGCTGGGCAATCGTGCTGGCAAACGCCACGCGCTCCCAGGCAGTACCAATGGTCAGATACCGGAATATGGCATCACTGGCCTGCCCGGTACGGTAGGTGCGGCCTTCGAGCTGGATCGAGGCGGTAGGCTTAACGGGCAGCCCGAGCTGCAAGGATACCCGCTGGTGCTTGCCGGTCGTGTCGTGCAGGGATATACCTTCCCGAGCCGCATCAGCCTGGGCAATAATGATATTCAGGGTGCCGTTCCCGTCCTTCTGGAATTCATCCTGCATTTTGACCCGGCTTTTTGGGCTCACATCACCGTTGTAGATACCTGCTTCAGGGAATGCCGTCTTCAGCGTGTCAATCACAGACGGAATTTGGTCAAACGCATCAATCAGGTCTTGAAACTTCTTGCTGAATTCAAGGAATGCCGGCCCCGGCTGGTTCTTTGCAATTCTGAAGGGGTTTATCGAGCCGCCTTGTTTGAAGTCGTGGAACACTGCGACCTTGCGGCCAAGCTCCAGGTGCTTCTTGATAATGGGGACCGCATCCCGAGCTTTTAGCGCTTCCAGGAAGTACATTCTGGCGTGATAGTTGAAGCTCTCTTTCAGGTAGTCATTAAGATCGCTAATCCCGTCCAGCGGGTTCTTCTGGCCGGCCTGATCACGGACCCATTGCAGGGCCTCGTCGACCCGCTTCCCAATAGCGTTTTCCACAAGAACAAATTTACGGTCATAGTCGAATTCACTATCCAGTACCCGGCCAGATAGGACGCCTTCATTTTTCAGCCATGTATTGAACGCCCGCTGCATCAACCCTGTATCAACTTCGGCCTCCGGCGCCGTCAGCTTGTTGTAGCGCATTCGGTAGCCGAAATGCTGCATCATAAAGGATTCGTACTTGTCGGCTTGGTTGTACCGCTGTCCTTGTCCATCGCTATCCGCGCCCCAGTCGAACAGGAATTCATTGGCCCAGCGCACGGTCTTCTCATAAGCAAACGGGGTGGCACTGAGCAGTATGGATCGCGCCTTGCTCTCGTCGGATCGAGCGGCAATGATCTCTCTTTCCGGCTCTATCTGGGGACGCAGCCGGTCATAGATATCCGTGGATTCCTTCTTCAGCGCATCAGCTCTTGCGTAGTCGTAGTCCTTTTTCATCCAGCCGTGCAGCGTCCTCCGGATTTTTGGCCATGACGCGATCCCACTCGGTACCGCGCTTATACGATAGTGCCCGGAGCATCTTCAGGGCTTTCGTGTGGTCGCCTTCCTTGCTGGCCGCAAGGTAATGGGCCTCGTCCATAACGAAGGCATCCCAGTCCCGCTTGATCAGCGCCCGGTTCACACCCAGGTTGGCGAAGGTTGTAACGACAATTCCCCGGCCGGCATCCTGGGTATCGTTCAATTTTGTGATATTCAGCCCAAAGAACTGGGCGCCAGCCTTCATCCAGGCATCGGCAATAGGCTGTTTCGGGGCGGCAATCAGGATATTCTTTTTGCCGGCTTCCCACATACGCTTGATAGCACCCAGGCCGACAAAGGTTTTACCGGTTCCAGTGCCATTGGTAAACAGGACACCAAACCCATCAGGCTTGGATAGTCGTGCCTCCGCAAACGCCACGTCCTCGGCCTGCCCATCCGTGAGGAAGGGCATTTCGGCCTTGATCTTGGCAACGATAGAGTTTGCTGCTTTTTCAGTGATCGGAGTTTGGTCTTCCGCAGGATCGATCCCGGCGGCCATAGCCAGTATGGTGTCAGCGACCTCCTGAACCAGCTCGATCTCAACATCCATCTGCTCGGCAATGTTGTTGACGGCCTGGGAAACAACGGCCTCGGTGTAGGTAGTCTCGCCCAGCTCGTCCATGACCATATCCAGCTCGATGATCATGTCGCGCTGGTCAGTCGTCAGGTCTTCATTGTTAGCATCTAACGGAGTTAGAGAGATTTCGGCAGGGGTTTTGTCAACGATTGAATCAGCAGTCGGGTCTGCGCTTGGTTCAGCAAATAGTCCTTCTGCGCCAGCCAAGCTGCTTCCCCCGGTGTCAGTATCTCGGGCAGCATCATTCGCAAGTCGGTCTTTTTCGTCACTAACGCTTGTATCGCTGGGTTCTCCAAATAGATCACTCCCAGGCTGATCCACGGGAGTATCAAATCCTCCTCGTTGTCCACCTGTTTCGCCGCCAGTTTCATCAGCGCCTTGTCCGATTCCTCCTCGTCCTTCATCGACAAGATTTTCCTCAGTACCGGGTGCTGGCAGTTCTCCGCGATCTGGTTCCGTAGTTCCTGTGGTACGTTCATCATTAGCTGTGACCCTTTTCAGGTATTCCTCTATAGTAGCACCATCGTCCAGTTGAGACTGGTATTCAGCCATATCTGGGTTCCAGCGCACATTCTCGTAAAATTGACGCAAATAGGGGCGTATCCATTCCCCGATTCCTTCCACCATTGCGACTGCGTAATCCGCAAATTTGACCGCTCCTCCCTCAATATAGTAAGTGGCCGCTATCACTGCATCTACCGCATCTTCTGGGTCTATGCCCGATTTCAGCCGGGTTTGACGGGCCTTGATCCGGGCTATTGCCTCCTCGGCTTTGGTCTTCGTAACCACCTTGTTCTTGGTGCCGAAATCGGCAATCTGGTGCTTCTTGTCCGGGGCCGTCGGGGATTCCGCTGTTTTGTTTTTTTGCTCCTTAACCCATTCCAGAATCGACTGTGCCTGTGTTCTGGAAAGTCCCGGCTTTGATTCGAGTCCGTGCGCCCACTCGCCAGCCCTTGCCTCTATTTTCAATACAGCGGCGTCAAGTGCCCCCTGGCGCGTTGATTGCGGCCCGTTTTGAGTCCCAGCCCTTTGTATGTGGGCTTCGTTCACGGAAATGCTGCCTTGTGAGTACCATCCGTCTGCGGCCTTCCAAAGAACAATAGCGGCACCGCCAGCCGGGTCATTGGGGTTCTCCCCCCATCGCGCTCCGGGTGTGCTTTCAATTACCTCGGGGTTTTCTTCGGTAGGTTCACTGATCTCTCCCGTAGTCTCTGGCTCTCCACCACCGTATTCCAGGCCTTCCCGGTACCCGTTCTCAATCAGAGTCCCAAGCGTTTTATCGGACTGGCTGCTACGGCTTATGGTTCCCAGGTAAGAGTTGTGGTTCTTGTAGTCCTGCTGGCCCTGGGCACCGGCTATAAACGCATCCACATAATCATCTTTGTACATGCGGTATGGATCGGCAGCATCGTTCTCCTCGACAATGGCGGTATACCGCTTGTCGGCTTCAATTCTGGCGGTCGCACCATCCACACGGGCAACGGTTGGCCTGTTGTCGTTGAACGCCTTTTCTTTGGCCTTTTCGACTTCACGCTCGGCTTCTAATGCCGCCCTTTCCTCTCGGGCAATGCGCTGGTTTTCAGCCGCTTCCTCGGGGGTTGGCGGGGTATATTTAGGGGTCGTTGCCTCTGTTTCAATGGGTTCGGCTGCCGGCTGTTCGGTCGTTTCCTCCGGCGTCACAAACTCGCCGGATTCGGAAATGAACGTCTTCCCGGTACGGTTGGCCCGCTCCTGGTCAGTTTCCTGGGGGGCAGTGTCTTTGGCGGGGACAACGCCCTTCGATAGGTCTTTCAAGCGTTTCAGCTCGGCCTGTGCAACTTCCTCGACCAGTTCCCGGCCGGCGATCGTGCTGGGCATATTCTCGACTTGCTTGTACTCGCGCAGCGCTTCAGCCAGATTCGGGGTCTTTATGGCAAGTTCGGCCTCATACCCAGTCGCGGGGGTGGTGGCCTCCATGAGCTCGTCTATTTGCTGGGCAAGAAGCTCGATCCGCTGTCCCCATTCGTACCCGGTCCCCAGGGGCGCATATTTGGCCTTTATGGAATCTTCACCAATAACATCAGGCTCCGGCGAACCAAACCACACCAAACGCTCTGGCAGGGCTTTCTTGGCATTCTCAAGGCGCTGCAATATATCAGGGTAGGATACCCAGTCAGGTAGGCGTATAACAGGATCGCTTCGCTTGCTCATTGAGAACATGCCGTACCGGTCGGCATGACCACCGTTATCCAGTTCCTTCGCGGCCCAGGAAGGGAGTTTCTGGACGGTCCCACCCAGCCAGCCGGCTATGTTGTCTATCGCCTTGCTGCCCCTCGATTCAGGCCCTACATATCTTGCAAGGGCTTTATTCGGGATTGCAAAGCGGGTCACAGTACCAGACGCCTCATTGGCAAAGCTGGCAATAGCCACCTCAACGTCTTTGTCGACTGTCTCTCCCAGGACGATCTGTGTACCACCCTTGGCTACCGGGTAGTGAGTACCCATCAGGCCGTCTTTCTCGATCTCCTCAAAACCCTTTGTTAGGTTGTTTCCGGCGAGTTTGAAGGCTGTTGGTAGACCTCGTTTCTTTTTGAGCTTACCGCGCTTGTGCCCGACTCGCTTGCGGAGGGCTGCTTCGGCATCGTCAAAGGCCGTTTGTGGATCGCTTGCCTCGACTTCTCCGCGATCTTCAGCACTTGATTCACGTTCACCTTCATCTTCCTGCTCCTTCGCTTGTGCGTCCCTGGCCTGCTTGCGTAGGCGAAGAACAATCATCATCAGGTCAGCCGCATCGGCCTCACCATTCTCGTCAACCGCTGCTTCCAGGGCGTCAGAGATATCTCTTGGATCAACACCGTCTTTCGCTATAGCCGCATTGATCTGCATAGCGACCACACCGGGGATTAGCGGGGTATTCATGGCGTCTTCCAGCCACAGACCACGATCTTCCTCGGTCAGCTCCTCTACGGCCTCCAGGTTCTCGGCCTGGACGGCGTTGACAACATCCTGTTGGTGGGCAAGTTCCGCCACACTCATTGTGTTGCCGGGAGCCACCAGCTCCATCAGGTGCACTCTGGCTACCGCAGCGAAGGTATCATCCCATTGGTCGAATTCTTCATCGGCTTCCCGGCCCAGGGCGTCATTGACTGTTTTGCGGATAACGGCTTCAGAAAACCCAGCCTCTACCGCCGCCCGGACTGCACCCGCCGCCAAAGGCAATTCCCGCTCCAGGCGATCGGCAGCAGACAGGCCAGCATGGTTATTGGCCGCGAAGAATGCCGCCGCGAAGCCTGTAGGCGTTTCGCTTCGAGTGTTTTTGGTTTCAATGGACCCGCCGCCAGCATCCAGGAAGAACTTACTCCCCATAGCCGGATCAACGTGGTACTCGGGAAGATCGTTATTGAATTTCCCCCATAGGGCCGTTCCCTTGGTGTAGGGATCACCATAGGCACTGGGATCAAACAACATGCGCTTGTTGGGCAGTCCAGTCAGGTCTTCTATCGGCCCCACAGGGTTCTCGATCACCCAAAAACGGGGATCAAGGTTCTCGATCAAATCCAGGGTGTCAGCAACAAGGTCAATAGATTCGCGCATTGCACCGCTTTCTACTTTAGCGGCCTTGTGCCTGTTGCCGGCGTTGGTGAAATCCGTGCAGGGACAGGCAGCCAGAATGCCGTATATCTCCATATCCCCATAGCCGTTGTCGTCCAGCCATTGATTAGGATTCTTGGCAATATCCCGCACATCCATCGGATTCAGCCAGTCGTCCATTTCTTCTTCAGAAATAAGCCCCTGCTCTACGGCCTCCTCGGCGGTGGTGCCCTTCTGTATATCGATAGGAACCACGGTATACCCGGCGTCTGCCCAGGGCGAAGCCCATTGCCCGGTGTAATCGAACAGGGACAGGATCATCTTTTGGGAATTATCAATAGCCGGGTCTTCACGCTGATCAATCGCCTGATCTATCAGCACATCCCGGAACATTACCTGGGAATGAATCTCCAGCCAGTAACCCTTTGCCCAGCGCTGGGCGTCCACCCAGGCCAGCTCCTCGGGAGTGTAGCGCGGGGCGTTCTTGTCCTTGTTGTTAGGGTCAATCTTGCGGCCACGCTCCTTGGTGATAGTGACTTCTTTTGTCTGCTCTAAATCCTGCACTTTCCCGGCCAGCTTGTCGTAATAAGCCTGCCATGAATTCTGCGGTAAATGGTTGTACCGGCTGTTGTAATTGGTTTTCACCGTGTAGGTGCGGTCGTTGATCTTGGTTACAGTCACCTTGAGGACTTCCGGCAGACTCCAGTCGTCTATATCCGCCTGCGATCCTTTGGCGGTTTCCATCAGTGTTTCGCGTATAACAGGATCGGCCTCGATCTCCCACTTGCCCTCGGAAACCTCCTTCAGCTCCGGGGCAGAAAGGTACTCGCCATTGTAGAATCTATGCTGGCGGTTCTTGTACTCGCCCTTCTGGGGCTGCTTGAACAGGTCGCTACGGTCGACAATCCGTGTCCATTCGACGGGATCAATCGGCAGCAGGCTTACGCCCTGGGCCTCGGCTTCATCGATCTGGGCCTGACTGATACCCTCTGGCCATGACGGGGAAAACTTACCTGTTACAAGGTAATCAAGCTCGCCCTGGGTAGCCTTCTGGGCAAACTCACTACCATAGCCGTAGTGCCGAACAATACCCTCCGGGGTGTCGTGCTTGGAATCAGATACAGGTCCGTCCTTATCCCATACTGTAGCCTGATACTTTTTGTCGCCGTTGACCGCCTTAGTGACGGTATAGAACAGCGTTGCATCGTTGTTTCGGTATATGGTTGGGGTTGTTTCATCCAGGATATTAGCAACTATTTCAGCCTGCTTTTCTTCTGAATCTTCAGCAGGAGTTAGCCCCATATCGACAAGGCGATTGCTAAGTTCTTCGTCGGAGATAGGCGAAGTTTCGGCCTGTTGTGTTGGGAGTTCGCCGGAGATAGGCTTGGTCAGGGCTCCCGCTTCGAGCAGGTTCTTCAGGGCGTCCATGCTCAATGAGCTGGTTTCACCCACTACCCAGTTATCGTCGTAGTTCTCCTTGTAGGCCGCGATCGCTTCAGCTTCAGTGTTGAAGCCCAGCATGACCTTGTGTTCATCAAAATTGCCCTCTCCGTCCACCTGATCGATAACAACGGCCAGATCGGATTCAAGATTCTCACCCACAAACACGTCAACATGCTCACCGTCAGCGCCTTCGGTGCGCTTGATGTAGCCATAGTGGCTCTGCATTTCGTGTTCCCAGGCGGTTCCGTCCTCGTCCTTGCCGGTACGATAGGAGCCTTTCGGGTTCTCTATGGTGATATCCAGCCCTTGAACCTGGACGTGGCCCTTTTTGTAGTTCCCGGCCTCCTGCTGGCCCTCGGTGGGCTCTGGCAGGTTATTCAGCGGGCTGGTGGCAGATTCATTGGCCTGCTGGTCAAATAGATTGTCCTGACCATCGGCTGGCTTGGGCGCAGTGGCACCTACCTTATACAAGCCACTCTGAATCCCTTTGGCTATCTGCTCTGCATGTGCATCAGATATATTTAGATATCCCTCTGCTGCCAAACGCATAGACATAGCCATTCCGCTCGGATAATCCCTATCCGGCCACAGTTCATCTATCTTTTCGGCTATTTCCTCATTCGTTTTGTCTTTGGCAGGCTGGTCAAATAGATTGTTCTGGCCACGCGCTTCAGCTTCATCCACGGCAGCGGTGGAGCCAGTCATTACAAAGTCTTCAGGGCTCGGTACTTCGGCGGGCTCGGGCGCCGGCTTGTTCGCCTCGGCCTCGGCCGCCAGTGATTCTTCGGTTTGGGTTTCGAGGGCAAAAGCATCAGTCGTGCGATCGTCTTCCCGTGCAGCTTGGGCTGCGGCAGTGGTTTCTTTAATATCGGGATTTGTTCTTGGCCCCAGACTCATTGGCTCAACAGCAATGAAGTTAGTGTCCTCATTCGCCATAATGTCCCGTACCATCTGTTCCGGGATTTTCAGTTGAAACGCTATTTCCTTGGGCTGTATGCCTGGGTAGGTGTCCATTAAATGAAAAACGTCATTCTCAATACCGTATGGTTCGACGATTTCCGATACAGGCTTATCCTCGGAAAGGCCAGGTTTGGTTTTTACCTCGAAGGTGTCTTCCGCAATCAGCTCGGCGCGTAGTTTGGGGTTTGTCGCCCAGCTATCCAGGGCGTCAGATTCGGCCTGCAATTCCTTCAACCGGACCTTGATCGCTTCCGGGTCTTTCACGTCCACGCCCAGGGCCTTGGCTCTGTCAGGACGGTTTACCGCACCCTTCACGGCATTGATGTTTTCACGAATATCACGCTTCTTGGCCGCTACCCGCTTGGCTATCGCCTTGGCAGCCTTCAGGGCGGTTTCATCGAACCCGAACATATCAATGGATTCTGTGGAACCATCCTCCAGGGCAGCCATAGCCTTGACGGCCTGCATGGTGCCCACTACTTCATCGATGGACCGCCCTTCCTTGGCCTGGGAGATACCCAGGGTTTGCAGGGCCTCGTCATTCGGGGCTGCTTTCGCTATTGCTGCGGCTTGATTGTCTGTGACTTCTCCGGCTTGGTGAGAATCGTAGAGGATAGCTGCTCCCTCACTTGCGATAGTGATTCCTTGCCGGCCTTTAGAGCGGCTGAGTAGGCCTCTCTGTTCTGCTTCCTCCGCTGTAACTCCTGCGTTTTTGAAATAGTTGGCATAGTCTTTTACCTCGCCCTGGTTGTCGCGTATGTTCAGCTCTGCATCGGCCGTCAGCGCGTGTTCAAGGGTAAAACCCTCGGATTCCTTCATTACCTGACCGGGAATGGTCGTTTCACCGGATCGTATCGCCAGATCGCGCCTGTGACGCCCGCTAACGATCTTCAGGCTTCCGTCCAGGCGCTCCCAGGCCAATATGGGGCTCACGCCTACCCGATCAAACTTGCCAGCCAGAGGCTCTACAACGCCTGTTTTTGGGTCTGCGCCCTCTTTAAACTGGGGTAGCTCCTCCGCTACTTCCAGTTTATCAAGAGGTATTTCCTTGATATTCAGGTCAGTAGGCTTGTACTCGGGACGGGGCTTTTTCTCCCCTTCAGGTGGCTTGAAGGTGGTCGGCTCGGTTTCCAGAGGCGTGGTAATTTGCTCTGAGCTAATTACCTCCCCGGCCGGGGTCATTCCAGGCGGCTGCTGCACTGCCTCGTCTGTGGTTGGCGTGTACTCATTGTTGCGGGCGTTCATGTACTGCTCGGCCAGATCGCTTATCCCTTCACCGTGCTTCGCGTCGATCGAATCAAGTACATCCATGTGGACATTGGAAAGCTGTGCCGGCAGGGCGTTCAGGGCGTCCAGTACGTCAGGTGGCAGATCGCGGGCAAGACGTGAAGACTCGGGCTCACCCTCGGTCGGAATGCCGCCAGTATTGTCCAGGGGCCGGAATGTCGGGGGTGGCGTGTCGTCTGAGCTCCCTGTGGCCCGTTCTGCGGAGTTGATAGCCGTGTCAATGTCAGGCGCATTCAATACATCAGCGGTACGCAGCGGATCAGGTGGCGTGGTGTCGATATTGTCCCCACCCACTTCCGGCTTGGCGAAGGCACCAAACCCGGCACCCATACCAAAACCAGCGATACCACCACCCACGGCAGCGTTAGGCACTCCCTCACCCAGCTCCCGGCGCTGGTCGGCGTACTTCTGGATAGCATAGTTGACAGACGCCTGCTCCGACGCAGACTGGAAGAATTCCTGGATACCTTCAGTCAGACCGCCCTTGATAGTTCTGCCTGCGACCGATCCGGACAGCATTTTCGGGTTTATGACGTTATCCAACATGTTACCGAACGGGGCAGACAGTACGGCTGTTGTGATCAGGGTATCAAATGCAGCCTCTCCGCCGGCCGCCCGCTCGATAATGTACCGGGCAGACTCGATCGTTTCACCCTTGGCGATCAGGGCCTTGAACTCGGGATGCTCTCCAAGCTGATCGTCCGACATAGCGCGAACTTCTTCTTCCGCCTGGGCGCCACTGGACGGGGCTGATACTCCGGCCTCACCCAGGCTGTAGCCAAGAGTCGCAGCCACCCCACGGCTTACACCGGGAAGCAATGACAGGCCTTTAGTCAGGAAAGCACCGGCGCCCATGCCGGCAGCGGTACCGAGAATGGACTCAGCGCCAGCCAAGCCAACCGTTTCCAGGGTGAAATCACCCAGCTTGTACCCGGTCAGTGAATCAGGGTCTTTCTCAACGTAGGAT
>Ga0307377_10003164_pt1 | contig 18831 bp, 22 predicted proteins | sample TR3MG_FD_202535 | JGI IMG/M metagenome (GOLD analysis project Ga0307377, IMG submission 202535) | Soil microbial communities from Risofladan, Vaasa, Finland - TR-3 | ecosystem: Environmental > Terrestrial > Soil > Coastal area > Acid sulfate soil | place: Finland: Risofladan, Vaasa | collected... | reverse complement strand
AAAACTTTGTCCGTAAGGTTGGTAGTAGAATATCCCCACAAACAATCGAAGGGGAATTTATTATGATTCCCACACAATCACAAGACACGAGAATCGAATGTATTAATCCAAAATACATTACGGATACCGAATTAATTCGGGAACACACCGAAATGATGAATAAATTACAAGAACAGTTGAAAATTCAACTGGATATATTAAAAAAAGAGAATAATGAGTAAAAAATTAAGAGTTGGTATTGATGTCAACGAAGTGTTAAGAGCCAGATGGTTGCAATTTGATAGATTTTATGTGCAGGAATTTGGTAATAAGGAAAAAGAAATAGCCGTCAAGTACGCATATGATTTTTTTAATGAATATGCTTGGGAAGACCGTGTTGAAGAACAGAAGGAATTAAAAGAACCTGATGAGATGCCAGACGATATTAATCCTGTTAGCTATCAGGTTGATGAAAAAGGTGAGGCAGATGCTGATGCGTTTATCTTCAAAAAAACAGAAAAAATAACATTAACTGCAAAGGAAGTATATAATCGTTTCATGTATGAAGATTATCTATTTGAATTACACGGGGCAGCACCAAAAATGTATCCCCAATTGGATTTGGACGTGAATAATTTCTTACAAAAGTACGAAAATACTGTGGATTTCACTGTAATATCAGTTGAAAACCGTTTCAGTATACCACCAACACTATTTTTCCTAAGTAAGATATCCTCAAGATTTAGGAATTACAAGTTTGTTAATAAGTCTGTTGAGATGTGGAATGAAGTAGATGTTCTGATAACGACTGACCCAGAAATACTTAAACTTGGCACGCCTTGGGGAAAGAAATTGATTAAACTAACAAGACCTTATAATGAAAAGATTAATGCTGGTTCGTTAAAGGTATTACAAGTTGCCGAGTTAATCGATAATAAAAATTTTGAAAAAATAATTAAATATAAAATGTAAGTAAAATGAGCGAAGAATTAAAAGTATCAGCAGAACAAGCTGAATTAGAGAAAATCGAAAAGATTAAATTATCTCTCGATAAAATGGCAAATAAGAAATCGAAGTTCTTATTTGTTGTTCCAGAATCACAAAGTCCTGTGGCGAGTGTTTATGAAATATATTTTCATGCAACAGTTGTTAAAAATTTAGGTTATGAAGTAATTGTTTTGGTCGAAAAGGGTGATTATGTACCACCAATTTGGATTGAAAAGGAACTCACTGACCACAAACATATGTCTATGGCAGACCCTAAACTAATGGTCGGTCCCGAGGACGTGATGGTCATTCCAGAAGTATATTCAAACGTTATGGAACAGACAAAAAACCTACCTTGTTTAAGGGTTGGATTATTACAATCTGTCGATTACATGGTGAATGCATTAATCCCGGGCACGGATTGGACTTCCTTCGGAATTCATGATGTCATCACAACCTCACCAACACTTAATGAATGGCTTGAGACTTTCTACGGAAAGGGTAAATATAATGTGAGAACATATAATATTGGAATTCCTGAATATTTTCAGAAGTCAGACCTACCACAAAAACCAATTATTTCTGTAATCGGTAGGAATGCCAACGAGATTTCAAAGCTTGTTAAATTGTTTTTCAGTAGGTATCCACAATATAATTGGGTAACATTTGACCCAATGCTCACAAAGAGTAAACCACCACAGGCAATGCGTAGAGTTGACTTTGCAAAAAGACTGAAAGGTAATTTTGCTGCTGTTTGGGTTGATAGGATTGCGAGTTTTGGTACATTCCCACTTGAATGCATGAAGGCAGGCGTTATTCCGATTTGTCTGAAACCAGACATCATGCCCGAATATCTACTTGAAAGAGATGAGAACGGAGTAGTAACCAAGGTTGTTGAAGGTGCTGGTGTTTGGAGTGAGAATTATTATGATTTACCTGTACTAACTGGTGAGATTCTCATTAAGTTTCTTGATGACAGTATTTTACCTGCATTATATGAATCAATGGAAGCTGTTGCCAGTAAATATACTCAGGAAGCAAGTGAAGCCAGATTAGGTGAAATATATGGTGAACTTATAGGTCAGAGAGTAAAACTATTGGAAGCTGCACTAATACCAGCAACCGAACCCCAGACTCCATCTGATGAACCACAAACACAACCGTTTGTAGCGCAATAAAAATAAATTTAAATTAAAAACATATAATATGAATATATCAGTAATAATTCCAGTTCATGAATATAATGACATGATTGGAGGATATTTAGAAAAAGCAATTCAGTCTATTGAAAAACAAGAAGGTGTTGAAGCACCGAAAGTAATTATCGTATGCGATGCAGCAACTGAAAACGAACTGGTGAATAGACCACAAATCACTTCAGTAAGCGCAATAACACCAACATATTTAAGAAATGATGGAGATACCAGCTATCAAGCACAGGTTAACCTTGCTGTTGAAGCAGTAACTACCGATTATTTCACGGTACTTGAATTCGATGACGAATTCAGTAATACATTTTTCAAGAATTCCAGCAAATATGTTGAAAGCTATCCAGAGGTCGATGTGTTTCTAACCATGATGATTGAAGTCAATGAACAAAATCAGGGTATTAAATTAACAAACGAAACTGTTTGGGCACAACAATTTGTTGGTGAGAACGGTGAAATGGGTTACTTGAATACAAACGCCTTGAAACAATACACGGACTTCAAATTAAGTGGTGCAGTTATTAAGAAATCTGAATTTGAGAATCTTGGTGGCTATAAAACCAATATTAAATTGGCTTTCATGTACGAGTTCTTATTAAGAGCACTAAATAATGCATGTAAGATTTACTCAATGCCAAAAATTGGTTATAAGCATTTGGCAACACGTGAAAATAGTTTATTCGATAATTATTTGAAGACGATGCCAATGAATGAGAGAAAATTCTGGTTCGAAACCGCAACAAATGAAGCTAATTTCATGAACGATAGACCAATTGACATGTCGAGACTACAGAAACAAGTTGTTTCTTAAAAATAATCTTATATGTTGAATCTATTTAAATGAGACAAAATGAAAACACCACACCGTATTTTGCTGAAAAAGAAGAACAGGCTGTTATAGATTATATTAATTCAGATTCGCTGGAAGTAAAGAATAAAATCTATAATGAAATCCTAATCGAACCCTTCAGGAAGATGATACAATCCATATTAAGGCGATATCCGATTCATATTGGAAATTATGATATGGAAGAAGTTGAAGCCAATGCTCTTACACATTTGATTGAACACATGGTCAAATTCAATCCAGATAAAATTACAAGGTCTGGTAATCGAACCAAGGCATTTAGTTATTGCCAGACTATTATCAGAAATTATTATAAAGACCATAGTAAAAAGAGCTATACTGAGAAGAAAATTAATTTGAGTTTTGATGACTATATTGATGAAATCAATCAGAATATCGAATATGCGTATGAACTTGAACTGGAGAACCAACATCAACTCGAAAAACTAATTAATAATGTCATTGATAAGATAGAGTGTAGAATCAATTCCGAGGAAGGGATGAAGAAAAATGAGGTTATTGTTGGTGATGCAATTGTTAATGTCCTGAAGAACTGGCATCTATTATTCTTGGAAGACAGTCCCGAAGGAAAATATAATAAAAGAATAACTAATAAGTTTGCTAAAAACAAAATATTGTTATTTTTAAAAGAACAGACTGGTTTAAGTACGAAAGAGATTCGAATTGGCATCAAACCATTTAAAGAAATTTACTTTATTGAAAAAATAGATTACTTAGATGACTAACAATAAATTTTGGACAACTGAAGTTGAAGAAGCACTTGCAAAATATGTTTCTTGCGTGGATATTAAAGAAAAAAATGAGATATTCACTAAGTATCTTTATTCTCCATTTCAACAACTCATTGATAAGACAATTAAACGTTATCGTCCAGACAGGGAGGGTTATGATGATGAAGAAGCTAAAGAAGATTTTCTTTATCATCTGGTAATTCATGTGCAGAGGTTTAATCCAGATGTAGTATTATCAAGTGGTCGAAAACCAAGTGGTCTTAGCTATTGTAGCGTTATAATTAGAAGTGCGATTGCAGACGATAGGGTAAGGAGTGCTCGTGAGAAAATGAATAGAATTAGTTTTGACGATTGGCATAAAGACCATCAGGAAATATAAAAACTCGTATTTATATGTACTAAAACTATAAAAAATGGCAAGACCAACAAGAAAAAAGTTAAAATTCGATGAAGAGAGTGTAAATAAGCTACTTCAAGAAATTTATGATGATAGTCATAATCAAAAAGCAAAAATAAGTAGACTCTTCACTAAATGGGAAACCAAAGTGAAAGAAGGCGGGGAAATACAGGCGATTGGTGACCAGATTGTTAAAGTAATTGCGCTGGAAGCCAAGAACGTTGACCAGAAAATCATGCTTCTGAAGTTCTTAAAAGAAGTTGTTTATGATAATAAATCTGGTGGTAGTGGTGCAACCGATACTGTGAAATCAGGAGAAGGTGAAAATATTACTCCCGAAAGAAGAAACGAGCTATTAAATTTTGTTCAGGAAGAACTTGAACGCAAAGAAAAAGAAAAAAAGTAAACTATGAGTATAAGTAGTAATAAGCAGGGTGTTTTTACTTCGATTGGTGCAATGTCTTCATTAAAACAGGAGAGAAAATTGCCTGATAGGACAAATGTATTTTCTTCAGTAAACAATAAAAAGGATGTCGTACCATTTCAACTTGATGTCTTAAAATCACTTGTTGGGTCAGAAGGACTTAAAGAGCTTACTGGTCAATTATTTACTGATTTCATTGATGAAGTTGAACCTGAATTCAAAAAGACTTTAACCAAGCAATTGGTTCAATATAATTCTGGTGAATTACTTAATACTCAATTTATTAATAGTGGCTATAATGTAGATTTAAAAGATATTGATGTTTTCGGTAAATTTCAAGACAATCCCACTTCGGATATTGGTAGTCTGTTATATAGTGATGACAGCGAGACTTTTGATAGGAAAATGTATGACGCAATACTAACTGCTAACGACACTACATGCAACAACATGGTACTCAAATATAATGCAGTTACAGATAAAGTAAATTTCAAACCAACTGCAGGTTCATCTGGCTCAAATATTGGTGACTGGATGGCTGATTTTGTTAATGATTCTGTAATTATTGATAAAAAAGTGTTTCTGACAAACGTAATGAACGCAATTTATGGTAGCGTAACCGCAAATCAAGATAAGTCAATCGAACAAATATATCAAGAACTACAGGTAAGTAAAATGATTGAACAAGTAATTGAAGACGATGATAGCTTTGTAATTTCTCAGGAAGATTTCGATGCGTTGTTACAAAAGGCACAGGGATTGGTTGATGGTGTTGTTTATTATGATATGGGTTGCGGAATTGTTGAAGCACAGCTACCCCTCAGTGGAATGACAAGTCTTATTTCAGAAATAAGTGGCTCAACAGATTCCTATGGTGTTGGGAACGCAGTTAATGCAACAATAAATGAGAGCATGGCGAACACACCAGAAATTGCAGATGAGAATCAGGAAACCATAAAAGATGGATTTTTCAAAAGGCTTATTCAGGCAATTTCATTAACACTTTCAGAAACAATGACAACTGCACCTCAGATACGTGCACTCCTTGCAATTTCAAGCGCATTTACTAATAATGATGTGGTTCAAATTGGAAACCCTGTCGATGATTTGAAGAAGTTCAGTGTATTTTTAAAGTGTGTGATACAGGATGTAATAAGACTTATGAGTAAATTTATTTTCGATTTAATTGTCGCATTATTAATTGCGCTCATCACACCAATAATAACACAAATTGTTCGGGAAAAAATAAATCAATATCTAAATCAAATAAAAACGCTGGTGTCATCAAAACTGGCAGGCATATAAATAAATTAAAAAAATGATAGTAGACCAAAAATTAAACAAACAGTTCGTTGGTGTTTATCTTATCGATGGTTCGAAAGACGGCACGCAACTTGCAACAACTTCAAAACCAAATGCGTTTAGAAGAATGACTACAAGACTATTTTTAGGTTGGAAATGGATAAGTATCCAAAAACTAAAAGAAGTAAAAGCATAATAATATGGCAATAGATTATAATAATATTGAAGATATTATTGGTGGTTTTGATAAAATATTAAACCTATCTTCAGTTGGCGGTCCGCCACCCATCCCTGCACCACTCATATTAGTTGGTGTACCGAGACGCAGTGGTTTGTCGCCAACAAAAATAGCTTCACGTATTATTGCCAGAAAATCGGAAGCAGGTCTTCCTGTGGGTGTATTACCTTCAGGAACTGTGAATCCTGATGAAATAATGGAAAGAATTAGGATTGAAGAAATTATAAATGCGCTGCAACAAGATGCTGTTATTTCGGTGGTAATTCCACCCGGGATATCACTCACCGCAGCAGGTATTTCGCCAACGGGACCCGTCTCTGTATTTGGCTCAACAATCTATTATGCAAAAGGTTATGGGGTTATACAATAATGGAAGAATTAAGTAATTACACACCGATTGAGCTTAATAAAATGATTAATGATGTCAAAGAAAAACATGACGCATTAAAACAGGAAGTTATTGACCATAGTTTTGAACTCGATGAACTTGAGAAGAAAATCAATGAGAAAATTGTGGTCATTAACGAATTAGAAAAAAAATATGTCGAATTAATTGAAGAAATAACTAATAGATAATGCAATACGATAAACCAATTATACAGACATCGAATCCATATAAAATGGAGAGTACTAATGTAATTACCAGAACAATATATTATGGTGAAGTAACTTCTATTGAAGACGATACCGATGGTGGAAGAATTAAGGTTAGAATTCAGGGTTTTGATAACAAGACTGGAAACGATGACCTGCCTTGGTGTTATCCGATGTTACCAAAATTCTTTCACATATATCCACAAGTTGGTGAAATGGTTAGAATTTTTATTGAAGACATTAAATATCCAGAAAGAAGCAGATTTTGGCTTGGTAGTATAATATCACAACCACATAAAATCGGTTTTGACTCAATCTATACTGCACAATCAACAACAAACTTTGCATTAACGATTCCAGAGAAAGCACCAAGCACATATCCAGATGCTGTTGGGGTATATCCGTTAAAAACTGATGTAGCAATTGTCGGTAAAGTTAACACCGATGTTATATTACGTATAAATGAAGTCCATATCAGAGCAGGTAAGCATGAAAACGACAACATATTAAAGCTAAACACCAAGAATCCCGCAAGTATTGACATGGTTTTTGAACCAACTGGTGACAGCGAGGAATATTATAGCAGCACTGTTATGATGAGTGATAAAGTAGCAATACTTTCACATAGTGGAAATCCTCAATTTAAAGCTGCACGTGTGGAAGCTAAAGACAGGGAAAGAATATTTGCCGAAGGACACCCAATTGCAAGAGGTGATGTTCTTGTGGAAGCATTAAATATTTTTAGACAGGCACTTATAAATCACATTCACGGCTATTCTAATATGCCAGCAGATAAGAACTCTGTTATAAATGACTTAGAAAGAATCAATCTTGACGCAATTTTACAAAAAAACATTGTAACTAATTAAAATTTTCGTACATTTGTTCCTTATGACGATTGATATTCCCATACCACATCAGCTATTTACTGCTTTTAATGACGTAACATTTTATGATGAACCTCATAAATATTATGTTGATAACAAGGAGTTGATTAGCGTTACCACTTTGATTCACAGGTATCAAGAAGAATTTAATGAAGAATATTGGTCACAATATAAAGCCAATGAACACAAAATAAGTCAAAGAGAAATACTTCGAGCATGGAGATTCATAAATAAAAAGGGCACTATTAAAGGTTCGGCAATTCATGACTACGCTGAGAATCTATTCTTAAATAAAATTTATGATTACCCTGAACGACTAATTTTGGATGAATTTGGTTTTGACCCCGTTAAACCAGAGTACGAAATAACTAAAAAGCACGTTGATAAATTTTATAATGACATTCAAGGTAAATTAATCCCAATTCGAACCGAAATGATTGTTCACGATAAGGAATCACTTATTGGTGGAATGCTCGATATTCTATTTTGGAATATCAAGATGCAAGAATTTCAAATCTGGGATTGGAAGACCAATAAAGATTTTACTGAAGAAGAAAAGGGAAGGCATTTGCGTGATGATTTATACATGCTTGAAGACTGTGATTTGGAAATCTATTCATTGCAGCTTGAAATGTATAAACAGATTATCGAGAAACATGTACCAATTAAACTTGGAAAATCGTATATTGTTTGGTTTAGTCATAATAATGATAATTATAGAATAATCGAAACCAAGAACCGAGAATTTTATATAAAAAAATTAATCGAGAATAGAATCCAAGAATTAGCTGCATAAAAAAAGCCACAACTAAGTGGCTTTCTAATTTTCTGCGTTTGTATCTCTTATAAGTTAAGAATACATCTCCAAGGTTGAATCTCCAACGTAATGTTGGTTAGGTCATCAGTTCCGTAATCGTTTTCACCAAAGTCAATCGATGTAATCATACACTGTTCCAAGAACCATTTTTCAACCTCAATACCCGTTGGGTCTAATGCTTTCAATAAAATGTTTTTCTTATATCCTGCAGCATAACCCATACGACCAGTTAGAGATTCTGCATGTAGACGAACCCATTCCATAAGTTGCTGTGAGGTTGACGGACCGATTGGGTCAAGGAATGTCAATGACATTGCCTCCCAAGTATATCTACCTGCAACATAGTTTCGTTCGTTCATATAGTCAATCTGTACCGAATTAATTTTCATTGAAGGTCTTTTGAATTTTTGGACTTTCCAAACTTCAATACCCAATTCATCTGCAAATTCTGCAAAGAATCGGTTAACCCTTTTCGGTTCGTAATTAAATGGGATACCCCTAATCATTTCTCCTGCCATGTTATTTAGTTGTTAATTGTTTTATATTTATTTTTACGCTTTATAATAAATACTCGTGTAATCAAAAAGGAATTATAATTTTGGTATAATACCAGTTCTTAAATATAATCTGTATGGTGACGAGGTTTTATTATTTAAAAATCGTGCGAGTTTTTCTTCATAAGATTCTACTTGTTCTTCTTCAGCTTCTAATTCAGCTTCTAACTCTTCTTCTAATTCTTCAGTCTCTAACTCTTCTTCTAATTCTTTTTCTAAAAGGTCAATTTCAATTGGTTCGTTAGTAAAAACTACTTCAGGCAGTTCTTCTTCAAGAACTTCGACTTTTTCAACAGGTTTTAAAAGTGTTGCTGCAAGTAATGCGCCATCAATAACAATTGATTTGCTTTCAACAACTTCTTCTTTTATTTCTTTTTTAGGTTCTTCAGACACTTGGTTGAGAACACTCTTTTTATTTCTTGCCATAAATCTTAATTTAAAATCCATATTATTTTCATATAAATACTTTTAAAAAAGAAAACCCACAAAATGCGGGTTTTCCAGTTTTAAAAATTACATTATGCACCAACATCGGCAAATGATGCACCAGAAGGAGTTATTGTAAACGTTATGCCGATAAATTCGAGTGAACGTGTTGGTTTCAAGAATATCTCACCATAAAGTTCGTTTCTATCACGAGTTTCTGGAGTGTTATTACTATCGTCCATTTTAATTCTAAAGTCATATAAACCTCTTTCTCTCTTGATAGTATCAAGAATAGGAGTTGCTTTAGACAAGAACTGGTCAATTGTTGCTTGGTCATTCTGTTCGAATACAAGTCTAATTGCGATGTTAGCAATAAGAACCTTGATTTGAAGTAGTAACCTACGAACGTTGATTCTGTCAAGAGCACTTTCTTTAACCTGAAGAGTCTTCTGTCCGAAAATCGCAGTACCTGCATCGGCAAAGTCAGCCATTGGGTTAATTCTACCTTGATATAAAGTATCACGAGCTTCAAGACTTAGCTTATACTTAGATTTCCTTGCGTTTGTTACACCACGGTTTAGACCTGCAGGTGCGAACCAAGGGAATGAAGTATTATCTGTAAATGCCATTGCCCTTACAACCTCACCAGTTGCAGGAATATAAACATTGACATTATTTTGAGTATCACGCATCTGAATCCAAGGGAAGTATGTACAACTGTAGCTTGAATCAATATCTGCTGTATCAAGTAAATCTGTGATGTCTTGCGCTGCAAGAATGTCAGCCTTACCACCGTCACCAATAGTTGTGCTGATGTTCACATCAGGACTATCGATAACATATAATGTATCGGTTCTCTGTTGCTCAATCATATCAATTGTATTCTGAACCAAGATGTTCTGGTCACTCCAGTTAATTGATGGGGTTGCGAACAAGTTGATTGTAACTTCTTCGGGATTAGCAAAAGTATAGATTGCTGTTTCCCATGCTTGGAAGTCATTAGTTGGAGCACCATTAGGACTAACACCATCATAAATTCCATTTTGACGGAAGTTATCACCATATGAGTGTCCAATTCTATTAACATCCCAGCCATCGAAACCACCAGAAGGCACAAGAGTGAATTTTCTTGTATTTATGTCGTAATATGTATCAGTTGGGTCAGTAACGTCATTAATTGTCTGGAACGGACCTGCACCAGCATCAAAGCCGTAGCCAAATGAAGTAACACCGCTTGCATTAATATCCATGTGGAAACCATTTGTTTTCACGTGACTACCAGTACTTAATTGTCCATTGAAGTTAAAGAAATTCTGATTAATTCCCACTCCAATTACACCTGTGGTATCATATCCATTCTCTGAAACACCAAGATATACCCTTTTAACTCTTTCGTCATCATTATATGCCGTCTTGTAGAAAATCTTAGGTGCAACGCCATTAGGTTCTCCACCGCCAGTTGTTGTTGCTGAAGATGCCCAATTATTGAATAAGTATCCTTCGAATCCTGCAGGGAAATCAGTAGGATTAACATCAGATGCCATTTCAATCATAACATAACTGCTTTGAAGGTCATATTCAGAATCAGTTGTACCAATACGTTGTCCAATATAGTTGTTGTTACCCTTAACCAATCCACATCTTGTGAAGGTCTCTAACACATTTGGATTATCGTCAGTATCGTTGAAATCACGAATAACAACATCAAATTCCAATGCAATTGGATTGATGTTCGTAATACTGATTTTAATCTCTTGGTTTGCTGCGTTACCATCAGAAATGCTAACAAATTTAAATAGTCTACTTACTGCACTACCTTTAATTTCAGATACAACCCAAGGAGTTTCAGGGGTTTTAAATTGTGTTTTGTAATTTGTGAAGAAGCTTGATGTAGCCTCGATTAACTCATCATTTACACCAAATCCATAAGGAGAAACCGTAGGAATTCCATAGCTTGTGAATCCAGATGTTGCACTATAGTTAAGTATTGAATCACCACCACTATCAAGTTTTTTAATTAGGTCACCATATACTGCTTCAGTCCAAATCATTGTTGTTTTATCTTTTGCTTCAGAACCAATTACGTTTGGTAAGTAGCTACTTGCATCTGCATTTAAAGAAGCCGTATATAATTCAGTAGTTGTACCACTTGTAGCGGTTAATTTAAATTGACCAAATAGGTCACCGATACCTGTTAGGGATGAAATATCTGTAATGGTAAGTGATACAGTATCAAAGATTGTTGATGACGGTAAATTTACGTTATCCTGAACTCTACCTCTACTTCTTACTACTGCCAATACCATATTCTTATAGTCAGCATATTCAGTACCTGTAAATGTTGTTGCACTTACTGTACAAGTTCCACTAAGTTCTATTGAATCATATGTAGTACATACGAATTGATAACTAACACCAGTAAATGTGGTGGTAAGCTTATCAAATCCAGCAAAACTTACACCAGTATCACCAGTAGCATTTAAAGATACTCCAAGATATGCACCATCTGTAAATGGTACATCGGTTGTAACAACAGGTGCACCGCTTATTGCAATTGTTGATGGGTCTACACCAGAACTTAATGTAAGTGCCCATGCAGTTCCCGCATCATATCCACTTAGACCCAATACTCTGGTTACCCAAAGTTGATTTGAATCACCAAGATATGCATTTGCTACATAAGGTAATTGATATTGTGGTATTGAATTACTACCGTTTGATATTCTTTTTACACTCTGTCCACCAAATCGACTTGCGAACTGTGTTTGGTCTTGAACGAAAACTGGTTCAAAGGCAGGTCCCTTGAGTGTTTCACCAACAAGACCCAATGTTGTTATGCCTACGTTACGTGTCACGAATGTTAAATCACGTTCTTTAAATTTTGCACCCGGAGAGGTAAATACAAATTCTGCCATGTTTTTATTTATTTAATTTTCTATAATTATTTTCTATTATTAGCTTTCGCTGTTTCTTTCCAATAAATACTAAAAAAATATCGAAAAGGTGTTTAGGCATAATTATTATGGTGCTGCAGTTCTTGTCAATAAAACCAGATTTTTTCTTTTTTTATTTTTTTTGGTTTCGATTTTTAAAAATTTTGATTTTTTTGCATGAAATTTCTGAAAAATTCATGCAAATTTTTTTTTAATAATTTTTAAAATTTTTTTCTATTGGTAAGGTTTTCTTGAATTTAGTATTTATGTGAAACATTTAATTATGAACAAATCACAACGAATTTATTTAGACCCTACTCAAGAAGGAAATGACTCGCATATCAAAGTCAGACTCCAGCAAGAAACGGATTCTATTGAATTCCTTTCAATGAAAATAGATACCAAAGACGTATATCGAGATTTTAATGCAGACTACGGTGTTCTGGTTGGAAGGGTGCTTGCAAATGGTGGAATTGGTGTTCCAAATGCCAAAGTAAGTATTTTCATTCCATTAGCTGAAGAAGACTATGAAAACGGTGAGATAAAAAGCATTTATCCATATAAGTCACCAAGAGATAAAAATATTGAAGGCAAAAGATATAATTTATTACCACGAGTTTCAAGAATCAACCCAAAAACACAACAAATTGAACCCAAACAAGCATTCGGTAGTTTTCCGATAAAAGAAGAGGTTGTGACAAACTCAGAATTTTTAACCGTATATAAGAAATATTATAAATATACTGCACTTACCAACAATGCTGGTGATTATATGATTTTTGGTGTACCTATTGGCACACAAACAGTCCATCTTAGTGTGGATATTACTGATATTGGTGAGTATAGTATGAATCCCGCATCTATGGTGGTTAATTTAGGATACTCTGCAAGTCAATTCATTGACAGAGGTACACGAATTAAACCAAGTACGGATTTAGGTGACCTACCTAATATCGAGACACAGGAAATTAGTGTTGATGTCATACCTTTCTGGGGTGATGTTGAAAACTTTGAAATTGGTATTACCAGACAGGACTTTAGAATACGAGCAGTGCTCTCCAATACGTTTGTTATGTTTGGAAGTGCGTTTACTGATGGTGCTAATGTTTTAAGAGGTACTGAAAGTGAAAGTGGTTCTGAACAAAAGGAAATCAGGGATTTATATTTTGGATATCCTTCCAATCACAGTGGGACTGGTCCGAGTGACGAGGAAGCACAATCAATCGCAACAAAAAGAATTGGAACAATAAAAGAAACCATATATTATTACCCAGCTACGGTTAGTGATTACGATATTGATAATGGAAATACCGACCCACAAAACGACATGCAGATTCTTGACCGCAGCCAGTATTCAGTTTATACACGTGCTGGTGACTTTGTTTTTCTTGTTAGTTGTAATAGAGACAGAGTGGTGACGGATGATTTTGGAAATCAAACACCCGTGGCATATGATGACCCAAATGGTGTTTTCACTACTTTCAGAGGTTTTGTGACACTTGAATATGAAGTTCAAGAATTACCAATGGTGGGTATTGGTTATATTGAAGATGAACAACCCAAAGACATGGTAAAACCAGCCAGATTCAGATATAAATTTCCACAACACGCTCAACCAAAACAATATTTTGATTATAATGATGATGATAAAGCAGAGAATTGGAGAAATCAATACATGAAATTTGAAGCCAAGAAACTTTATGGTTTTGCAAGATTTCTTGGATGTATTGCAAATAATGAAGGTAATGATAACAACCAATTCGATAGTAGTACTAATAAAACTAATGGTTATCTTACTGGTGACCATTTAAATAATGCAGAATATGATTACAGATATAACATTGGGATGATTATCACGGGTAATTATCATATATGGAATAACAGCCAATATGGAATGATATCAAATGGGGCGGTCAGTGATGGTGCAGTGTCATTTGGTGCTAATTGGTTAAACCTTTCAATATATTTTCCACAAGTTGGTTATATGGTGAATAAACGTAGTCAGATAAAAAACGTCAGAACCAATACAATGTTAAATACTCAATGGAAAGATGATGGTTTGGGTAGAAATGAATATTTCGTTTTCAGTAATAACATGAAAATTGCTGCAAATAAACTTGATACGAGTTGGTATCCTCGAAATGACTTTAATTGGACTGATATCTATGAAGTACCTCTCGCAGATATCATTAAAATGAAATCATATACAACAAAAAAGGGATTCACCGATTTAAATGTTGCTGGATTAACATTAGGTAATTATCGAAATGGAGACACCACACCACCAACAACAACTTGGAAAGGAAATTGGGTCGAACCATGTCCATTTGGTGGGGGTGGTGAAGAAGGAAGACCAGATAGACCCAAAGACCCCAGATATTATTTCTTTAAGGGTTTCGATACATCTGATTGTATTGAGTTTCTTTATGATTTAGGAATTGTATTAGAATAAAAATGGAAAATATTTTCAGGGTATTTATAGTATATGGATACAAAAGTCGAAATATTACTTAACAGCTACCAGAATGTTGATTCTGTTAATGTGGATACATATGAGAAAGTTGAACTCAGTAATAATACCAATAAAATCATGGAATACGACATCAGAAACGTACTTAGTGCGACTGAGGTTTTTGATGCTGAAAGAAAAGCTAATCCAGTTTATCGTATATATGGTAAGATGGAGTATATGTCAATGCTAAATGGACTTCGTAATAATTATATATATCTTGAAGACTTTTTTAACCCTCAATATAGTGGAGATAGTAAAAATATTCTTAATTCATTTAATTTTTATCTTGTAAAACCTGCAGTTAGTGGATATACTCATATGACCAGTGGTGGTAGCACTCTTTTATGGCTTAGATATTTTCAAGTCGTTGCAACACCAGACCAATTTGAATTATATCCAGTTGGCTATTCAAATAATGTTTTTGGGGAACAAGAATATGCATTCAACTTTAATATTGACGTTGACGTAACAAGTCTTCAAGATAATTTTGGTTTTCCATTAACCGAATTATTTCTATATGCCGAATACATAAAAAACCCAGCAAAAGAGACTCTCAATGCAATAAGATGGAGTGCCAGTGGTTCTAAAACCATAACCCCTGTTGATACAATACAGCTAAATGTTGGGGATTATGTGATGATTAACAGTAACTACAAAACTGCGGATATCATTGAATATGCAAAAACACAATTTTTGCAGGTGGAACACACACCACAAACATTTTATATAAAAACAAATTATATTAAACTTACTACAATATATATTAATATTTTAGGGAATTTAGTCCCCCTTCAGATTCCATCACCAAGTCATTTACAATGGAAATATAATCCACTTATTCCATTAAGACTGAGGTATTTTAGTGGTAGTTTATATAAAGCTAATAGTGGCTCAACAATATATGACCAAGTAAATTCAATTCCTTATTACGCAACAAAAATCGATAATAACGGTAATTTTGTTTGGAGAGAAATACTATCACAGGGTTTCACCGACCCAATAACGGGTCTTGGTGTGGATTATCCGTTCGTAAATAAACGAAGATACCTATTCTCATCCATTGTTTTTGATGTTGTGCCTGATTTAAATGATAGTGTAACTCTTGCTGCATTTGCTGATGTCTGGTTTACAAGAAATCAAGAAACAATAGATACTACATCAACAGGCGATATAAATAATATTGGAAAGCCATGTCAATAATTAAGGAAAGAATATTAAACACTGGAACAGACATGAACCTGAAAATTAATTTAGGTTCACATGATAATTTCTTTGGATATCAACAGGAAATTGATGGGTTAACACAAGTTACAACCAATAATTTAATCAATCCACCAACGGATATGGAAGTCGTGAGATTCGCCATGACAGCAGATGTGATATCAACGAAATTCAGTTTCAGTTTTTATCAAGCAATAAGTTCACCACAACGTAAAGCAAATTACACATACGCTGGTTTTACATCAGGTGCTGACCCATCTGGAAAAGCAAAACAGAATAGTTTTTATATAATGGATTTCTACGACAGCTATGACGTATATACACAGAGAAAAATTTTTAGTACGTACTTAACAAAATTAGGAACAACACCATCTTCTCTATATACCGTTGATTCGAAATCAGACCAACTATTTTATTGGAGCATACCAAGATATTATCTAAACGAACAAACTGGAACTACATGCATTGCTTACGTCAGATTTACATTTATTAATGCCTTATTAGGAGAAACTACATTATTTTATAATAATCTGGCTTCAATTAGTTTTAAATCTGCAGAAAAAATGCATTTCAAAGTAGAATTGGATTTACGGAAGAAAACATGGACAGTATTGAATACAACATTATCTACAATATACGCATATGAATTAGCTGGTAGCACTGCATACATTAATAGAATCAATGATACTTATCCTAAAACTAAGGACATTCAACAGAAATATCCATCTGGAAACACATTTAATTATGTCACTGGTGATTATTTAATTACGTAACCAATTTTTGGTCTTCTGGTTGTTTTAACGATTTCAAATTCCTTTTCGTCCTGAATAAAGCCGAGAATTTTCAATGCGTATTTCGACACGAAGAAACGGTCACCATCAATGTTCTCAATTGGATTTGATTCAGCGAAACCTTCAAAAAGTAATGGAAGTGGATTTCCTTTAATTGCCAGATATTCCTGACGACTGGCAAAATTCTTTAATACTTGTTCATCGTATTGGTTTACATCAACTCTATATTTTGTAAATAACGCAACTTCATAGGTTAAATCTACATTAGTTGGCTCTGGCATTCTGAATTGCAAATAAATTATTTCACCATTATCCATAATAGGCACATTCATATATCTGAATTTACGTGGTTGTGGTATACGATATTTAATTCCGAGCCTCGTACCAGCCTGTTTATCAATACGTCTTACTGTAATGTAAGGGGTTGGTACGTTTTTATCATTATCCATGAATTTCCAAGTCTTACTGAACTCTCCCCAACGGTCATTATCAAGATAGAATGTAGGAACGAGCTTATTATCAATAGTGGCTTTCATACCGTCACGATTCACGTAATCAAAAAGTGCTTGGTCAAGGTCTTCAAGTAAAATAGTTCTTGGAAGATACTTAGTTTTAGTATCAGTTGCACGCATAAGTTCTTCAATCCTATCCATGCCATACTTTAGATATTCAGTACCTACCTGTGGTGGATTGGTATCAAGTGTTAATTTAACTCTTTTTGGAAGCGACATGTAATCAATTTTTATATAAATACTCTTTGATTTTAAATATTAAATGTTTACATTTGCTCAATTAAACTATTATTATGCTTGTAGAAAGAAAAGAATTTCTGAACGAAGACGGTACTCTGGGTTATGCAGAATCAGTTTTTAGGTCAGAAAACATACTTAAAACAACCTATTTCCCTCAATCTCAGAAGCTATACATCGCATTTAGTCGTGGTGATACCTATGTTTATGCTAATATTAGTCCTGAGTTTTATAAGGAATTTGAAGCTGCCGAATCACATGGTAAGTTTTTTCATAAAAACATAAATAATAAGCCACAATATCCTCACCACAGAGAATTTAAACTACTTCCATACGAAATCGAAGGATTTAAAGCTATTGTGGAAAGCTATAACCCTGAAGAAGATGAATAATATTGAAGAATATCAAAACCTTGTAGGCTTATTGAAAAACGCATTGAAGTTTTATGCCAACGAAGATAATTATTTATTTTATAACAATAAAGATGCTCCCGTTGCATTAGATAATGGTTCACAAGCCAGATTTGCGTTGAAAAAAATTGAAGAAGCGTCTGAAGCAAGCGACAAAATGGAAGCAGATTATGTGAAAAATCTAACAGAGGCTATCGAAAATAATAATAATACCGAAGACATGTTAAAAATAATTGAAGAATTTAAAAATTTAGGTAATGCAGATAACAACATTTAATGAATATCAGACTGAAGCAGTAAGTCTTAGAATATCACTGAATAAAATTATTGAAAAATATCCCGACCTTCCAGAAGAAATACTCAAATTAATTGGTATTAGTTATGATGGTCTTGGACTTGGTGAAGCTGGTGAAGCACAGGGAAAAATAAAGAAAATTATCAGGGATAACGGTGGTACTATTACTGATGAAGCCAGAGAAGCAATAAAAGCCGAATTAGGTGACATATTATGGTATATCGCTTCACTGAGTCAAAATCTTGGTATCAGTCTTGAAGAAGTAGCTACGTATAATATCGAAAAATTGATTGATAGAACCAATCGTGGAGTAAGGCATGGAAGTGGGGATTATAGATAACAATTATTAAATAAAAATAATCATGGCAGAAGAAAAAAAATTTACAAAGAAAGACTTTCTAAATGAAAGCGGTCTTGAGTTCAAAGACCTATCAGATGAACTATTCAGAGTTTATGAATTTCCTGATATGGAAGTAAGAATTGAAGAACCTCTTTTACTCAATGTTTC
>Ga0307377_10003163_pt1 | contig 18831 bp, 16 predicted proteins | sample TR3MG_FD_202535 | JGI IMG/M metagenome (GOLD analysis project Ga0307377, IMG submission 202535) | Soil microbial communities from Risofladan, Vaasa, Finland - TR-3 | ecosystem: Environmental > Terrestrial > Soil > Coastal area > Acid sulfate soil | place: Finland: Risofladan, Vaasa | collected... | reverse complement strand
TCCTCTTTGTGGGGGCGAAGCTGGGGGGCGAGATCTGCCTTCGGCTGCGGCAGCCGGTGGTGGCGGGTGAGATCCTGGCGGGGATGATCATCGGGCCGCACCTGCTCGGCCTGGTGAGCGGCTCGGAGTTTCTGGGGACGTTCGCGCAGCTGTGCGTCGTCTTCCTCCTTTTCATTGTGGGCCTGGAGGTCGAGCCGGCGGGGCTCTTGCGAGTGGGCAAGCAGGCCAGCGTGGTGGCGCTGGCGGGCATGCTGCTGCCGTTTGGGCTGGCGATGGCCCTCATGCAATGGCTCCAGCGCCCGCTGCCGGAGGCTTTGTTTGTGGGGGCGGCGATGACGGCGACCAGTGTTGGGATCACGGCCCGGGTGCTGTCAGACATGGGCCAGCTTCGGACCCGCGTGGCGCAGGTGATCCTGGGGGCGGCGGTGATGGACGACATAGGGGGGATGCTCGTGCTGGCCGTGGTGTCGGGAATCACGGCGGGCGCCCTCTCAGGGTGGGAGATCGGGGTGTTGGTGGGGGAAACGTGCGCCTTTCTGGTGCTCGCGGTTATGCTCGGGCGCCCGGCGATGCGGCGGTTGAGCCCGGGGCTGTACAGATCCACGATGGGCAGCAACCGAAGCGTGTTGTTCGCCCTGGCGATCGCGGTGTGCTTCGCCTTCTCCGCCCTCGCCGAGGTGATCGGCCTGGCGGCCATCATTGGGGCCTTCTTCGCGGGCATCATCTTCTCGGAGCTTGAGGAGGCGCCGGAGCTGCGACGCTCCATGGAGCCTATCTACGAGCTGCTGGTGCCCATTTTCTTCGTCCTGATGGGCGCCAATGTGGATGTGCCTCGGCTGCTGACCATGGACGTGCTGCCCGTGGGCCTGGTGATCACGGCGTTGGCGATCATCGGCAAGGTGGCAGGCTGTGGGGTGGCTTCCTACCGTCTGGGGTTGCGGGAAGCGCTGGCGGTGGGGGTCGGGATGGCGCCCCGGGGTGAGGTGGGGATCGTGGTGGCGCTCATCGGTCTCTCGAAGGGCGTCGTGTCGAACGACGTCTACGCCCAGGTCATCCTGATGTCCGTACTGACCAGTCTCTTCGCTCCTTCGCTGCTGCGGGTGCTGCTGGTGCCGCCGGCCGAAGCAACCCCCAACGAGCAAGAAGCGTCGTCCTGACGCCGCCGCGAGCCCACACGAACCAGGAGGACGTGCGCCATCGCTGGTGAATTCCTGTCGAGGAAGGAATCCCATGCATCCCCTGTGGCGCGGAGTCCTGGACCTCTTGTATCCGCCTCGGTGTGAGGCGTGCGGCCGGCTGCGCGAGCACCTGATCTGCCCTGATTGCCTCACCGCCATCGAGCGCATTCGACCACCCGTCTGCGAGCTGTGTGGGGTGCCGTTCGATCCGGGGGCGCAATCGGCGCCGAGGTGCGCGGACTGCCGGGGGAAGCGGCGGAGTTTCTCGGTGGCGCGGAGCGCGGGGTACTACTCGGGGCCGCTGGTGGAGGCGATCCGGAGATTCAAGTACCACTGTCAGATGGCGCTGTGGCGGCCGCTGGGGAGGCTGATGGTGGAGGCGCTGGAGGACGGCGCGGGGGCGGTCGACCCAGGGACGATAGACGTCGTCTGCGCGGTTCCGCTGCACGAGTCACGCCTGCGGGAGCGGGGTTTCAACCAATCGGAGCTGCTGGCGGAGGCGGTGGCTGAGGGTATGGGGAAGCCGCTGAAGCGGCTGCTCGAACGGACGCGTCCGACGCTGCCGCAGGTGGACTTACCGGCGGAATCGCGGGTGACGAACGTGCGGGGAGCGTTTGAGGCGGACCTGCACGAGGTCATCCAGGGACAGACAGTGCTGCTGATCGACGATCTCTTCACGACGGGAGCGACGATGACGGAGTGCGCGCGGGTGCTGAAGCGGGCGGGGGCGGAGGAGGTGCGGGTGCTGACCCTGGCGCGGCCGCTACCGAGGTGGAGGGTGGGGGTACACTAGGACTGTGAGAGCAGTTCGGCACGAGATCCGGGTGACGGGCACGGTGCAGGGGGTCGGCTTCCGGCCCTTTGTCTTTCGCTTGGCCGGGGAGCTGGGGCTGGCGGGGTCGGTGCGGAATACGGCGGCGGGGGTGGTGATAGAGCTGGAGGGGGAGCGGGCGCGGGTGGATGAGTTCGCGCGGCGGCTGGAGGCGGAGGCGCCGCCGCTGGCGAGGATCGCATCGGTGGCGTCGCGGGAGGTGGAGCCGGTTGGGGAGGTGGGGTTTCGGATCATCGAGAGCGAGGCCGCCGCGCGGCCGACGGCGTTGATTCCCCCGGATGTGGCCTTATGCGCGGACTGCGCCCGGGAGATCGCCGACCCCACGGACCGCCGGCACGCCTACCCCTTCACGAATTGCACCAACTGCGGGCCGCGGTTCACTATCGTCAGGGGGATTCCCTACGACCGGGCACAGACGACGATGGCGGCCTTCGAGATGTGCGAGGAGTGCGCGCGGGAGTACGGAGACCCGGGAGACCGGCGGTTCCACGCGGAGCCGGTTGCGTGCCCGCGGTGTGGGCCGGAGGTGAGGTTGGAGGAGGGGCATGGGGCTTCGGCAGCAAGCTACCGAGGCCACGGAAGTGAGAGGGAGCTTCGGCAGCAAGCTACCGAAGCAACGGAAGCCGATGACGGGTTGAGCAGAGGTGCATCACTGTTGGCGGCGGGGAAGGTGGTGGCGATCAAGGGGCTGGGGGGATATCACCTGGCCTGTGATGCGCGAAACTCGGAGGCGGTGGAGACGCTGCGTACGCGGAAGGGACGGGGGCAGAAGCCATTCGCCATCATGGTGCGGGACCTGGCGGAGGCGCGGCGGGTAGCGGAGGTGAGCCCGGAGGCGGAGCGCCTGCTGACGTCGCCCGAGAGCCCTGTCGTGATCCTGCCGGCGAAGGCGGGGAGCGGCCTGGCTGAGGGGATCGCGCCGCGGCAGCACACGGTGGGGGTGATGCTGCCCTACACGCCGCTGCACCGGCTGCTGCTGGATCAGTCGCCGCCGGCGCTGGTGATGACCAGCGGGAACTTGGCGGAGGAGCCCATCGTCCACACGGACGAGGAGGCGCGGGCGAAGCTGGGGCCGATCGCGGATCACATCCTGTCGCACAACCGGGAGATCGAGGTGCCGTGCGACGACTCGGTGGTGCGGGTCGAGGGGGATCTGGTCATTCCGGTGCGGCGGGCGCGGGGGTATGTGCCGCGGTCGGTGCGGGTGAAGATGTCTGGTCCACCTATCCTTGCGGTGGGGGGCAATCACAAGAACACGTTCTGCCTCTTGCGAGATGGCGAGGCAATTCTGAGCCAGCACATCGGCGACCTCGACACGGCGGAGGTGCTGGAGTACTTCGGGCGGGCGGTGCGGCACTTCGAGAAGCTGTTCGAGGTGACTCCGGAAGTGGTGGCGCACGACCTGCATCCGGGATATCTCTCGACACAGTGGGCGAAGTCGCTGGAGGGGGTGCGGCTGGTGCCGGTGCAGCACCACCACGCGCACGTGGTGAGCGTGATGGCGGAGGCGGGGCTGGAGGGGCCGGTGGTGGGGGTGTCCTATGACGGCACGGGATATGGCGCGGATGGCACGGCCTGGGGCGGCGAGGTGCTGAAGTGCGACCGGGGGAGCTACACGCGGGAGGGGCACCTTCGGCCGGTGCCGCTGCCCGGCGGGGAGGCGGCGATTGCGAGGCCGGCGCGGATGGCGTTGAGCCACCTCATGGACGCCTTCGGGCCGGAGGAGGGGGCGAAGCGGGCGCGGCGGTTGCTGCCGACGCTGACCGAGGCGGAGACGCGGGTGGTGGCGCGGCAGATCGAGCGGGGGATCAACAGCCCCATGTGTTCCAGCGCGGGACGGCTGTTCGACGCGGTGGGGGCCTTGCTGGGGGCGACGCCGGAGGCGACCTATGAGGGGCAGCCGGCGATGGAGCTGGAGGCGATGGCGTCCCAGTATCGGGCAGGAGACACGCCGCCACGGCGCCCAAGGCTCCTACCCTACAGGTATGACATCGAGAACTCGGTGATCGACACGCGGCTGGTGATGCGCGGGATCATCGCCGACCTCGAACGGGGTGTGGACCATGCCGAGATCGCCGCTCGGTTCCACGAGACGGTGGCCGCGTTCACAGTCGATCTGTGCCGGCGGCTGGGGGAGCACTACGGCCTGTCGGAGGTGGCGCTGTCGGGCGGGGTTATGCAGAACGCGCGCCTGCTGAGGCGGCTGCTGGAGGGGATGAGAGAGGTGGGCCTCACGCCCCATGTCCACAGGGAAGTGCCGCCCAACGACGGGGGCATGAGCCTGGGGCAGGCGGTGGTGGGGGCGGCATCATTGGGGCGCGGGAGCGGCTGCGCCCCTGAAGAAGGCATTTCAGCCGAGGGGAAGAGATGACTCCACGTGATATCATCGACCGATACCAGTCGATTCGATTGGGTGTTCGCCTGCCCGATCTCAGGCCAGGCGAGGTCGCGGTTGCGAGCTCAGATCATACGACGTTTGCGGAACGCGGCTACGGTTTCGTCCGCCTATTCTGGGCAATGCAACTTGGCGACCGAGCCGCAGTCTCGGTACACCCGGCCGCGCTGGCAGAGGTCTCGCGACTCGCTGTTCGGATCGATCCGGAGGGGGTGCTCGGGGACGAGTTCTGCAACAGGGCGTGCGCGGCCCTGCAATCTGCCCTTGACGAACCCGACCTGAGGCCCGGAGCCTTGGACATCTGCATGTACCACGCAGGTAAGGCCGACCTGGTCGGAAGTGAGGGCGAGATCCGGCCGGCGACGGCCGCCGACAAGGACAAATGGGCCGGCGAACGGAGCTTCTGGGCCGCGGCCGACCATCCGAGTGCGGCCCGCGGTGAGGCGTTCTCGCTCTGGCTAGGGGAGCAGATTGCCGCCGAGATCATCACCCACGAGCCGAGCGTAGCCGAGATGGCTGATCTCATTGCGGAGGACGGCATTGAAGTGTCCGAGCAGTTCCGCAGCCGTGGCTACGGCAAGGCGATCCTGTCCTACTGGACGCGCGAGATGCAGAAGTGCGGTCGGGTCTGCCTCCACTCGACTTCGGCCGGCAACGCAGCATCTCTCGCCCTCGCCCACTCGGTGGGATACGTCGAGTACGCCAAGTCGCGCTTCGTCGTCCTTCGGCGCGGCTGACCGATTCGGGTACTCCTCAAAGTGGTCAACGCGGCCTCAGCACCGCCCGCGCGGGCGCGCCGTCAACTCCGGCGATTCTGAGGGGGAGGCAGATCAGCTCGTAGTCGCCCGGCTCGACCTGTGAGAGGTCGAGGGTTTCGAGGAGGATGACGCCGGCGCGGAGGAGGGCGGAGTGGGCGACGACGGTATCGGGGGCGTCCACGGTGAGGCCGTCGATGCCAACCAGTCGGATTCCCTTGTCGATGAGATAATGGGCGGCGTCTTCGGTGAGGTGGGCGGGAACGGCGGGCAGGGGGCCGGTGCGAATCCACTGGGAGTTGCCGGTGCGAAGCAGGAGGCGGGGGACTGACCCGACGCCGGCACGGGTGAGCAATTCGGCAGTGATGGCAGTGCGCCCCCGGAAATCGTAGACGGCGGCGGAGCCGATGAGGATGTCGAGGCCGAGCTGATCGGCGGTGAGGCCGTTTTCCACGAAGTGGTAGGGCGCGTCGACGTGGGTGCCGGTGTGGGTGGTGAGGCGAAGCGCGGTGACGCGGTTCCGCTCGCCCGCGTAGATGGATTCGTCGGTGTCTATCGAGACGCGCTCGTGGGTGGACCAGACGAGCATGTCGGGGGAGATGGGGACGGATATGTCAAGGTAGTCGGTCGGCATGGGCGGCTCCTTTTGCTGGGGGATAGGATAGAGGGAGCGGGCGTGGGGTGCAAGGTGTCGGCGGCGAAAGCGGGCGGCAGGTTCCAAGCCCTCATGAGGGGTAAACTGGAATGGAGCGGGACGGAAGACCCGGCTAATATCCTTCGACTTCGTCCGCCATCGCCCGAGGCGACGGCGGGCTTCGCTTCGGATGATACCTGATGGCGGGCGTGGGTACGCCCGACTCACTGGAGGGGACTGATGGAGATCGTTGATGCGCATACGCATCTCTACTACCCCGGGGAGTACTTCGAGCACAGCCTCTGGCCGACGTTCCAGGCGAAAGTCGCTGTGCTGCGGGAGGCGGGGGTGAGTCGGGCGCTCGGCTGTCGCGGCGAGCGCGTGGACGGTTGCTCGCATGAAGACCTGCTTGAGCGGAATAGGCGGATCGCGACTGCTTGCCACGTATCTGAAGGTTTCTACATTCCTTCTGCTGAGGTGCAACCGGCGCTGGGGGAGCTGGCGTGTGAATTGCTGCGGCGGTGTCGGGCGGAGCTCGGGATGCGGTTCGTGGGGGAGATGTTCGATCGATGGCTGGGGTATGAGTGGGGGACGCCGGAGTATTACAGACTGCTGGAGTGCGCGGTGGAGCTGCGGATGGTGCCGCTGATTCACTGCGAGGACGAGGTGGCGGCCGAGATAGGAGAGAGGTACCCAGAGGGGAAGTTCCTCATCGCGCATCTGATGGGAGCCTATGAAAGACGGCTTGAGACAATGGCACCATACTCCCATCTATGTCTGGACATATCGGGCAACGACATGGCGCGGGCCGGCGCAATTAGAGAGGCAGTGGCGGAACTGGGGGTGGAGCGAGTAGTGTTCGGAAGTGACTTAGGTGGTGTCGACCCGGTGATCGCGGTCGAATGTGTGCGGCGGTCTGGGTTGAGCGAGGTGGAGCAGAGGCTGGTGTTTGCGGAGAACTTCAAGCGGTTGTGGGAGTGGACGGAGGGGTGAGGAGGTGGCGGCTGGGGGTAGACTGAGGGTTAGGTGCCAGGAACGGCGGGATTCTTCGCCTTCGGCTCAGAATGACAGTATGGAGGCGGCCGAGACGGCGCCTGGGAATGGCAGGAGGCCCTTCGTTGCCCCTCAGGGTAAACTCGCTCCTGCCGAACAGGGAGGGGCCGCTTGGGAGAACGGTATGTGTTTGGCGATTCCGATGAAAGTGGTTGAGATAGACGGTCCGGCGGCGCAGGTGGAGGAGGGGGGCGTGCGGCGGGAGGCGCGCGTGGATCTGATCGATGGCGTGAAGCTGGGCGATTACGTGATCGTGCATGCAGGGGTGGCGATCGACAGGCTCGATCCGGAGGAAGCGCGGGAGACGTTGAAGCTGTTCGAGGAGATGTTGAAGGCAGCAGAGTAGCGGCATGGGACCCCTAAGTCGCCTGCGGCGACCGGGGTGGCGGCCGGCGAAGCTGGCCTAGCTACAAGCCCCTGTCGAACAGGGAAGGCCGGTGAGCGAGTTCAGAGACACGGAGCTGGTGCGGGGGCTGGCGGAGCAGTTGAAGCGCATGGCTGCGCCGCCGGCGACGTTGATGGAGGTGTGCGGGACGCACACCGTCGCCATTGCGCGCTACGGGCTGCGGGAGGCGCTGCCGGAGGGGGTGAGGCTGATCTCGGGGCCGGGGTGCCCGGTGTGTGTGACGCCGCAGGATCAGATCGACCTCTTCATCGCACTCGGGGGTGTCGAGGGGGTGATGCTGGCGACGTTCGGGGACATGGTGCGGGTGCCGGGCACGACCCAGAGCCTGGAGCAGGCACGGGCCGAGGGGGCGGACGTGCTGATGGTGTACTCGCCGATGGACGCCGTCGAAGCGGCGGCCAAGAACCCCGAGAAGCAGGTGGTGTTCTTCGGGATCGGCTTCGAGACGACGGCGCCGGCGGTGGCGCTGGCGATACTGGAGGCGCAACGGCGTGGGCTCGCGAACTTCTCGGTGCTGTGCGCGCACAAGCTGATCCCCCCGGCGATGATGGCGCTGCTGGAGTCGGAGGTGGGGGTGGATGGATTCATCTGTCCGGGGCACGTCAGCGTCATCATCGGCAGCAAGGCGTACGAGCCGGTGGCGGCGCGGGGGAAGCCGTGCGTGGTGACAGGATTCGAGCCGGCCGATGTGCTGGGGGCGGTGCGGATGCTGCTGCGGCAGTTGGCGGAGGGGCGGTCGGAGGTGGAGGTGGAGTACAGCCGGGCGGTGCGGACGGAGGGGAATCCGAAGGCACAGGAGGTGTTGGGGCGGGTGTTTCGTGTGGCCGATGCGCGCTGGCGGGGGCTGGGGACGCTTCCGGGGAGCGGCTACGAGCTGGCGGAGGAGTTCGCCGAGTTCGACGCCGCGCGGCGCTTCGAGGTAGAGCCGCCGAAGTCGGTGGAGCCGGCGGGGTGCCGCTGTGGAGAGGTGCTGACGGGGCTGATCGATCCGCCGGAGTGCCCCTTGTTCGGGGAGGGGTGCACGCCGCGGAAGCCGGTGGGGTCGTGCATGGTGTCGAGCGAGGGGGCGTGTCAGGCCTGGTACCGGTATCGGAGGTCGGAGTGAGCGAAGAGCGCGTCCTGCTTGCCCATGGCGACGGCGGGGAGCTGATGGCGGAGCTGATCGAGCGGGTGTTCGTGGCGCGGCTGGGGACGGGGGACCCGCCGGGGGATGATAGCGCGCGGATCGAGGGGGACGGGCGGCTGGTGTTCACGACGGATGGGTTTGTGGTGGAGCCGATCTTCTTCCCTGGGGGCGATATCGGGAAGCTGGCGGTGTGTGGGACGGTGAACGACCTGGCGGCGGCGGGAGCGAGACCTGTAGCGCTGAGTGCAAGCTTCATCCTCGAGGAGGGGCTCGTTATCTCAGAGCTGGAGCGAGTCGTCGACTCGATGGCGAGGACGGCGGCGGAGGCGGGGGTCAGGGTGGTATGCGGGGACACGAAAGTGGTCCCGCGGGGCACGGCCGACGGCATGTATGTCACGACATCCGGCGTCGGAAAGGTTCCGGTGGGCGTGGCCGTTTCGGGAGCGGGGGCGCGGCCGGGAGATGTGGTGCTGGTGAGCGGGACGGTGGGGGACCACGGGCTGGCGGTGCTGTCGGTGCGGGAGGGGCTGGAGTTCGAGTCGCCGATCGTGAGCGATTGCGCGCCGCTGGCGGGGATGGTGGGAGCGCTGCTGGAGGCGGCGCCGGGGGTGCATGTGCTGCGGGACCCGACCCGGGGCGGGCTGGCGACGGCGCTGAACGAGATCGCGCGGCAGTCGGGGGTGGGGATGGAGGTGGTGGAGTCGGCGGTGCCGGTTCGAGAGGCGGTGGGGACGGCGTGCGAGTTGTTGGGTCTGGACCCATTGTATGTGGCGAACGAGGGTAAGATGATTGTGATCGCGCCCGAAGGGGAGGCGGAGGCGGCGCTGAGCGCGCTGAAGGCACATCCCTTGGGCGAGGAGGCGGCTGTTATCGGGCGCGTGGAGGAGTCGGCGCGGCCGAGGGTGACATTGAGAACGGCGTTGGGGACGCATCGGATTCTGGACCGGCAGGTAGGCGAGCAACTGCCGCGGATTTGCTGACGGAGGAGAGAGATGTGAGAGCGCGGGAGGCGGGGCGGACCGCGCATGCAGTTGCTTGCGACTTATTGTCGGGGAGGGGAAGGGACAGAGGAAGACAAGACGAACTGGTAATGCAGGTGGACCGGGAGGCGGGTGGGCTCATCGGCGTGAAGCAGTGCGTGACGCGATTCGCCCGATACGGGGGTCGGGCAAGCACTTGGGATGTGACGGGACGCAACCGCGCAGGTGTTTCTGGTTGGACCCAGCAGTCCGCTGGTTGTCGGAGCCGGGTTCACTGTGGCCGGAAGCGTTACCCCGAGATAATATGTGCGAGTCTAAGGTCTATCTGGCCACGGCCAAAGGAGAGGAGCTGATACTGGAGGACGTCACCTCCATTAAGCCGGAGGGTGACGGGTATCGGCTGGTCACCCTCTTCGGAGAGCAGACACACGTTCGCGGACGGCTCAGAGAGATAGATCTGCTGAAGCATCGCGTCGTTGTGGAGCCGCTTCCCGATGATTCCCCTTGACGTACGGTCGTGTGTTGTCGGAGAAGGTGATGCGGCTGTCAGGGGGGAAGTTCGCCGCGGCGTGGGCGTGCCTGGGGTAAAGGCGCGCTTTCTGTATGTGTGGGGGGCGACGGAAGATTGGCTGACAGAGTCCGAGACTGAAGGGCGTTTGGCAAGGAGTGAAATGGATGGGTGACAACGGGAAGAGGATGAGGGATCCCGCCAGTCAGGAGGCCTTGAAGGCAGCGGAGGCTGCGGGGGCGCTGACGGCGTTGGACAGGTACGAAGCGCAGCAGCCTTCGTGCCGGTTTGGGAAGCAAGGCCTGTGCTGTCGCCTCTGCAGTATGGGGCCATGCCGGGTTGGGACGACGGCGAAGGGCGAGCGCATCGGGGTGTGTGGGGCGAACGCGGATACGATTGCGGCGCGCAACTTGCTCCGGATGGTGGCGGGGGGGGCGGCTGCCCACTCAGACCACGGCCGGGACGTGGCGCACACCTTCCTGCTCATGGCCCAGGGCAAGGCCAAGGACTACGGGATCAAGGACCCGGTGAAGCTTCGGCAGGTGGCGGAGCTGTACGGGATCGAGGTGGAGGGGAAGTCGGACCAGGAGTTGGCTTTGGCGGTGGGTGAGAAAGCGCTGGCGGAGTTCGGGCAGCAGCATGGGGAGCTGGCGCTGATGCAGCGGGCGCCGGAGCAGCAAATCCAACGCTGGCGGAAGCTCGGGGTCATGCCCAGGGGCATAGACCGGGAAATCGTCGAGTGCATGCACCGGACCCATATGGGAGTGGACACGGACTACCGCAATATCCTGCGGCACGGATTGCGGACCTCGCTGAGCGACGGCTGGGGTGGCTCGCTCATCGCAACGGAACTGCAGGACATCATGTTGGGCTCGCCGACGCCGATCCGGGCGAAAGTGAACCTGGGCGTGCTCAGCAAGGACAAAGTGAACATAGTAGTCCACGGGCACGAGCCGATCTTGTCGGAGATGATCGTGGAGGCCTCCCGCGACCCGGAGCTACTGAAGCTGGCGGAGGAGAAGGGCGCGAAGGGCATCCAGCTCTCCGGCATCTGCTGCACCGCAAACGAGATCCTGATGCGGCAGGGGATTCCGGTGGCAGGGCATTTTCTCCAGCAGGAGCTGGCCATCGCCACGGGCGCGGTGGAGGCCATGATCGTTGACGTGCAGTGTCTGATGCCGGCGCTGTCGGAGATGGCGAAGTGCTTCCACACCGAGCTGATCACGACCTCGCCCAAGGGGCGCATTCCCGGGGCCATCCACATCGAGTTTGACGAAGAGAATGCGCTCGACATCGCGCGGCGGGTGGTGCGCGCCGCCATCGAGCGCTTCCCCGAGCGACGCGCCGAGACGGTGAATATCCCCGAGCATACGATGGACCTGGTTGCCGGGTTCACCGCGGACTACGTGTTCGAGATGCTGGGCGGGAGATTCCGGCCCTCGTACCGGCCGCTGAACAACGGGATCATCGAGGGGCGGCTGCGGGGGGTGGCCGGGGTGGTGGGCTGCTGCAACCCGAACATCCAGCCGGTGGATTACGGGCACGTGGAGATGGTGAAGGAGCTGATAAGAAACGACGTGCTCGTGGTCCAGACCGGATGCTCGGCGATCGCCTGTGCGAAGGAGGGGCTGTTGACCCCGGAGGCGGCGCGCGAGTATGCGGGGAAGGGGCTGCAGGAGATCTGCGAGGCGGTGGGGATTCCGCCGGTGCTACACGTGGGGTCGTGTGTGGACAACAGCCGCATCCTGATCGCCTGCTCGGAAATGATCCGGGAGGGCGGTTTGGGCGAGGATATCAGCGACCTGCCGGTGGCGGGGGCGGCGCCGGAGTGGATGTCGGAGAAGGCCGTGTCAATCGGCATGTACGTGGTCGCTTCCGGCATCTTCACGGTATTCGGCACACCCCTGCCGGTGGAGGGATCGGAGAACGTGTGCAGCTACCTGACGCAGGAGCTGAAGGAAGAGGTGGGGGCGGGCTGGGCCTGGGAGAAAGATCCGGTGGCGGCGGCCAGGCTGATGATCGAGCATATAAACCAGAAGCGGGCGGCGTTGAAGCTGCGCCCGATGATGTACGAAGAGGAAGAGGCGGCGGCGCCGGTGAGCTAGCAGGGCGTCGTCGTTCCGCGAGAGACCTGTTCCACTCTGACACTCGAGACCGGAGGAGCTGGGGATGAAGAGCGACCTTGAAATCGCACAAGCGGCGGCGATGAAGCCGGTCCTGGAGATCGCGGAGGCGGCCGGGATCGAAGAAGACGAGCTGGATCTGTATGGGAAGTGGAAGGCGAAGGTTCACCTCGACATACTGGAGCGGCTCGAGGATCGCCCGCAGGGAAAGTATATCGATGTGACGGCGATCACGCCGACGCCGCTGGGGGAGGGGAAGACGGTTACGACCATTGGGGTGTCGCAGGCGCTGGGGCTCATCGGCAAGAACGTGATGACATGTATCCGGCAGCCGAGCCTGGGGCCGGTGTTCGGGATCAAGGGCGGGGCGGCCGGGGGAGGCTACTCGCAGGTGGTGCCGATGGAGGACTTCAATCTCCACCTGACGGGAGATGTGCACGCGGTGAGCATCGCGAACAACTTGCTGGCGGCGATGATCGATGCGCACATGAAGCACGGGAACGGGCTCGGCCTGGACCCGACATCGATCTCGTGGCGGCGGGTGATAGACTTGAACGACAAGTGGGGGGTGTACAACATCGTGTCGGGGCTGGGCGGGGAGAGCCGGGTGCCGCGGGAGACGGGATTCGACATTTCGGTGGCCAGCGAGGTGATGGCGATTCTGGCGCTGGCGACGAGCCTGAAGGACCTGCGGGAGCGGCTGGGGCGGATCATCTTCGGGCAGACGCGGGACGGGAAGCCGCTGACGGCGGAGCAGCTCGGGGCGGCGGGGGCGATGTGCGTGCTGATGAAGGACGCGCTGATGCCGAACCTGATGCAGACGCTGGAGAACACGCCGGTGCTCGTGCACGCGGGTCCGTTCGCGAACATCGCCCACGGGAACTCCTCGATCATCGCCGACCAGATCGCGCTGAAGCTGGCCGACTACGTGGTGACGGAGTCGGGGTTCGGCGCGGACTGTGGGATGGAGAAGTTCTTCAATATCAAGTGCCGGATCAGCGGGCTGGCGCCGGACTGCGTGGTGATCGTGGCGACGGTGCGGGCGCTGAAGATGCACGGCGGCCTGGGGACGGTGCGGCCGGGCCGGCCGCTGCCGCCGGAGCTGCTGAAAGAGAACCTGCCGGCGCTGGAGAAGGGCTGCGAGAATCTCACCAAGCATATCGAGAATGCCCGGCTGTTCGGCGTGCCGGTGGTGGTGGCCGTCAACCGGTTCACGGAGGACACCGAGGCGGAGATCAAGCTGATCCAGGAGAAGGCGGTGGCGGCCGGCGCGGAGGGCGCCTATCTCTCCGATGTGTGGGCGAAGGGCGGCGACGGCGGCCGGGACTTGGCGGAGGCGGTGGCCGCGGCGTGCGAGAAGAAGTCGGACTTCAAGCTGCTCTATCCGGACGAGGCGTCGATCAAGGAGAAGATCGAGGCCATCGCCACGAAGGTGTACGGCGCGGACGGCGTGGATTACGACCGGGTGGCGGAGCAGAAGATCGAGCTGTTCACGAAGTGGGGCCTCGACACGCTCCCGATCTGTATGGCGAAGACGCACCTGTCGCTTTCGCACGATTCGAACCTGAAGGGCCGGCCGACCGGCTTCCGGGTGCCTGTGCGGGATATCCGTCCGAGCGCGGGAGCGGGGTTCCTGTATCCGCTGCTGGGCTCGTTCAGCACGATGCCGGGGCTGCCGAGCAAGCCGGCGGCGCTGAAGGTCGATATCGACGAAGATGGAAAGGTCGTCGGGCTATTCTAGGAGGCCACGGCCGGCGGGCCCTTCGGCTTCGCTCAGGGTAAACTCCGGCACGCCCGCCCTACAGAAACATGGGCTATCTCGAAGAGCCGCTGAAGACATATACAGACGCGCTGGCGTCGGGCGCGCCGACACCGGGCGGCGGGAGCGCCGCCGCTTTGGTGGGGGCGCTGGGCGCGGCGCTCAACTCGATGGTGGCGAACTTCACCCTCGGACGGGAGAAGTTCGCGGCGGTCGAGGCCGATGCGCAGCGGCTGCTGGCGAGATCGGAGGAGCTGCGTCGGGCGCTGGAGCGGCTGACGCAGGCGGACACGGAGGCGTACGGGGGGTACTCGGCGGCGTCGAAGATGCCGCGAGAGACAGAGGAGCAGAAGGCGGCGCGGACGGCGGCGGTGCAGGAGGCGCTGAAGGCGGCTGCTGAGGTACCGCGGGAGGCGGCGCGAGCAGCGCGGGACGTGATTGCGGTGGCGGAGGAGCTGGTGGAGATCGGGAATCCGAACCTGATCACGGATGTTGGGTGCGCGGCGAAGTTGGCGGTGGCGGCGCTGGAGTGCGCGGCGCTGAACGTCGAGATCAATCTGGCGTACATTAAGGATGAACCGTACAACGCGGGCGCGCGGGAGGAGCTGGGGCGGCTGCTGGATGAGGGGGCGAAGCAGGGCGAGGGGGTGTGGGCGAAGGTGAAGGAGGCCGTTCGGTAGGTGACGATGGCAGGAGGCAAGCTCCTGCCGAACAGGAGTAAGGGAGTGGAAGCGTGACTGCGAAGCTGATTGAGGGAAAGCCGATATCGGAGGCGATGCGCGCCCAGGTGAAGGCGGATGTCGAGGCGCTGAAGGTGAAGGGCGTGACGCCGAAACTAGTGGCGGTTCTGGCGGGCGAGAATCCCGGGGCGAAGTTCTACGCCGGGGCGCAGGAGAAGGCGTGCGCGCAGGTGGGGATCGCCTACGAGCTGCAGCAGCTTTCGGCCGACATCGGCCAGGCCGACCTGGAGGGCGCCATCGCGGCGTTGAACGCGGAGGCGAGCGTACACGGCATTCTGCTCTTGATGCCGCTGCCAAAGGGTCTGAACGGCGCGAAGGCGCAGGCGCTGATCGCGCCGCGAAAGGACGTGGATGGTGTAAGCCCGGCGAACCTGGGCAACGTCGTGTTGGGGCAGCCGCGACTGGCGCCGTGTACGGCGATGAGCGTGATCGAGCTGCTCAGGTCCACCGGTGTCGACTGCTACGGGAAAGAGGCGGTGGTGGTGGGCAGCAGCGAGATCGTGGGGAAGCCGGTGGCGCTGCTGCTGGTGGACAAGTATATCACGGCCGATGCGCAGGGCAAGACGGACAAGCTGGCGGGGGCGACGGTGACGGTGTGCCACATCGGGACGAGCGAGAAGGGCGACCTGGCGGCGCACACGAGCCGGGCGGACATCCTGGTGACGGCGGTGGGCGTGAAGCCGGGTTTGATCTCCGGGGACATGCTGAAGCCGGGCGCGATCGTGCTGGATGTGGCGACGATTCGGGTGAAAGATCAGGAAACCGGCAAGACGAAGACGTATGGAGATGTGGATTTCGAGGGGGCGAGCGAGAAGGTGGCGATGATCACGCCGGTTCCGGGAGGGGTCGGGGTGGTGACGACGGCGATCCTGCTGCGGAACACGGTGGAAGCGGTGAAGTGGCAGCTAGAGGGATAGAAGGGCGGGAGGCAAGTGGCTAAGCCCTTCGGGCCGCCACCCCGGCCGCCACGGCGGCCTAGGGGCTCCTGCCGAACTGAGGGGCAGGAGGCAAGCTCCTGCCGAACTGAGGGGCAGGAGGCAAGCTCCTGCCGAACAGCTGAGGGAGAGACGTGATGGCGAGATCGGGCAGCGTGACAGAGCATCCGGCTGTGTGGTTTCAGGCCTCGGCCTGCTCGGGTTGTGTGGTGTCGGCGCTGAATGGCATGGCACCGAACGTTCTGGACCTGATCGTGGATCAGATTGCGCCGGGTCACCACGTGAGCCTGCGGTTCGTGCCGACCATCATGGCGGGGTCGGGACAGGTGGCGCTGGAGATTCTGGCGGCGACTGAGGCGTCGAAGGAGGGGTACCTGCTCGTGATCGACGGGGCGCTGCCAACGGCAGCGGAGGGGCGATACGGCCGGGCTGCGGGCAGGGACGGCGGGGAATCGACGATGGTGGCGCGGGCGTTGGAGCTGGCGGAGAAGGCCTCGGCGATCGTGGCGTTGGGGACGTGCGCGGCTTACGGGGGGATGCACGCGGCGCGGCCGAACCCGGCCGGATGTGTGGGTGTTTCCCAGGCGCTGGCCGATGCGGGGCTGGAGCGGCCGGTGATCAACGTGCCGGGATGCCCGCCTCACCCGGACTGGTTTACGGGGACGGTGGGGCAGGCGCTGCTTTTCGGGTGGCCGAGCGATGGGGAGGTGGACGCGGTGGGGCGGCCGAGGCGGTTCTTTGGGCGGCTGCTGCACGATCTGTGTCCGCGGCGGGGGGACTTCGAGGCGCACAAGTTCGCCAAGGCGCCGGGCGACCCGGGGTGCCTCTACGAGCTGGGGTGCAAGGGCCCGTGGACGCACGCGGACTGCCCGGAGCGGGAGTTCAATGGGGGGGTGAACTGGTGTGTGAAGGCGGGGTCGCCCTGCCATGGGTGTGTGGAGCCGTTCTTCCCGGATGTATCGAGCCCGATCTACGAGAAGATTGGGCTGCCGGAGCTTCCGCGAGTGGTGCGGGACACGGAGACGGGGCGGCTGAAGACGATCATGCGGCCCCAGCCTGTGGAGGAGAAGTAGCCGATGGCCGACACGAAGACGATCAGCATAGACCCCATCAACCGGATCGAGGGCCACCTGAAGGTGGAGGTGGTTGTGGACGGCGGGGAGGTGAAGGAGGCGAAGTGCTCGGGGCAGTTGTTCCGGGGCTTCGAGCTGATGCTGGTGGGCCGGGATCCGCGGGATGCGTCGCTGCTGTCGCAGCGGGTGTGCGGGGTCTGCCCGGTGGCGCACGCGATGGCATCGGCGCTCTGCTTGGATGCGGCCTTCGGGATCGACGGGGCGATTCCGGACAACGGGCGGCTGATGCGGAACTTGATCCTCGGGTCGAACTTCATCCAGTCGCACGTTCTGCACTTCTACCATCTGGCGGCGCTGGATTTCGTGGATGTGAGTGCGGCGGCGGATTATGCGGGTCCGGACGACGGGCTGACAAGCGTGAAGGAGTTCATCGGGCGGGGGGAGCTGGCGCCGTTCATGCCGCGGTATGAGGGCGATTACCGGCTGTCGAAGGAGTTGAACCAGCAAGCGGCGTCGCACTACGTGCGGGCGCTGGAGGCGAGGCGGACGGCGCACGAGATGTGCGCCATCTTCGGGGGCAAGATGCCGCACCAGGTGGGGATCGTGGCGGGGGGGTGCATGGAGACGCCGACGGCGGACAAGATGACGGCGTTTCTGTCGAAGCTGGCGGCGCTGCGGCGGTTCATGGATGAGGTATATGTGCCGGATGTGCTGGCGGTGGCGGAGGCCTACCCCGATTACTTCGCCATCGGCGCGGGGCCGGGGCGGTTCCTGTCGTGGGGCGGGCTCGATCTGGAGACGACGGAGACGGATTTGGTGAAGCGGCGGCGGTTCTTCCCGGCGGGGCGCGTGGGGGCGGATCTGAAGCTGGAACCGGTGGACGCCAACGAAGTGGCGGAGTACGTGAAGCACGCCTGGTATGACGATGGGACGACGGGGCGGCGCCCGGTGGAGGCGGAGACGGTTCCGGCGCCGGAGAAGGCGGCCGGGTATTCGTGGATCAAGGCACCTCGGTACGATGGCGAGCCGTATGAGGTGGGGCCGCTGGCGCGGACGCTGGTGGCGTATGCGGCGGGGGATTCAGCGGTGAAGGCGCAGGTGGACGGTGTGCTGGCCCGGTTCAAGGCGGGGCCGGAGGCGCTGTTCTCCGTGCTGGGGAGGCACGCGGCGCGGGCGCTGGAGGCGCAGCGGCTGGTGGGTGCGATGCAGGAGTGGGTGCTGGCGCTGAAGCCGGGAGAGCCGGTATGCGAGTGGCGGCAGGCGCCGGAGAGCGGCACGGGCATGGGCTTGACTGAGGCGCCGCGGGGCGCGCTGGGGCACTGGTGCGAAATCGAGGATCACAAGCTGACGCGGTATCAGCTCGTCGTGCCGACGACGTGGAACGCGTCGCCGAAGGACGACGAAGGGAATCCGGGGCCGATGGAGCGGGCGCTGATCGGGACGAAGATCAAAGACGCGGAGAATCCGTTCGAGCTGGTGCGGATCGTACGGTCGTTCGATCCGTGCCTGGCCTGCTCCGTGCACATGTTGACGCCGAGGGGGCGGGAGATAGCGAGATGCCGGGCGCTGTGAAGAGAGTCGTCGTAATTGGCGTCGGCAACCTGCTGCGGCAGGACGAGGGAGTGGGGGTGCACGCAGTGAGGGCGCTGGCGGGCGGGCCGTGTGAGGAATCCGCGGTGCTGGTGGACGGCGGGACGGCTGTGTTCGAGGCGCTGTCCGACTGGCGGGATATCGACAAGCTGGTGGTGATCGATGCGCTGCGGGCGGGGCGGGAGCCGGGGAGCATCGCCCGGTTCTCGCTGCGGGACGTGGCCGACCGGGATGCGCCGGCGCTGTCGGTGCACGAGCACGGGCTGCTGGATCAGCTTGGGCTGCTGCAGCAAGCGGGGCTGCGGGTTGGTGAGATCGTGATCTACGGGGTGGAGCCAGGCGAGACCGGTTGGGGGACGGAGCTGTCGGAGGCGGTGGCAGACTGCCTGCCGCTGCTGGAGGTCCAGATGGTGCGGGAGCTGGGCTGGATGCTGACCGAGGAGAAACCGATATGATCGCGTCGGAACGGAAGCCGATCGAGGAGATTCTGGGCTATCTCGAGGGAGAGGCGAAAGTCTTCGTCGTCGCCTGCGACGGATGCTCGGCGGGGTGCGAAGTTTCGGACCCGGAGCATACGGCGGAGATGGTGAAGGAGCTGGAGGCGCAGGGGAAGTCGGTCACCGGAACGGCGCGGGTGGAGATGACGTGCAACGCGGGCCTGACGGCGCTGATGCTGGACCAGCATCTGGCGGCCGTGAACGAGGCCGACGGCATTCTCGTGCTGGCCTGCGGGGCGGGGATTCA
>Ga0307377_10003162_pt1 | contig 18832 bp, 14 predicted proteins | sample TR3MG_FD_202535 | JGI IMG/M metagenome (GOLD analysis project Ga0307377, IMG submission 202535) | Soil microbial communities from Risofladan, Vaasa, Finland - TR-3 | ecosystem: Environmental > Terrestrial > Soil > Coastal area > Acid sulfate soil | place: Finland: Risofladan, Vaasa | collected... | reverse complement strand
TAGTCATAAATTGCCTGGTTTACGTTCTCTTCATCAATCATATTAACCACAATACCCGTTTCATTTATAGTTCGTTAACTTCTCTTGAAAATATCTTGCTGCGTTATTATATGTTTCTCAATTGCCTCAATTTAATTAATCAGCCCATCTTTGTTATTTCATCTGCAATCAATTCCGCCTGCTTAAGTACTGTTTCTGTAGCGAGGGCTTGCATATCCGGCGGATAACCATATTGTCTTAATGTCCGTTTTACTATTACTTTTAATTTGGCCCTGACGCTTTCTTTAATTGTCCAGTCTATCGATGCGTTCTGTTTAACCTTCTCAAATAATACAACAGCCAATTCCCGTAGCTTCTCTTTTTGCATCAATTCTCTTGCACTGTCATTATCTGCAATTGCTGTGTAAAAAGCATATTCAAATTCAGACAATCCCATATCCTGAGGCTCTTTGTCCATCCGCTTTATTTCTTTACTGAGTTGAATCAATTCTTCAATAACTTCAGCCGCAGTTATGACTTTGTTATGATATTTTTTGATGGAATTTTCCAGCATTTCCATTAATGATCTGCTTTGAATGAGGTTCTTCTTTATCCGGGCTTTTATTTCATCATTGAGCAACTTTTTTAGAACTTCCAGAGCGATATTTTTGTGTTCCATATTCTGAACTTCTAAAAGAAAATCTTCTGACAATATGGAAATGTCAGGTTTTTTAATTCCTGCAGCATCAAACACATCTATCACTTGTTCAGTAACAAGGGCTTTATCGATGACTTGCCTGATTGCGGTTTCAATCTCCTCGTCTGATTTACCAGGTCCATGGCCGTCAAATTTGACAAGTCTGGCTTTTATTGCCTGATAGAACGAAATCTCATCCTTTACATCCAGTGCCTGTTCGTGTGGAATGGCTATTGAAAATGATCTTGATAACGCAGTTACTTCATCGAGGTACCTTTTCTTACCATTTTCAAGACCCAGGATGTGTTCCTCTGCTGCAAGTATTATTGACAGCTTAGTCGAAGTATCTGCTGCAAAGTAATGCTCAAAGGAAAATCCATGAAACATCTGGGATACGATCTCCAGTTTTTCAAGCATCAATTGAACTGCCTTCTCCTGAAGTTCAGCAGGATCGCCTTTCCCGCCACTGTCAGAATAGAATGATAAGGCTTCTTTCAGGTCGGCAGCTATTCCCAGATAATATATCTTAAATGACACATATCAGTTAATTTTATATTGTAGTACTTCTATTCAATAAGTATGGAATTTAATTTTTTACTTGAAGATAAGGAACTGATAGAAGAGTGGTTTTCACATATTAATGCAAAGGGAGGAACCCTGAACCTCTATATGCTCGCTATAAGCAAATATATAAAATATCACAAGCTATCACTGTCAGAGCTACTTGAAGAAGCTGAGGAAGATATTATTGAAGGAGTGACCCCCAGGAAGCGGAGGATCAAATCCCGTATAATAGATTTCAGGAACTCTTTAGAAGGCAAATCTGACAATACAAAACACAGCTACGTGAGTGGGGTCAGGTCATTTTATAAGTCTATGGATGTTCAATTACCTGACAACAACCGATATGAGAAAACGGCCATTCTTAAAGAAAATAAATTTATGGGTATGGAGAGAAGTGAGATAAAACGAATTCTCAAGTACGCAAATGTACGTGATAAGGCAATTACGCTTCTAATTACGTCCTCTGGTACAGCCGCAAAGGAATTAACCAAGCTCACTAAAGAGGACTTTTATAATGGTCTTGACCGTGAAACAGGTATCAGTACCTTCTTCATCCGCAGAGGGAAGACTGGTGGTGACTACCATACTTACTGCACGCCCGAAGCAAGTGCGGCTATACAAGAATACCTCAATACCAGAGAAGATGACATACCGTGGCTATTTGTAGGGATGGTTAAGGAAGCAAAAGAAACTGTACAGATGACAGGAAACGGCATAGGCGGTATCTATAGGCGGCTGTCTTGTAAAACTGGTAATGAAGGGAAATTTGGATTTTATAATAAAATACGATCACACAATTTCAGGAAATTCTTCAAAACAACAATGACTGAAGCAGGAGCACCTCGTTGGGCTGTTGAATATATGATGGGACACAAAGAGGAACTGGATGCACGATACTCAAGTCCAAGTGGAGAAAAGATGCGTAATACCTATTATATCCCTTATGTAAACTCTCTCATGATTGATACGGCAGAGGTCATAATACAACCCAAAGAAGAATTAAATGCACTCAGAGAACTTCAAGCCGAGATGAAACTGATGCGAGAAAAAGAAAAACAGAAAGACCTTGCTATCTCTGAATTAATGAAAATAACATTAGAATTGAAAAATGAGATCGACACTGAAAAAAGCGAGAAAGAAGAAGAAGAAATCAAGCAAAAGATACTGTCAGAAATGGACAACAACAAGAGTGTGGCTGAGATCAACGCCATTATGAGTGAATTTGAAAAAGGCAACGGAGAATATATGGACAGGACTGGGAAGATTATCACTTTAGAAGATGCAAAAAAAGAAGCGGAAGTGTCACGGAAGATGAGTCCGAAAAAGCTCATTAATCCAATACCAAAATAGAATCAGAAATATTTTTATTTAGCATTCTAATCAAGTTCAGGGTCACTATCCCACCTTCAATTATGACAGTATTCAACCTGGAACCTGAAGTTGAGTATGACTGGGTTAGTATACAGGGAATGCCTGCTCTACGAAAGAAATCCTGACCTTGCCAGATCAAAGGCGATAGGTTCAGGGCTAATTTTCGTAAGAGTGTGTGGCATTTTGCAATAGAAAATAATATATAGTTACAGGTAAGAAACTGTAGTGTTTGCAATATTATTCCTTTGACGGGGAATTATTATATGCATGGATTTGGTTACGGGAGAAATGTTAAATATTAATATGACTAATATATAAATATCAGAAAAATCTATATTATGTTCACAGAGAGGAATGAAAGAGGTGTATTATAATGGGATCAGATGCTTTCAATCGTTTAGTAAATTATAGCTATATATTGCCAACGGTGGCTTTTTTAGCATTGACAATAGTGGTTATCATTTAATTTAAGAGTTTTTTTTTACAATATAATTTTTTTTTTGGATTTGTTTTTATGATGAATTTATTGGTTTTTTTAGTTATTATTTTTGGCTTATTTGGAGTAATTTCTACACAATATATAGGTCAATATAGAGAAGCATATTACAATTGGGTTAAAGAAGCTGTATACAATAATGAAGTTTACTCTGAGAAAAGGAAACGAGATATATGTAGTAAAGTTGAATCTTTTTCAAGAGAATTTTGTGAAATTAATGACCTATTGATTGTAATTATTTATATGCTTAGTTTTACTTTAACAATTGTAATCTTTACAGCAATGATTGAATTGTATTATTTAAATTTTAATATTTTTTTAATACCAGAACTTTTAAAAACTCTAACCATAGACGAGAAATTACATCTCTCAAAAATAATTGCTGTATTAATCTTTAGTTCTATGATTTTTTGTTCCATTCCAATAATTAAACACTTATTAAAAATGTCAGAATCAACTTCAATTGATAGAAAACTATTCAATTTATGGTGGGATTGCAAATGCCCACGGTTAAAAATATCGAATGAAAATAAACAACCTCGTCGGCTTTATCAATTGCTTGATGAAAATATAAAACTCGGGAATATTTCTGATTATACTTCAGAAGAGAAAGAACTTGTAAAGGATTTATCTAATAGAAAAGATGTAAATATGAATCCATAATTAAGATACCTCCAACCTCTGGTCGGGGGTTGTGACTGGCGTGCCTTGAAGCATAAAAGAGATAAATACGCAGGGTTCTTGTCAATCTTGAAAATCAAGACGGTTCTCTGAACGAGAGAATGAAGCAGAGAGGTTATCGCTGACCATCTGGTTTTAACATACTTCAATAAGATTCTGGTCTGATTCTAATCAGATTACCCATTTTTTATACATATTAGAATGATGGAATGTTTATAAAAATACAATACAATATGATTATAATTCAACTTTGAAATCAGAAATGCATTTTGTTTCGTCCAAGGATAACCGCAAGTTACTATTCAAGAGCAATACAGGACTGGTTACATTAATCTGATATCCGTAATTAGGTTCGTATTATGCTGTTTGAAGACCTTGTTCTTTAGTACAGGGATAGTTATTGCAAAATATCTATCCTATGCGCTCTTTCCAATATCTTGTGCAATTTTTTATTCACCTGAAAAATTCGTGAATACCAATACTATATATTTTATGACTGATTTGATAATATTATGAAAATGTTTGATGTGAAGAAATTAAAAAAATATTATTTAATAGAAATCGTAGTCCTCATATTCCTTTATTGTCTTCCGATATTAATGTATCCTAAATTACCATCAACAATAGAACTCATCACGATTTTTTTAAAGGTTTTTTGGGATTCTGGTGTGCGTAGTAGAATATTTATTACAATCATAAATTCTGGACTTGTTATTATTGCTATGTATTGTCTTCTTAATGAAAATAAAAAAAGAACCTTCTTTAATTCATTTTTTGGATATTTTATTTATTTGTTTTTTTTAATTTCAGTGTTAATCAGTAAACAGGAGGCTCAAATAAGCCCTGATTACAACACGAATGACATTTTATTTACCACCATTTTTTCTTCGTTTGTTTTACTGTTTGTATTAATATATTTTATTAGGCAGACAATTGGTTTGTGCAGAAAAATTAGTAGATTTATTTTTGTATCATTAGGTTCAGTCATTTTGTTTGAAATAATAATTAATTTCTCACCATTGATATCAGTAGGTAAAATTTTATTAAATAATGAAACTGTAGGATATTCTGAAGCGCTTATGATGTTTGTAATATATTATTTTTCAATCTTAAGTGGTATATTATTATCTATAATTGATCTCAAATTTTTTAATTGTCATAAATAATATTACATTTATGTTTCTTTCTGATGCCCGGTACAAAGCGTAGCGACGTTCGAGGTCCGTGACTCAATCTAGATCCTTACACCACCCTCATGGCTGTTGGATTATGAAGGCACAGACTGTGCATATGCCACTTTTTTTCTGACAGGTAGTTCAACCTACCCCTCGAAACCGAACCCATTAAACCGCCTTAAATCGTCAATACTTCTTAATTAGATTTACTTCACAATTCAAATTTTCACTATTGCTATTTACCATTCTAATCCTGCCCAGGGTCCACCCACACCAAATGAAGAAAAGTTGGTTTTTATACATTTTATACATTAATTTATAAATATTGTAAGATTATTTAATATTTTATAAAAACGTAACGACCTCGCATATAGAAATATTTCTTTTTTGTTCAAAGATAACTTAAAAGATATACGGGTAAGCATATTATTCTAAACAACAGAAAACGCAAGCATCCGACCTTAAACAACAGCAAGTATTTAAAATAGAGTAACTGTTACTAAGGTAAGGTGAATCAATTATGCAACCATTAGTAGTAGGAAAACGAAGAATCCCAACCTCAGTTAGTTTTACTCAGGAAATTCTAAATCGAATCGAACCCTTAAGAGAAAATTTGAGTCGCAGTGCATTCATTAATCAAATCCTTGATGAGCATATGACCAAAATGGAAAAACAACAGAATAAATAAAAATAAACAGAAGATTGCGCCGAGTCATTACACAACACAGCGCAACCAATTACAACAGAATAGTTCCTTTACACGCTATATCTGTTCTTATTGGTTATAAATGTTGTGTATTTGGCGTATCCTTCTAGGAATACAATATGTCTAAAAATGCACTTTATACAATCACTGGAGTCGTCGAGAAAATCGAGGGCAACTACATTCAACTTGGGAATACAACCCTTGAAAATAACGGAACAATTTACACTCATATCACAACCGCATACATCCGTCAATCCTATAAAACAGCAAAATGTGATATAGGTGTGGGAGACGAGATAAAAATAGAATTTGTCTTCAAAGTTAATCTGTTTTCACTTCATTTGACAACATTATCATTAACAGCAATTGAAAGCGTGAAAATAATCAACACTAATCATTTACATTTTAATTTGAAAAGTCCTCGAAATCGTGATAATCTCAAAAACGAAACATTGAAAATATCTGAATTATCAATAGAACAGATATTAACAAAAGACCACCCACACCTACACCCCATTTTAAAATATGTGAATAATGGATACCCTTTTAAGAAGAATTTGGAAAAGGGACTTAACGTTACTCACACTATCAATGATATGTCCAAGGAGTACGCCTATAACCTCTTAAAAACTACAAGGGCAGGGGCAAGTACCAGTATGGTAATTTCACTGCTATTAGATGGCTTGAATGCGGTTGTATTTGTACCTACCAACGATATCACTGATACCTATGAAGAAACATTTGATAAATATGTAAAAATGACTAGAGATGCCACGAAGACATTCAGGAAAATCCAGTCGAATAGTAGGGGATGTGCAAAAGTAAAATCAAAACTTGAATGTAATGCATCATTAAATGAAATGCCGTTTGTTCTTAGAGACTTATGCACTGAATGTGGGATGGAATCCGTAATGGATACCATTCTAATGTCGGAAGATCCCATTCAGTTACATTCCAAACTCGCTGATGGAGACGCATATCACTGCACACAGAAGGCGATAATCGAAGAACAGAAGTATATGGATGAAGATATGCATTATGATTTGACTGTAATCACATACGACAAGGCGATTGCTCTTTTATCAAGCAAAGGCAAAATAGCAAAAATGTTTCTTGAAATAATCAATACTGCGGATGTACTGATTTTTGATGAATTTGGATCATATCTAGCAAAACAACCAAACAATTCTGTAATGTGGGAAAAAAAACAGCTGAAAGATACTGCAAAAAGTAAAAAAGCCGACCCAATAAATGCCGCACCAATAACTACAACAATAATCGAAGAATTGAAAAAAATAATAGAAATACTGAAAAATAATGAATATGTAAATTATCAAATCCTGGAACCAATATTTACATACTTTATAAATCAAACCCAACATATTATCGATGAAAAGAGAACTCATAGACGTATTAAAAATCCATTGATATTTCGAGATTATCCAGAAAACATTTATTTCAATGCAACAAATGGGAAAAGTCTGGAAGGAACACCTTCAATGTATGAGGTTCTATCAAAACATTTTTGGAATGATTATAAAGGATTTGAAAATATAATCGGGGCAGATAATAAAGAAGAAATCAAATATCTGATATCATTGATGATGGTAATGTTAGCGGAAGACATTGTTTTTTCATATACTGAAAGTAATAGCTGGATTGAGGATGAATTATTCAAAATTAACACGGTTAAATTACACCCTGGCGACAATATGTTGATTGATAATATCAATGCACTCATTGAGACTCAAACCGTATTCTTTATCGATGCAACAATGCCGAACTTTGCCTTTGAAAAAATTAGAAGAAAAGTCAAAAACGTGATGTTTGGTGATCCACTGCACACGAATGACAAACTTCTGGTAATCCAAAACCGCACCCTTAACAAATTTGATAACACCCGATGGAAAAAGGGCGGTAAGGATTATGAAAAAGGCAGGGGCTACAAGCGGGAGGTTATTAATGAGTTAATGGAAGTCATTAATGATAACGGGGCTGATAATATTTATCTCTGGATACCTAACAAAAAGACGGCTTTGGAAATATTTTATCTCCTTAACGAAGAAAAGGATGATATCGCCTGTATCATGAATGACCACACCCATAAACAAAATAAAATAATAGTGGACTGGATGCGTAGTTCAGAGGCACGTGGTGTGGAAAATGAAAGAAGAGTACACATCATTCTGGGTAATCCAGAAGTACCAAAAAGTGCATATGATTATCTGGCTTTCATGTATCCTGACCATTTTGATGCAATTAATCCACACGCTTTAGAAAATATCGCAAGAAGTCACCACAAGACCGTGAACGACATAAAAGAGATAATAGAAACATTTCATATACCAGTGTGGGCTGGTGATCTTGAATATCGAAAAGAATTTGCAGATAAAATTGAAAGAGAACTCATATCAATTATATCCGAAGAACTACGAGTGAAATTTGTATCAGGAGATGGATGGCAGGCTTCCTCTCGATGCAAAGACCCAACGGCAACCAAACCGAGCACCATTTATGCACTGGGTATGGACGAAGCAGCAGTTTATAACATGGTTCAATGGGGGTATAATCTGCAGAGACTTCATAATCAAACGTATATAACGGACCAATCCACTCTTATCACACCCCCATCCATAACACTTGGTAATTCAAAAACTATATCTGAATATTTAGGAGGTGAAGACATTGAAAGTATAATCCCTATGTCAAAATCCCTGGACAATTTTGGTTTGATGTTTTTTTACTTACGTACTTTTTTGCTTAGACCAGTCACAAGTGAAGAACTTTGGTTGAAAATGCCTTCAAATCTAAAAATAGGCCATAATACTGAAAATCATCTTAATGGAATGTGGGTTGCATTCAGCAGGCTCTATACTGGGGGAGTTAAAATAACTGAACCCTCGCCTGGATATTTTGAATACGATTACGGAGAGAGTGTTGGACTTGATGTACCCGACAAAGAAATTATGTTAAAGGTACTATTGTCAGCTTATCGATTTGATGGAAAAGAAGTGAAAATTGAAGATATAATGAATAACCGATGGGATAAAGAAATTACTACAGAGATGGTAAAAGAAATATTCAAACTTATTGATGAATATAAATTAATTGAAAATAGCAATTGGAAAATTCTGGAATATCCGAGTAGAGGCAAAAATCACTTGAAAATAGTTAAAAATATGTAGATATACTGTGTTAAAAAATTATACCTGTATGATGCTTAATTATATATAATAAGCATCGTACAGGTATAATTAAATCACAGAGTTGAATAAAAAGAGACACCAATCAAATAATATATCAGCATAATTTTATCAAAATACCCATTCTAATGCGATTTAAAGCACTTCTTTATCCAGACAGGTAAGATACCTCTCGATCATAGATATGCCAGTCAGCCTTATCCTGGACAGGCAGGATATAGAAGATTGTTGAAAGGAGTTGGAATTGGGAAATGCCAGTTGGATATCTTGAGTCAGTATGAAAATCATCAAAGGAATGGAGATTTGTTAAAAATGTTTTGGGAGTGGATAATTATATATGTAATTATATGTATGATGGTATGAAAGAAAAGCGAATGATTAATAGGGTGTCGTATCCAATGATAAAAGGAGAACTATAAATGCCAATATTAAATTTTAAGGGGAAGACTTTTGTTCAAAATCATCACTTAGCAGTAAAATATCATCAACTTGTACCTGATAAAGATAAAAGCTTGACTGATAAGGTCAGCTTGACTGATAATCTCATAATTCATGGGGACAACCTTAAAGCTCTAAAAGCTCTCCTCCCAACATATTCAGGTAAAATAAAATGCATTTATATTGACCCTCCTTATAATACAGGAAATGAAAATTGGGTTTACAACGATAATGTCAATAGCCCAATGATGCAGGAGTGGCTTGGGAAGGTTGTGGATAAGGAGGACTTTTCAAGGCATGATAAATGGCTTTGCATTATGATGCCAAGATTAAAACTTCTGAGAGAATTATTAAGGGAAGATGGCGTTATTTTCATCAGTATCGATGACCATGAAGTTAGCCACTTAACAATGTTGATGAATGAAATATTTCAAGAAGAAAATTACGTTGCAACATTCGTATGGCAAAAAAACTCTGGAGGTGGGAATGATAGTTCTCACATTGCAGTCTCTCATGAATATATCTTATGCTATGCTAAAAACATTAACAACTCTTCATTTAGAATCTTAAATGTGCCGCCAACTGAATCAATGCTCAAGACCTATAATTTGGAAGATGAATATGTAACGACACGAGGTAAATATTCTCTACGAAACCTGAACGATTTTAGCATTGGTGACAGACCTGGATTGCATTATGACATTGAATGTCCAGACACAACTTTTTTAGACGGCGAGGAACATAGATGGAGATGTGATGAAAATACTTTCAAAATAAGATTGCATGAGAATAGAATAGTTTATCAAAAAAATAACGATGATGAATGGGATGTTTTCTGGAAGCTTTATATTAACGAGCAGAAAGGTGAACTAATAATAGACGAAGATGGGACTATTCTTTCTCTCGGTAAAAAACCAAATTCACTACTTTATAAACTTGCATTCACTGGGGATGGGAAAAAAGACCTTAAAAAAATTTTCGGCTTTTCTCCTTTTTCGTACCCCAAACCAACTAAATTAATAGAATGTCTATTATCCATCGCCTGTAATAAAAATGATATCATTTTAGATTCCTTTGCAGGCAGTGGTACTACTGCTCAAGCTGTATTGGAATTAAACAGGCAGGATAGTAAAAATAGAAAGTATATTTTGATACAAATGCCTGAAACGATCAAGCAAAAAGTCTATATCAACAAAAAAACAGGCGAAGAGGTAGATAAACCAAAAAAAGGGGAAACAACAAGTAAAGTAATTGAAAAACCATTTACTTTAGAAAATGGTACGAAATTGCAGGAGATTATAGATATTATCGAATATCGACTTAAGAATCTTATTATTACAAATGAGGAGGGTGTTTCAAACGAAATACAGAAGAATGGTCATAATGAGACATTCAGTTATTTTGAACTTGGCGACCCTATTGAGATGGAAAGTATTTTGGAAGGAGTTAAACTTCCAGGTTATCTTGAACTTGCCCGCTATATTTTTTATACTGCGACAGGTGAGGAATTTGATTCTGAAAAAGTTGATGAGGATAAGAACTTCATCGGAGAATCAAATGATTATGAAGTATATCTATTTTATAAACCCGATATTGAGTATCTAAAAACGACATCATTAACGCTTGACAAAGCTAAAGGATTGGGAAATTATAAAGAAAAAAGACGTTTGGTTTTTGCTCCTGGCAAGTATTTAGACCACAATTATCTAATAGAATACCACATAGATTATTGCCAATTGCCATTTGAAATTTATAAATTACAGGGTTAGAATGGAACTTAAAGAATACCAGAAAAAAACATTGGATCAAGTAAAACAATACCTCGATGCACTTGCAGAGTTTAAAGCAAAAAATGAGAAAGCTATTGAGATTGACACTGAAATGTCAATAAATTTTCCACTAAAAGCATGGAATAAAGTTTCTAACACAAGATACCTTTCTAAAAAAAATGGCTTAGGTAAAGAACTCCCTGATTTTTATATTAAAATCCCGACTGGTGGTGGTAAAACTATAATTGCTTGTCATACTATCGACTTAATCAATAAAATATATCTGAAAAAACAAAATGGAATTATTTTGTGGATTGTACCCACCACTCAGATTTATAGGCAGACGCTTCAAAGCCTAAAAAATCGTGAGCATCCTTATCGTCAAGTATTAGATATATCAAGTGCCGGTAGAACAACAATCTTGGAAAAAATGGATAGATTTAATTCTTTGGATGTTAAAGAAAATCTTGTTGTAATGCTTTTAATGTTGCCTTCTGCAAATAGAATAAACAAAGAAGTTTTAAAAGTTTTTAAAGATAGTGGTGGTTTCACGGATTTCTTCCCACAAGAAGATGACAGAAAAGGAAATGATGAACTTTTAAATAATTATCCTAATTTGGATTATTTTAGAGATGAAATTGGATTTTTCGGAAATGTCGTTAAGACATCACTTGGAAACACATTGAGAATTTTAGAACCTGTAATTATCGTTGATGAAGGACACAAAGCATATGCCAAAACGGCTCAAGAAACTATTCGAAATTTTAATCCTTCAATCATTGTAGAACTATCTGCAACACCACCAGAAGAAAGCAATATTTTAGTAAATATTAGTGGTCAAGAACTTAATCAAGAAGAAATGATAAAGCTTGATTTACATATCACAAATAAAGCAGAACTTGAATGGCAAAACACAATGCTTGCAAGTATAAACAAAAGGAACTTTTTGGAACAAAAAGCTAAAGATTATGAAGCAAACACTGGTGAATATATACGACCAATTTGCCTTATACAAGTTGAGAGAACAGGAAAAGACCAAAAAAGTTCCAAATATATTCATGTAGATGATGTAAAAAAATATTTAATTAATAATTGCGGTATTCCAGAAGAACATATAGCAATAAAAAGCAGTGAAAAAGACGACATTGAAGGAATAGACCTTCTAAGTAAAGATTCACAAATTCGTTATATAATTACTAAACATGCTTTACAGGAAGGATGGGACTGTGCCTTTGCATATATTCTCACAATACTCAATAATCCCGCATCAAAATTAAGTATAACTCAATTAGTTGGAAGGATTTTAAGACAACCGAATGCAAGAAAAACTAATGTGAAAGAACTTGATGAGAGCTATGTTTTTTGTTTTAGGTCTCGTGCTACAGAAATACTTGAAAACATCAAGAAAGGATTTGAAGACGAAGGTCTCGGTGATTTAGCAGGAAGAGTATCTGTTGAAGAAGGTGATCCATATACTGTCGATTTTACAAAAGAGAAAATTGTAAGTTATCGAGACAAATTCAAAAAATTTGAAGGAAATATCTACCTTCCTAAGTTTGTTATACAGGAAAATGGGGGATGGCGAGATATCAATTATGAAATGGATATTTTAAGTCGAATCGATTGGAACCTGGCTGACCTTGATGAATTAGCAAATAAATCCCTTTCTGATAAGATAAAAAATGATGAAACGGTTACTGTATCTCTCAGTAATAATACAAATGAATTGATTGAAACTAAAGAGATAAGTTTTAAAGAGGGGGGGTTAAAAGTTGATAAAGTTTTCTTGACACGACAAATTTTAGACCTCGTTCCAAATCCTTGGATTGCATTTGAAATGGCTAATAAAGTCATAGATATATTGTTAATAAAAAATGATGAACGTGTTTTAGCAAATAATCTTGTATTTATTATTGATGAATTAAGAAAGTTAATTGAAAAAGAACGAGATCGACTCAGTGAGACTATTTTCAAAGATTTAATAAATAACAAAACTTTTTTCTTTTTCTTGTTTTATCGCAGTGGAGGATACAGCTTACCAAGTCGAATTAAAGTAAAGAAAAATTCGAAACCTTTAATCAGAAAAGACTATACTTCTTTACAGAGAAGTTTGTTTGAATTTGACGAGGATAATTATAATGAAACTGAAAAGTCGGTAGTAATTTATCTCGATGAGCAAGAAAGGCTTTTGTGGTGGTACAGAAACTTATCCAGACAAGGATATTTTATACAAGGATGGAAGAAAAATAGAATTTATCCTGATTTCATTGTTTCTGAGAAAGACGAGGAAAATGGATATAATAAAATCTATGTTATTGAGATAAAAGGATTACATTTAAAGAACGAAGATACTAATTATAAAAAAGATGTTTTTGAATTTTGCAATAAATTAGGAGTCCAAAAAAGCTGGAATGAATTGAATATTGAATTATGTCAAAAAAACATAGAGTTTCAATTAATCTTCGAAGATGAATGGCAAGGTAAAATAAATGAAATGTTCAATTTATAATTATTGTTTTTTGACTTTTAATAAGATGGTCAACCACAATCATATGACATCATTCTATATCTAAAAAAAAGATTCACTTTTGGAATTTACCTGCTGAAAGTGCGCTGGACAGCCAAAAATTAAGTCCGTCTCGATGGATGTAAGAGACATTAAAAAAAATGAATAATTATGAAACTTCAAGAAACTGAAGGGGATGAACAATAAGCTTTGTTTGAATATGCGGCACTTCAGAAGAATATTGACTTGAAAAAGAAGTATCAAAACTGGCGCACGATTGAAAAAAATCATAAGAAAAACGAATAATTAATGTACTGTATTGTCCATAAATGAAGCAATTATTAAAATATATTTTATACCTTCTGACTAAAAAGGGCATTTAGAAAGCAACATATAGCGAGTATTCTACTAAATATAAAAAAATTCAACACTTTTTATAATTTAAAATAATTATAATTTTTGGGAAATAGAAAATGTATAAATAGAATAATCGTCAGTATATTTAATAATCTATAATAATAAGGGAGTTCGGTATTTCGTTCATTAGAATCCAGTTACAGGGTTTCCAGTAAGGTTAAAATTCAAAAACTATATATAGATGATAAATTAAATACGGGTATTGCATTTCGCATTTGATTAGATTATAATCATAATAATTTATATAATAACAACATAATATATATTTAAAGATAATATTATAATGGACTTCAAAATCCGATAATGAAATATAGGTGGAAAAGTAGGTATGCCAGCATTTAAAGAGCCAAATTGTATCAAAAAAATTTTTTTATTGATGTTCTTCACAACAATTATTTCAATGATTTTGATAAAAATCATAGGTGATTATTTTGGATTAATTGGAGCAACTGTTATCATGTTACTCTCATTCATTTTTGTATGGTTAATTATGGATAATTTTGGAGATTTTTTATTTACTGATTCAAAATATCGTCTAAATCAAGAGATAATTGATAAATATAAAAATAAAAGTATCAATTTTTATCCGGGTTTTTTAAGAAAGTGATGGTTAATGGACAATCAGGAAGCTGTTTATAAGCTATATAGAGATAAAGCTCTTGATATTATAAAAGCCGCTGATAGTTATATGGTCTTTTTTATTGTTAGCTTTGTTTCGGTTTTTATTCCATTAGCGTATAGCTCATCCAAAAATAGTTCAGAAATGATGGAAATGCTAACATCATTTATTATTTTTATTCCATTATTATCAATACCCCCTTGCATTTTCCTGATTGCAAAATATAAAGAATATAAGTTCCATTATAGTAATATTTTAATTAAATCAATCATAGATAAAAATTTATCAACATCCGAGGCTAATCCGAATTATCCAGATTATGACACGATATGTAAAAGTATTGTTTATTCAACGAACTTCAAATATAAATATGTAATGACTTTATTGCTTAATATTTTTGAGCCAGAGATTTTCAAAGAAAAAGAATATATTTTAAATAAATTTGAAAAAGCGTCCACCTTCATTATGTTTGGGTACGCCATTACTTCTATAATAGATATTCTTTTAACCTATGTTTCCCACTTGAAAATCAAAACCGGATGCATGCGCCCCAGCACCTTCACGATTTCAGCCAATTATTGGACGTAATTCGTAACACTTTGACGATTAGTTTGGACAATTGCGGTTATTTTTCTTTATGTATCCACTCTGAAATATAATCAAGTGGTTGATTTATCAACATCCGAAGTATTTATATCTTTTCAAGTTTATGGTCTTGGGACAATATTATTTTTGAATTCAATATGCTGCGGATTTTTTTGAAAGATTTATGGCGAAAACCTACTGCTATGTGTCGGCATTTTTGTCCCAAGGCCCAAGTTTATTATTTATCTGGACTATGTCACAATTATATGACTGTAACAGCAATTTAATTATTTTTGGTTTATCATTCAGCTTTTATGTATAAAGCTGTTGGTCGTAAATCTATTTATAATTTTTATTCTTAAAACGCCATCAACAGACATCAGATCAGTCTGAACTAAGAACTAAAATGTTGGACGTAATAATTATTGGAAAAACATAATATTGAGTAACAAAAAAATTGAATAAACAATGGCAGATGGCGATATTTCTAATTAATCTCATTAGAAATCGATAATTAAACGTGGGAAAGGTAGGTTTTAACATATTATTTATTAATATCAGATTTTAAAGAATTTGTTTACCTAAATCCTATTATCGCAATATTTCAACAAAAATTTGGCATTATTATTGGATTAACAATTTTGACTCTATTAACCATGACTTTATTTGTATCATTTAATAACCTTGTATTAATTTATTTTAGAAAAAATAATGTACATAGAGGACTACGATATTATTTGGAATTAATAATTATGGGAATTTTGATTATTTTATTCTTTGGTGCTTTAGTTGGTAGTTTTCATGATGTTTGGAATAATGCTCAATTTATTATTTCCATATCAACACAAATTTAAATTAATTGACTCTAAAGCAATGAAGATATTAGCGTAAAATTTATTATTTGATTTAATCAGACATTTTCACCAGATGCCCATTTATAGTGAACATATTTGAACACTGAATATTTAAACCAAAAACCATTTTTCATTATTATATTACGGTGTTCATAATAATGTAACAAATCCTTATACCTATGCTTCTTGTGTTGTTTATAATCAAAAACGCATAGATTATGCTCTGTGAAACTTAATTTTTCATTTGGTGTGGGTGGAAAGCTCATTGGAATTAGAGTAATATCTAATTATGTATAATGCTGTTGTTTAACGAAAGGTTTAAGTGAGATTAGAGTAATATCTAATTTGAATGACATTAGAGCAAGGATTATTGAAAGCGATGGTCTTAACCTCATTGAAAAAAGATAACAAAAATGCCAGTGATATCTTTGATTTTATTACAACTAATTCATACTCATACACTGGAAAGGATGTTGAATACCTGGATGTTGTGTATACCGATTCAATTGAAGCGTTAAGGGTAGAGCTGGTATATCTGCGAAATCACGGATACATTAAAAAGACCAATCGTAAAAGGCCATTCACGTACGCCATTACTTCAAGTGGAAAACAGAATCTGGAGAATCCGTTCAGGTTTATGGAAGTTTTCAATGAGCGTGTGGGGAAAGAAGTTAAGAAAGCAACGGTAGCCATTAAAAAGGAATATAACGATAAATTGGATGCAGAGATTGAGAAAATTAAGGCCGGATTAGAATCAGCAAATGAGTTGTTTATTAGAGAAAAAATGCAATCTAATGTAATAGACCTTATGAAAAATGAAGATAAATTCAAAGGAGCGGTGCAGGCGGAAGCAGAGAAACTCGCCAGGACTTTGAAGCCTGTACAAAATACACAACAGATACAAAGAGGTAGTCTATTAAAACTGGGCCAGAATAATGTTGTGAAATTGGACTGTGGATCAAACTTCTCCAAGGGATATACTCTGAAAGTGATCAATGGAATGCCGATAATAGAGTAGTGAAATTACAGTAATATCTAATTTAAAAACGCTATCAGTATCCACTGGGCAGATTACAGTAATATCTAATTTGACATTTTTTTACCCACACCACCTCATATATCATTAGTGTTAAGGTGTGGTAAATATGCTTAAATCAGGCACAGAAGGCTTTTAAACCACACCTATCATAAGTTAATATCCCCTCAAAATAGGTAGATTTAAGCCACATGAAAGTCATTTTGTAACCTGTTACAATACATGAAATCAACGATTACCAAATAATTAATTCATTCATACACTACAAAGTTAAGCAAGGTAGGAAAATACAATGAGAAATCATTTACCAAAGTCAATTCCAGACAGAGTATTGAAAGGGATGATATTACAGACTATGTTGAGGGCACAAGAGGAAGATAGGCAACTCACAAGTCTTGAAATACACAACTATGTATCCAACAATAGCTTTGAATTTATCTCACCTGAATTGGATAAATACGGAAATCCTACGTTCAGTGGAAATTATACTTATGACAATCTGCCTGGGTTAAGAGCTTCTATATCGTACCTGAAAAAGGCAGGTTATGTTTCACTCTATGATAGGAATTGGAATGGGGATATTATACGTGAACAGCAGGTCAAACCTTACGTGTGGTACTTAACATTAGATGGGGAGATTCATGCCCGTGACACATTTCATAAGTTCAGGATCAGACTTGATGCTATTGAACGAGAAATTAATCAAAAAGTAGCTCATAGACTTTCTAATGACGAGCAAGTTGTGTATCTCGCAGAGCAGAAGAGGATAGAGTTGTGTAAGACCTGTAGGGATAGTAAACCACCCAGGGAAAGACTAAGGGCAAGAACGAGCACTGCAAACCCACATCAGGGTAGGATCGGTATTAATAGAAAGAACGGATCTGTAAGAGAATATACAGTCAATGAGGATACAGGAGAAATCAAAGAACTGGAAGACCTTAAGAATTCCCTTGTTATGAATAAAGATGGATCAGTAAATAATGCTTCTACTATAATGAGTCTCCAAAATGAGAATATAGCAATGCGTAAGTTACTCGCAGAAACAGGACAGAGATATATTAAATCTGAAGCCGCACTTACCAAAGAGAAGGGTAGAAAGACCTTGAGAACCGAGAAAGAGTTCATACGGACTATGGATCGTATGGGTTTGGCAACATATTATGGTAAAAATAGTATGTATTTGGATGCGGACTTCTTCACTGCCTGGGGAAATGCTCTGGTTGTAGTCGAGTATAAGCGTACATTATGGGATGGTCTGATTGAACGTGTATATGATATTCAGGGTATCAGAAGCGAGATTATGACCAGAACAGGCTTTGTGAATCGAGTGCTTGAACCAGATGAGATTCAGATGGTAGGAATATATATTTTTGAAATCAAAGGTAGTAGCATAGTGTTTAATTCTGAACACTTCACCGCACCCAAGACTGTGAGAGTATGAGTCGGAATCCACTGCAAAATTAATAATATTATACAAAAACCTATCTAAAAAGAAAGGTTAAATTTACAAAACGACTGTCTGAATTTTCTTTATTCAAAGGGGCTTGATAACCTGCCTTTTTAACAATGTTATTCCCAGATAATCAACAACAAGACCAGCGGGTTTGTCTTTATAGACCCTGTTCACCCGAGAAATTGCCTGGATAAGGGTATGGCCTTTCATTGGCTTGTCAATGTACATCGTATGCAGAGGGGGTACATCAAAACCAGTGAGCCACATATCACGAACGATGACA
>Ga0307377_10003160_pt1 | contig 18838 bp, 17 predicted proteins | sample TR3MG_FD_202535 | JGI IMG/M metagenome (GOLD analysis project Ga0307377, IMG submission 202535) | Soil microbial communities from Risofladan, Vaasa, Finland - TR-3 | ecosystem: Environmental > Terrestrial > Soil > Coastal area > Acid sulfate soil | place: Finland: Risofladan, Vaasa | collected... | reverse complement strand
TGAGGGTAACTAACATGGCAAAACGAGGGTCCTCGGCCGGCGCAAAACCAACAAAAGAAGCAATCGTTTTTTCCGGATCATAATGGCCAGCAATGGGAATCTGGGCGGTCCCGGTTTTCCCAGCAATTTTGTAGCCGGCTGGCTTGACCCACTTAGCTTCACCTTTTTCTACTGCTTTAACCATCATTTGCGTAACAACCTCGGCAGTTTTGGAAGAAAGAGGCCTTTTTTTTCTCTGAGGCTCGACAGTAATTGAATGTTGATCTTCAAAAATCTTTCTTACTACTTGCGGCTGGTAAAGTTCTCCACCGTTGGCAATCGCACAAATCGCCGTTAAAAGCTGAATTGGAGTGACGGCAATCCCCTGGCCAAAAGAGGCAGTCGCTAAATCAATCTCCCGCCAGCCACCTTTTTCTCTTAAGATTGGGATAATCTCACCCTGAAGGTCAATATCAGTCTTCTCTCCAAAACCAAACTTTCTTAAATATTCATAAAAACGATCGGCTCCCAATTTTTCCGCAACATAAACCATGCCCACATTGTCTGAGTGCACCAAAATTTCAGTCATGGTGGAGTCGGGATAATACTGCTCATTCCAAGTTTCGATTGAACAGTCATAGATTTGTCGGGGACCGCTACACTTCGGACACCTCTCCCCCAGAGCAACTGCTTTTGTCTCAATGGCGGCGGCCATCACTAGCGGCTTAAAAATAGATCCTGGCTCAAAGGCAGAAGAAATCACTGGGTTGCGATAAAAATCACTCTCATAAAGATAATAAAAAGCCGGATTATAGGCAGGTAAAGAAGCCATTGCTAAAACCGCCCCATTTTGGGGGTCCATCACTAAAACCGAACCCGAAGGGCTGCCATACTTTTCTAAAGCTTCTTGAAGCTTTTTTTCCGCCACAAACTGCACCGCCCGGTCAAGATTAAGAAAGAGATTTCTGCCAGCAATCGCTTTTTCTTCTACTCCTTCACTTAAAGGAATAGGTTGGCCCAAAGCGTCTTTCTCATAAAAACGCCCTCCAGGTTTACCCCTAATTTCATTATCATAATAGCCTTCCAGACCAAAATAACCTTTTGGTCTTCCCAAGTCATCTTCACCAACAAAACCCAGAAGATGAGCCGACATCGAAGCTTCAGGATAAAACCTAACTTCTTCCTCCTCAAAGCCCAAACCTTTAATTTTCAATTCCTCAATGCTTTTTTTATTCTCTTCGTTTAACTTTTTCGCCAAAGGAAGCCAAAGCAATTCTTTGTTAGCTAAGCCCTCAAAATCCAGATTCTCCAGGTTAATAAAATCCTGCAGTTTTTCGGCAAGAACAAAAGGAGAAATTTCTAATTGCTGCGGGTTGGCAAAAAGCAAATAGGCAGGGGTATTTAAAACAAGGGGGAAATTATCACTGGTAAACATTTTTCCTCTCGAAGCAGGAAATTCGCCTGAAGTATAATACTGTTGGGCCGCTAAAGTTTTCAACCTCTTGCGATCAATAACCTGCCAATAGAAAAGTTTAACAAAGACGGCCAAAAAACAAAGTAAAAAAACTGCCTGCAGTGTTCTTACCCTTTGTTTCATCTTTTTAATGCCATTGAAGCGTCGAGCTTAAAGTCAGCTGTTTTTACAAAACCAGCCTGAGTGGCTCTTTGGACAATTGCCAAAAAAGAGATATTGCTGGCAATTTGTTGTTCTAGGCTCTGATTCTCTTTTTTCAAAACCTCAATTTTTTTATCCATTTCAGAAACCAAGCCCCCAGAAGTACTTCCCCAAACCATAAACAGCAACTGGATAAAAGCGCAAATAATTATCAAAACAAGAATTTTTTTCATTTTTTCCTTTCTCCTGCCCTAAGTTTGGCGCTGCGTGAGCGCGGATTTTTTCTGATTTCCTCTTTTGAAGGAACTAATGGCTTCTTGCTAATAATTTCTAAAACTCCTTTTCTTTCTGACTCCAAAAAAAATCTTTTAACTATTCCATCTTCTAAAGAGTGAAAACTGATAACGATCAGCCGTCCCCCTTTCTTTAAAAGCCCACTGGCTTTGGGTAAAGCTTCCTTTAAATTGTTAAGCTCATCATTAACGGCAATGCGCAATGCTTGAAAAACTTGCGTTGCCGGATGAATTCGTTCAAATCTTGCCTTTGGTGAGGCATTGGCTAAGATAATCTTAGTCAGCTCCTCACAAGTTTCGATTTTTTTTACTCGACGGGCGCGACAAATAGCGCGAGCAAAACGCCGAGCACGCTTTTCTTCACCCAATTTAGTAAAGAGTTCATAAAGTTCTCCTTCGTTCAAAGCATTAACTAAATCAGCGGCTGTTACCGAAAGCCCAGGCTCCATTCTCATGTCCAAAGGCCCTGGCAAACTAAAAGAAAAGCCTCTGGCGGCTGTTTCCAGTTGATGACTGGAAACACCCAAATCAAAAAGAATTCCCTCAACCTCGGTAAAGCCAAACTTCTGGGCAATTTCATCTATTTGTTTAAAATTGCCCCGAGTAACTTTGGGAGGCAGGCAAAGATCCCGAAGATTCTTCGGGATTGGACAGGCTTTTAAAGTCTCCCGGGCATATTTAATCGCTTGAGGGTCTCGGTCGATTCCTAAAACCTCGCCCCCGGCTTTTATAATTGCTCGAGCGTGACCGCCGCCTCCCAAAGTGGCATCGATATACTTTCCTTTAGGCTTGACTCTTAGCAAATCAATGGTTTCTTTTAAAAGTACTGGAACATGAAACTTAGCCTCTAGCATCCAATTCACTTAATTCTCGGGCAATCTGGCCAATATTGGCATTTAAGTACTTTTGATATTCTTCCCACAAGCCTTTGTCCCAAATTTCAACATATTTATTTAAACCTAAAAAAACTACTTCTTCGCCAATCTTGGCGTACTCTCTTAAATAAGCGGGAACAATAAATCGGCCTTGCTCGTCCAAACTTACCTCACTTGCTTCTCCGAGCAAAAAACGATTGGTGTCTCGGGCCGAACCTAAAATAAAAGGTTTGTTTCTGGTCGCCTCAATTAAGGACTGCCATTCTTTGGCAGAAACTACCATTAAAGAGTTCTCATAGCCGACAGTAACGACTAAGCTGTCTCCCAGCTCCTCACGAAACTTTTTTGGAAAAGCAAGGCGGCCTTTAAAACTAATTTTTGCTCTAAATTGACCAATTAACATATGCCACTTTTCACCACTTTGCACCACTTTTTTCCATTATGAGACGAAAAAAGACTATTTGTCAAGGGCCAACTAGACAAAGAAAGAAGCAAAACGAATTAGGATAAGCTAAAGAGGGAATCTGAAGAAGTTATTGGGTGAGAATAAAAAGATAAGCGCCGCTGGCTTGGGCGGTGGCTTGACCGTCTGTTAAAGTGGTCGGCAATTTTTGCCAAGTTCTCCCATTAAAAGCATAAATAGTAGCCTGGTTTAAAGTGGTGCTGAAACTAACCTGGCCAGCAACCGAAATTGTGGGAAAGATTCCATAAGGCTCACTTTTAGGCGTCACTTCTGCAGGCAAAGGCTTGGGCACCCCCAAAGTCAAGGTCGTTAAATACAAAGACTTGGCCGGCAGCTTAGAAGAAACAAAAGTAAACCTGCCATCACCGGCAGTCAATCCTTCTTTAGCCTCAATTCCTTTTTGGATTCGATAAACTGTCTCATAGGTTTCTGACCAACCAATAAGTTTTAAATTCAACGAACCTTCAGTGACGTTCTCATCATATTTATACTTGCAAACCCCGGTCGTACAACTGGCACTCCCAAAAAGAATTTTTTTGGCATACTCGCTGGCGCCTTTTAAATCAATCGGAATGCCGCCAGTACTTACTCCTCTTTCAATTTTGCTTTCCTCGGCCTCGGCAAGATAAATCAAATCATACTCTAAGGCAGTTACTTGCTTAACAATGTTTTTAATCTCCAAATTAAGCCAATGGCCGTCAGCAGTAGGAATCAAGGAAACAAAAGGACGCTGGTCAATGGTTTGCTCTATTGGTTTAGTAGGAAAAGGAGTTGGCTGGGCAGCGGGAAAGAAACTCTCTGAGCCTTCGGTTTTCCTCAAGTTTTTGTTAAGCAAAAATGCCAGCGGTATTACCAAAATTACTAAAACGGGCAAAATAAGCCAAAGCTTCTTTTTCATCTAAGTTTATTTTGAAAAAAGACTAAGAGTTTGTCAACTGTTAATCTTTCCTGTTTGGTAGTATCTCGATCCCGGACGGTGACTGTCCCATCTTCCAAAGTTTGAAAATCAATTGTCACACACCAAGGAGTGCCAATCTCATCTTGAGAAAAATAACGCTTGCCAATATTGCCTCGGGCATCAAAAGTAGCCGAAAGATCGAGCTTGAGCGAGTCGTAAATTTCTCTTGCTTTATCAACCAACTCTTTTTTATTGGCCAAAAGCGGAAAAACAGCCACTTTAAAGGGAGCCACTCGAGGATTTAATTTCAAGACAATTCTTTCTTTTTCTTCCGTGTAAGCATCAAGCAGTAAAAACAAAAAGGTTCTGTCAACTCCCCCCGAGGTTTCTACAATCCAGGGCGTAAAGGTCTCTTTAGTGACCGGATCAGTATAGCTTAAGTCTTGACCGCAAAATTGGCCATGACGGGACAAATCCCAATCTCCCCGCCAGTGAATTCCCTCCATCTCCTTAATTTCTGTCGGCGAGGCAGTGTATTGGATATCAAAGGCTTTTTTGGCATAGTGGGGTAATTTTTCATGCTCTTGAAATTCTAAATGCTCGGGGTGAGTAAAAAGCTCTTTATACCACTTCATTCTTTCCTCTTTCCAAAATTCAAACCATTTTTCCACTTCTTTTGGGTGAGTAAACCATTGCAAATCCCATTGCTCAAACTCTCTTTGCCGAAGTAAAAAGTTTCCTGGGGTGATTTCATTGCGAAAGGCCTTTCCAGTTTGAACAATACCAAAGGGAATTTTAAGCCTGGTAGTATTTAAAACATTTTTAAAGTCCAAATATATCGTTTGACATGCTTCCCCCCTAAGATAGGTTTTTAGCCTTTCTCCTTCAATCACTCCAATTTCCGTCGGGACCAAAATATTGTAAAGGCGAGGCTTGGTTAAAATTCCGTCGCACTTGGGGCATTTTTCTCCGGTTAACTCATCGGCCTTAAAACGCAAATGACATTTTTTACATTCAACCAAGGCGTCAACAAAACTTTTGACATGACCACTGGCTTCCCAGACCCGGGGATGAGTAACGATGGCCCCATCAATTCCTACAATATTTTCATGCTCGACCGTCATCCATTTCCACCACAAAGCCTTAAGATTGTTTTTCATCAAAACTCCCAATGGCCCGTAATCATAAAATCCACTAATTCCCCCATAAATTTCGCTTCCCGGATAAACAAAACCTCTCCGCTTGCTTAAGGAAACAATTTTTTCCATTAGGTCTTCCATCAGTCTCCCTTAAAATCTAAGTATAACAAGTTTTTAATCAATAAAAAAACTCGTCCTTTCCTAGGGACGAGTTAAACCCGCCTCTGGCAAAAGTAAAAATCTCTTGCTCATTAGCTCTCTTTCAATAATCTCTTCAATTTTCACCTCCACATTAAAATTTGCAGGGAATGATTTATTTTTAGGCCAAAAACCAAGGTATCTTAACAAGCTCTGGCCAAAAGAATTGACAAAAAGAGGCAAGTTTTGTTTGCTGGTTGTCTTCAGCCTTTGTAAATAAGAACAAAGCAGTTCGTAAATCTCTTTTTGCTCACTTCCCTCAGCCGTTAGCCGATCAACCATTTCCGCCATTTCGTAGGCAGCACCGACTTTTTTTAAATCTTTTCGCCACTGGCTATAAGTTTGTCGGGTTTCAACCTCGGTAATGATATCCAAACTCTTGCCCTTGGCAGCAAAAAAAACTACTTGGTTAAAAATTTCTAAACTGCCTCTTTTTCTTGAAGTAAGCCGGCGAACTCCTTTAGCAAGAGCAACCAGCTTGCCATAATCCTTGGTGTAAAAAGTAACAATTTTGTCTGCCTCACCAAAATTAGTTCTCTTAAGAACAATCCCTTCGGTTTTGTAAGTTCTTAAAGTTGCCACTTCAACTCTTTATCTCCTCTTAACTCAAACTCCTGCTTTTGACCGTTAAAATCTACCACCATCTCATATTTTTCCACTCCAGCCTGCTTTTGGATTAAAAGCCGATACTGGTCTCCTTTTTTAACTTTAAAGGGGAGTTTGTATTTAAAAGAAACCTTGGAGCTGCTCTGGGGCCGAAGCGGATATTGATTGCCAAAAAAGCCCTCAAAAACGCTTTTCCCCAGTTCTTCATAAGCCTCGGCTTTAATTTCTGAACCAGTCATTTCCAGCAACTGACTTCCTTGGGGCACATAGAGCCTAATCCAGTCACGATAAAGGCCGTTTAAACAAAGGCCGCCGGAAAGAAGGCCACAATCAGAGGCCGGATAAGGGTTTTGGTAAGTAATATTAAGAGTTTTGGTTACTTCTCCGTCAGCAGAAATCTCAATCTTTTCTTCTATTTTTTGCTTGATAAAAAGATTTGACTTGGCACCAGCAAAGTTGGTATCCACCAGCAGTTGATAATCACCATCATATTCCCTGACTCTGCCGGCTAAGTTAAAGGCCTCAACTGCTTTTTGCGCTTTCTCATCAAAAAGATAAAAAATAACATGTTTTTCTTGAACTGCTGTCAAACCAACATTAAAAAGGGTGGCAATTTTGCTTTTCGGACTATTAAAAGCATTAGCCAGAATTGAGTGCATTAAAGGCCCAATGACCGCCTTACGGGAAGTTTTCATTTCCGAAATCGGCTTATCAGCAATTTCTTCCAAGCGATAAACAATTTGAGGGCAATCACATCTTTTGTCATTCTCTGCAGAAAAAGTTCCCCATTCAGGCACACCAATTGGTCCTAAAACCTCAACCAAGGAAACTAAAAGCTGAGTATCAACCGCAATTACGCCATCGACTTTTCTGGCTCCACTGACATTGTTTTGGTAGTGCTCCATAAAAAGCTTCATTGACTCGGCAAAGTCGGGCGAGAGATTCATGTCCCTCAAGTAAAAATAGGGAACGTTTTTATGGAATTTCTTGATTGGTTCTGGTGCGGGTAGGCGCTTCCGAAAAGCAGCATCCAAGCTGTAAATATCTTCTGAGAGCAAAGGAGTAACTTTCCCGTTGTCGACCTTTAAAATTCCGTAAGCAGTCATGAAGCCACCAGTCGGTCGTAACTCGGCATCGTTTTGAAAAAGAACAAAGTAGTTTTTGGGAGTAGAAACGCCCAAAAGGTCTGGGGCTACTTCCAGCAAAGGCTTAGCATCATTTACCAAAGAGGAAAGCTGATCCAAGCTATTAATTGCCAAAAGCAAATTTTCTCGGACTTTTATCCCCCGAAATTCCTTAGGATAACGGTTGGGGTCAATCTGGTCCATCTCTTTCCTGGCGCTTTCAAGCTCCTTGCCAATCTCATCTAGCTGAGGTCTGATTTTATCCAAAGTGGTCACCACAAAAGTAACCCGATCAAGAGTAGTTTTTCCTTCAGCAGTAGCTGTTTTCTCTTCACCTAAGCCTAAAATATCAGCATAAGGAGAAATCGCCTCGACTACTAAATCAGCTGCTTTCAAACCAGCCAAGCCAGCATTAACCCCATGCTGGGCATCATGATAGTAATTTTTTATAACTGGAAGTGACCCAGCAAAGGAATAGCGATCAATCTTTTCTTTAAGCCGGCTTAAATCCGCGCTTAAAGCTGTCGAACTCTCTTTTACTTTAGCCAGGTTTTGTTCTTTCACTGCTAGCTGGAGAGCAGCAACATCTTTTTCTAAAGGAGCTCTCTCGGCAAGCAAGGATTTAACGGCCAAAAAGGCAAAAAGACTTCCTAGCAAGAGCAAAAAGACTAATCCTCCCAGGGCAAGGAGAACTGTTTTGGCTCTTTTGCTCATCTGAAAGCTCCTTTTTTCAACTTTTTCAACCGCTCCTTCATCAGCAGAAGAAAGTTTTTTAATCGTGTCTATTTCAGTCATACTGCTCCTTTCCCAGAAACCATTGCCCAAGGACTCTTAATCAAGACTAGAATATCATACCACAACGACTCTTTCCGAGCATACTCAACATCCATTTGAATCCTTTTGTCAAAATTGATAGCACTTCGGCCAGAAACTTGCCATTGACCAGTAATTCCTGGTTTGGCTTTCAGGACTTCCCTGACTAACTCCTTAGTATGAGGATATTTTCTTTGTTGCTCCTCCAGCTCAAAGGGATAATAAGGCCGGGGGCCAACCAAACTCATCTCTCCTCGCAAAACATTAATTAATTGAGGAATCTCATCAATTGAGTGTTTCCTGATAAACTTTCCCACTTTGGTTACTCGAGGATCATGATGAAGTTTATAACTGGACTTTTTATACTCATGCAAAAGTTTTTTGAATTTCGGATCGGTATGGAGCAGTTTGTGGGCATTAGGAATCATGGAGCGAAACTTTAGCAGTTTGAAAAGCTGGCCACCTTTACCCACTCTTTGTGGAGTATCAGCCAAAAGCGGGCCTGGCGATTCCACTTCAATGGCAATCGCGGTGATAATGGCAATCGGCAAAAAGACTACTATTGCCACCAGGGAACCAACGATATCAATCACTCGCTTGGCAAAATGATAAAGCATAGGTTTAAAGATAATCTTTCTGCTCTTTTTCTTTTAAGGCATTGACAATTTTTTTGACTTCCTGGGCTTTATCCTTGGCACAAACCAAAAGAGAGTCTTTTGTCTCAACAATAATCAAGTCAGAAACCCCCACCGTCGCCACCAGCCGATTTTCCGCTTCAATTAGGCAATCTTTGGTCTCTACCCCCAAATGCCAGCCATTTTCACCGAAAATCTCAATCACATTGTTATTTTTATCTTTAGGCTTTAAATCGTAATTTACCTTCCAATCGCCAATATCACTCCAGCCAAAGCTGGCCGGAACCAAAAGTAAATTGTCTGCCTTTTCTGCAATTGCCAAATCAATCGAAATATTTTCTACTTTTTCATAGGCTTTTAGAAAAGTTGACCTTTCTTGGCTAGTTCCGATTTTGTTGCTGATTTCCCTAAGCAAGTCATAAATTTTGGGTGCGTGTTTTGAAAAAGCCTCAAAAATTGATTTGGCTGACCAAACAAAAATTCCCGTATTCCAAAAATAATTGCCTTTTTTGATAAATTTTTCTGCAGTTTTTAAGTCCGGCTTTTCTTTAAAAGAATCTACTCGGTAAACCTTGCCTCCAACTTTGCTAAATTCCCCTCTTACCTTGATATAGCCAAAGCCAGTATGGGGAAATGTGGGTTTTAAGCCAATCACTACCAAAAAGCCTGTCTCACTAGCTGTCTTGGCGGCCAACTCCAACCCTTTTTTAAAAACATCATTTTGCTTAACCACCGCATCAGCCCAAAAATTCATAATCACTGCCTCTGGATCAACCTTCTTAATATAGGCTGCTCCCACCCCAATCGCCATCGCCGTATTTTTCCCAAAAGGCTCGGTAATCACATTTTTGGGAAGGATTATTTTCCCCTGCTGAAGAACTTCATCAACATAGTCTTCCAAGGTAATCACAAAAATCTTATCGCTGCTGGTAAGCAGCTTAGCCCTTTGGACAGCTTGAGCAAAAAGAGATTTTTCACCATAAAACTTTTCCAGGAATTGCTTGGGAGTTTTTTGGCGGGAACGAGGCCAAAGTCGAGTGCCACTACCGCCACAGACAATTAGGGCGTAAAGATGGTCTTTGTATGTCTTTGCCATTTAGTCAATACTTGTAACTCAAACTCTTTTTTGAATCTTTTTAGGCTAAACTTCTCTGCCTGTTGCCGGCAGCTAGCACTTTCAAACTTTAGGCTCTTAAAGTTTTTTAAGCATTCAGTTAAGCTAGCAACAGTTTGTTTGTCAAAAAAAATGCCGGTTTTCCCTTCAATGACGGTTTCCCTGGCTCCTCCGGCTCTAAAAGCAATTACCGGCCTGCCGGCAGCCTGTGCCTCCAGAGGCACAATCCCGAAATCTTCTTCAGGCGGGAATATGACTGCCTGACAATTTTGATAGTAGCCCAAAAGCTCTTTGTCTGTCAACTGCCCTAAAAATTCGATGTTCTTGTCCGCTCGACGCCGTAACTTTTCATACTCTCTACCAACTCCTATGACTTTTAAACTCCATCCCAAGCGATTAAAGGTCTCCACTACCAAATCAACTTTCTTGTATTTTACTAATCTTGAGACGACCAAAAAATACTTATCCACTATCGCTCTTGCTTCATAGTTCATAGTTCTAAATTTATCAGTCTCCACCGGCGGATAGACAACCCCACTTTCTCTTTTGTAATACTTGGCAATTCTTTCTTGGACTGTTTTGGAAATGGCAATATATTCATCCGGTCTTTGAGCGGCCACCAAATCCCAAGCTTTTAAGGCTTTAATAAAAGGTTGGGCAAAAATTTTCTTTGCCGGAGAGTCAAAATACTGATCGCAACCGCTCCATAAATATCGGGTTGGGGTCAGGCAATAACATAAATGAAGAGTTTTCGGTTTGGTAAGGATACCTTTGGCTGCCTCGCTACTTAAGGAAATAACCAAATCATACTCATCAAAATTAAAACTTTCAAAAGCAAAGGGCATTAAAAGGGAATACCGTTCATGATTAGTTTTCGCCAAAGGGAAGGCCTGCAAAAAAGAAGGGATGACTCTAAAAACTTTTGCCCAAGGGGCAGTTTCGGGATTATAAACTGAAGTATAAAGTGGCGCTTCGGGCCAAAGCTCATGCAAAGCCAAAAGCACTCTTTCGGCTCCGCCCCATTTATTCACTCGATCATAAACTAAAGCAACCTTCATCGTTAATTATGAGTAAAAGGATTTTTCTGGCAAAAATCCGGGTTTAGACATTTGACCACTCCGCCAAACTCTTGAATCCAACCATATTTAAACCTCAGTTTCTTAGCATAATCTCTCACTTCCTCAAACTCTTTTCTGGTTAAAACCCGGTTTATTTCCGGAAACTCGCGGGCTTTGTAAGTAGGATTATACTGGCTCATCAAGCTTAAATGCACCCTGTTAGAAACAGAGCGAATAAAATCCAAGCATCTTTTGCTGTTTTCCAAGTGACCAGGAAGAATTAAATGACGGATAATCAAGCCCTTTTTGGAAATTCCTTTTTTGTCAAGTTGTAAGTCACCCACCTGGCGCTGCATTTCCAAAATTGCCTCTTTGGCCAGTTTTGGATAGCCTGGACAATTGGAATACTTAATCGCTAAGCTGTCCTGGGCATATTTATAATCGGGAAGATAAATTTCTACTAACCCTTGAAGCTTTTGTAGGGATTTAACTGTTTCATAAGCATTGCTGTTCCAGAGCACAGGGATTTTTAAGCCTTTTTCTTTGGCGGTTTTAATCACTTCTCTTAACTTAGAAGCCCAAACTGTAGGCGAAACCAAATTAATATTATGAACTTTTTGCTCCTGTAGGGAAAATATGACCTTTAACAGTTCGACTTCGCTCACTGTTTTACACGAGATGTTCTCGTGTGCAATTTGCCAATTTTGACAATAAACACATTTCAAGTTACAGCGGCAAAAAAAGATTGTTCCCGATCCGCCAGCTGGCGGACCGGAAATCGGCGGCTCTTCACCAAAATGAGGACCAAACCAGGAGATTTCAAAGCTACTCATCTTGTGGCCGCATTATATACCGCCAGCGCCTCTTTGGCCATCTTTTCCCACGAATATTTTTTCGCCTGCTTTTTGCCTTCCTTAATGAGTTTTTGCCTCTGCTTTGTATTTTGAGTGACTTGTTTTATTGTTTGGGCCATTTCTTCTGGAGAAAAGGGATTAAAATAGGCGGCCGCTTGGTTGTAAACCTCTCTAAAAACCGGAATATCGGAGGCGACCACTGGAATCCCCTGAGCCATGGCTTCTAGCCCGGGAAGGCCAAAACCTTCAGATAAACTGGGAAAAACAAAGGCTTTAGCTTGCCGGTATAAAACTGCCAGCTCTTTGTCCGGAACAAATCCAACCAATTTTACCCAGTTTTCTGCTTTCATTCTCCCAACTTTCTTTTCCAGCCTCTCCCAAAAGACACTTCTGCCACAGACAACCACCAGATTAATATCCAAAAGCTTTACTGCTTCAATCAATCTTTCAACATTTTTATGAGGATAGAGATTGCCTACATAAAGGAGGAAAGGCTTTTTTATGCTATATTTTTGCATAATTTTTTCGGGGTTGACACTAGCCTTGATTTGAGAATCAACCCCTTCGTAACTGACAATAATTCTTTCGGGATCAAGATTATATTGTTCAATAAGCTCGCTTTTAACAAACCGGCTCGGGACCAAAATCTTAACCGCTCGCTTAACAGCCAACCAGAACACTGCTCGATATATTAAATACTTAAACCAATAAACGGACGGAGATCTGGTAGTTGTTTGAGTTCCTTTTGAAGTATGTTTAATAAGGTCATGAACGGTTACCACATACTTTCCCCAATAGAAAACAGGAAGATTAAATTGAGGAAAGTGGACCAAATTCAACTTTTTTCTATAAAGCAGAAAAGGGAAGACTAACTGTTCTTTTAACGAGTAGTGTTTTATGTCAGCTAAAACAAATCTTATTTTGGGAAGATGAATTTTTTTGCTCAAATTATTAAGAAAAACCCGAATTTCCTTCATTTCTTCCTTCCCTGAATAAATTATATACTCATTTTCCTTATCAATCGTCAATAGTTTCCCAAGCAAATTCTTAATATAACGGCCACTACCCGTATGTTTAAGTCCATACATTCGGCAATCAATGCCAATTTTCATTTTTTAGCTGAAACGATGATACAAAATTCTAAAAAAACCTTTGATTTTAATTCCCATCAAAACCAGAAAAGTTACCCAAGCAGGATATTTGTCTTTGTAAAACTTGTGGTAAAAAATTTCCATTGCTTTCACCGAAGCCTGGGCTGTTTTAATTCTTGTTTCTCTAGACGCGGAACTTAGCTTTCTTGATTCCTTTCTTAAGCCAGAACTTCCTCCTTTGAAATGGCGTAAAAGAGGTTTAGCGTAAAACCAAATCTTATAACCGGCTTTTTTAATTCGGTAAAAATAGTCTAAATCTTCTCCATAAAAGAAATAACTCTCATCCCAAGGGCCAACTTGATCAAGTACCTCTTTTCTGGCTATCATAAAAGTTCCGAAGCCAGCATCAATTTCGTGATTTTTGTCAAAACCTAAATAGGACTGATGATACTGTCCGAAAATTTTGCTTTTGGGAAATAACTTTTCCAAACCTAAAAAATAGCTAATTGAAGCCCAGGGTGTAGGAAAACCACGATGGCAATCGGGATCCATTCCTCCAGAAATAAGAAGAGTCTTTGCCGATAAGGCGCCAACTTTCTTATTGCTTTCCATAAACTCGACTGCCTCTTTGAAGGCATTAGGGAAAACAATCGTATCCATATTCAGAAAAAGGATATATTTACCTTTTGCCTGCTTGAGCCCTAAATTGTTACCGCCACTATAGCCTAGATTTTTATTGCTTAAAATGATTTCTATCTTTATCTTTTCGGTTCTATGCTTTGTTTTTTCTTCTTTTATTACTTTAACCGAGTCGTCAGTTGAAGCATTGTCGACAAAAATTATCTCCACCGGTTTGGCAAGCCCTTGGGCTGCTTTTATTACCGATCCTAAGCAAGCCTTAATAAACTTTTCTGTATTGTAACTAAGAATGACTATTGATAAATCAATCTTCTTTGTTGGCACTGGTAGCCTCCTCATACAGGTGATCAAGTTGTTTAGCGCTGCTTTGCCAAGTATATTTCTCTTTGACCAGTTCTTGGGCGCTACTGCCAATTGATTCCCTCAGCTTTTTGCTTCTTAACAGTTTAATCGCCTCGCTCGCCAGTTTGTTTGGATTATCTCTGATGATCACCTCTTTGTTGTTCTCCGCAGCGATTCCCTCAATCCCGTGGGTCGTGGTGACAATAGGTAAACCAGAAGCCATGGCTTCAAAAAATTTCGTCCGGCTCCCCCCGCCGCTTTTTATTGGCGCCACTAAAATCCAGGCTTTCTGATAAGCCTCGCGGTTATCATCCACCTCTTCAATTAAAACATCTTTTTCATTCAGGTATTGAGAAAGAACTTGAGGGGCTATCTTGCCAGCAATCCAAAGCTTGGCATTTTTGATTTCTTTTTTAATCTTTGGCCAAACACTACTCATCAGAATCTCAGCCCCTTCCTTGTTTTGCATCCAATGAAAATCAGCTAAACCAAAAAGAATTGTCGGTACTCTCTCTTTTGCGTAAATAATCTTGCTAAACTGCTCAAAATCAACCCCATTGGGAACAATATAAATATTTTTTCTTGAGGTAAGCTCTTTTATATGTTTGGCGTCGTCCTCAGAAACCGCAGCCGTAAAATTAGCTGCCTTCCAAGAACGCAATTCCCAATACTTTAGTTTCCAAACATCAATCATTAAAATCGGTTTGAGCCAAAAAAGATACCAAGGCAACAACTCAACATAATGCTGGTAAACCCGATAAAAGATGGTTTGCTCAATAAAGACAACCGGGATATCGGTTTGAGGAATATAGGGCATAGTATAGAAGTTTTCGGCATGAATTAGATCATAATTTTCCCTATTAATCTCCTCCTCTACGGCTTTTTTTTCTTCATCAGAAAAATTTCTGATAACCAAAAAAGGGTAAGAGCTGAAAGCGGTTCTTAGAACATTCTTTATTGTCCAGGGTTTAGAGGGGCGTTCAAAAATTTTTACTTTTTTACAATATTTTTTTATTTCGCCAATATATTTTCTCTCGCTCTCATCTTTGATTAAAGAAAAAAGCGTAATCTGGTGTTTCTCACTCAAGTGTTTGATTAAATTAAAGGACCTTGTCTGCCCGCCTGAATGAGGAGGATAAGGGAAGTATGGGGTAAGCATTAATATTTTCATCTTAAGTCAAAAACCACATACTGGTTTGTTTCTTTTAAAAGAGAATGGTTATCTTTCAGGTACTGATAAAAACCTGTCGCTCTAATCTGGGCTACTTGAGTGGTAACGTAAAAAGCGGCTTCTTTGTTCACGAGCTTGTTGATTGTTTCCGGGTTGTTCTCATATTCTGATCCATATCCTACTGCCCAGCCGCGACGATTGCAATTGTAAAGCAGGGTTGGATCCGCCCCGTCGCCAGAAATTATTAGTGTCTCAGGGGGCAAATTTTGGTCAACAAAAACCCCCGCCAAATCTACTCCCGACTTTAACTCATAAAAGTGGCGCACTTCATACCAGGAGAAAGTCAGAGCAAACAGGGAAAAAGCCAAAACCACCACCCCAGTAACAATCTGGGGAAAAAAGCGTCTCTTGGGCAAAGAAAGCAAAAAATCAATCCCTTTGGCAGTAAAAAAAGCAATCGGTGGTAGAAAGGGAACCTGGTAGTAGTCGTGAGTAACGTTGCCTTTGGCAATCACCGTTACGTAAACCAGCAAAGCCAAAATCCAGCCGTAAAAAAGGTTTTCTTCCGGTCGGCCAAAGGCCAGCAACCCCACCCCCAAAAAAACCAGGCCATAAAAACCCAAAATCAGCTTACCGATTCTCTCGGCAAAAATCCAGTAGAAAAAAGAGCCCTTAAAGCGGATATTGCCTTCATTAAAAAGCCAGCTAGAGTAAGGCAATCCCTCTGGAAAACGTCTAACCCAAAGCCACCAGAGAGCAAACGGCAATAGGCTGGCTATAAAAAAAATCGCTGTCCTTTTGTTTTTAAATATCTTCAAATGGTCTTGTTGCCAAAAAAGCCAAGCTTCGGGCAGTAAAAAAACCAAGGCATAGGGTTTGGATAAAAAAAGAAGGCTGTTAAGAACAATCGCTCCCAAGAAATATTTGTTTTTATTTTTTTTCAGGTAGCGTTGGAGAAAAAACAAAGAAGCAACCGCATAAAAATTAAGAGGAATTTCCTGAAAAATTCCCCGGGAGAAAAAAACCGAATAGGGCAAAACCGCATAAATTAAAACTGTCAACAGAGCAATTTTTTGCCCTGTCAGGTCGGAAACCAGATAAAACAAAAAGGCAATTGTCAGCAGAGAGAAGGCAACCGAAGAAAACCGGAGCAAAGTTGCGCTATAGCCAAACACTTTTGAAAGCAGGGCCGGATAAACGTCAAAGGCTAAAGGGAAATCCTCAAAAAAATAGCGGTTAGGATTGGGTAATCCCTGGGAGTTGGTCGCCGCCAAGTTGTCCCATCGGGGGTGAAGAAGGTCAAAGTCCTCCTGGGCCAGGTTCCTGATAATCGCCGCCGTGTCTACCTGGCGCCAGGAATGATGATCCGCCAAAGGGGCTTTTATTTTATAAAGCCTCAAACCCAAGGCTAAAGCTAAGATAAAAAATAAAGCCAGAGTCTTTTTCTTAAGCATTTGGTTTTTTCGCTCGACTAAGGTCGATAACTCTCAATCCCACCCCAATCAATATCCAAAAGAAAAAGGCAATTTTGGAAGCTTCAAAGACATCAATAAAACTAGCATTAAAAAAGTAACCAATAGAGGCCCCCATAATTCCCAAAATTATCAATCTTTCCTCCCTCCTAAGAGTTGCTTTCCTTAAAAAGACCACAAACCTTCTTAAAATTTCCAAAAAGACTGCCAAAAGCGCCAGAGAGCCAAGCAAACCTATTTCTCCCAGCATTCTTAAGTAATCGTTATCAGTTGCGAGAGTGATCGACGAATAGCCAGTGCCTAAAATTGGGTTTTTGGCAAAGGCCCGCAAAGCTCTAGGCCACTCAACTTTCAAGCGAATATCAGTAGAGCGACCGGTGGCCAAGGAAACACTTTCCGGTTCAGGATAGGCGGATTCTGCTGCTACCGGCGTTGGCGTTAGAGTCGGAGTTGGAGTTGGAGTTGAAGTTGGTTTTCCTGGAACAGGAGTAGCAGTTTCTTTGGTAATCAAAGTCGGAGTCGGACTAGGCAAAGAGGCAATTTTTGGCCTGAGTTTAATTTTTCCTGATAAGAAACTTAAGTCTATTTTAAAAGTAGCGGCATATCTCTGACCCAAGTCATCAGAAAAGACCATTCCTAAAATAGAAAGAACCAAAAAGGGAATTAGCCACCAGCGCTTTTTTCCAAACCAGAGTACAAAAGAAACAGACAGTAAATAAGCAACAAAAGAAATCCTTGAAGCGGTTAAAATTAAAACATAATAAGCCAATATTGCCAAAAGCAAAATTAAGGCCTTAGCTGCTTTCTTTTTGGCAATCATGATTCCGGCAAAGGCTAAAGGTAAAATCATGGCTAAATATGCCGCCAGATCATAATGGCCAGCAAAAGTAGAATTAATCCTTGCCCACCAAGTAAGCTTTAAAATCATTCCTTGGGAAAACTCTTTGTTCATGGTTGAAACTACTGGCCAGCCCAAAAATTTTTGCCCCAGGCCATAGAAAATGACTAAAAAAGTGGTAACCAGACTTAGCCAACCATAAATTTTAAGCTGCTTTAGATTTTTAAAGGAAAAATAGGCCACATAAAGTAATGAGATATATTCCAGCCTTCTTAAAAAGTGAAGAAAGGCCAAGTGAGGAATAATATTTTTAGTAATAAAAAGGGCACTGAGAAGAGAGAGAAGTCCAATGCCAAAGTACAAAGCCAATAGCAAGCTTAAGGAATCTTTGAGCAAGGAAAAATCCCTTTTGACTACTAGTCTTAATACAAAGGCACCCACTATAAAGGCGACAAAAACATCCTCCAAACGAATATGGACATAAGTCTCGGGAACTTCCCAAAGAGGAAATTTGGGATAAAGGGGAATAAAAAGCAGTAAAAAAGCGATTCCCCAAAAAAGATAGTTTCCTTTAATTGATTTTAAGAGCTTGGCCATAAGTTTCTTTTAAATAATTATCATTTTTTATCCAGCCAATAATCAGGGCAAAAGCTGCTTTTAGCTTAAGCATTGCCAGCAAAATTATCAATTCTGGTAAACTTTTGTGTTTGCGATAATAGTAAATTAAGCCCCGATAAATGTTTAAGATTGGCTCTCTTTTACCGCTTTTAGAACTGCCACGACCTAAGTGAATAATTTCTGCCTCTTTCAAAAAATAGGCTTTAAAAGCGGCTTTTTTGGCTCGATAAAACCATTCCACCTCCTCCATATACATAAAAAGCTTCTCGTCCAAACCACCGACTTTTTCAAAAACCTCGCTTCGGGCCACAAAAGCAGACCCCATTAGCCAATCAACTTTCTTTGACTCTTTTGGCGAACAACGGACAAAGTCACTTCCTCCTAAGTGTTCTTTAAAAAGCATCACAAAAGAGACTAAAAGACCGGGAAATCGGCCGCAGTTAGGCTGAGAAGTTTCGTCTTGATTAAGTAGCCTTGGCCCAGCAATAGCAAACTCCTGGTTTTTGTCCAAAAACCGAGTCAATTTCTCCAAGGCGCCCGGTTTAACAATCGTATCGGAATTTAAAAGCATTATATATTCACCCTTGGCTACCTTAATGCCAATGTTGTTGCCTTTGGCAAAACCTAGGTTTCTAAGGTTTTCAATCAGCTTAACTTGGGGAAACTCTTTTTTAACCATTTGAGGAGAACCATCACTCGAACCATTATCAACGACAATTATTTCAGTGATCAGCGACCGGTTACCAGCTGTCGGTTTTTCTTTACTGGTCACTGATAACTGATCACCGATAACCGACCGTAGGCATTGCCGAAGCAGTGTTTTAGTATTCCAGGAAAGAATGATGATGGAAAGCCTTACTTTTCTTTTTGCCATCTTAAGTAGATTCCTCTAAAGCCATAAATAATTCCCCAAATTGAGACCAAGATTAAGTAATAAACCAAAAGCCTTTGCCAAAGCGCTGACTCTTGATAAAAAAGCGTTATTTTAAACTGGCAGGTTTTA
>Ga0307377_10003159_pt1 | contig 18842 bp, 18 predicted proteins | sample TR3MG_FD_202535 | JGI IMG/M metagenome (GOLD analysis project Ga0307377, IMG submission 202535) | Soil microbial communities from Risofladan, Vaasa, Finland - TR-3 | ecosystem: Environmental > Terrestrial > Soil > Coastal area > Acid sulfate soil | place: Finland: Risofladan, Vaasa | collected... | reverse complement strand
TGATATTAGTCCTTCCTTCTGTGCTTCTGCTACTATCTTCATTGAGAGAACGCCCTTACCTGATCCTTCTGGTCCATATAGCTCAACTATACATCCGAGAGGTAAGCCTCCACCAAGAATCTTATCTAAACTAGGATAACTTGTCGTTATGCGTCTACCTGCCTTTATTTTCTCTTCTGCGCTACCGATTATATTATCTGTTCTTTTAAACATTTTATTAAGTTCTTTAGTGGCCTTTAACAAGATATCATTTGATTCTTTTAATTTTTTCTTTCTTTCTTTCTCTGTCATTTTTCAAACCTTATTTTTAAAAAAAATTAAGAGGCATACGATTTACTCACATGCCCCCTTAGATACACCTTTTAAAAAATATTAAAAAGGAATATCATCATCGCCAAACTCTCCGTCGTCGAAATCAGGTTCTGAAGCTGACGGACTATCCATCTGAGCATCGCTTCCAGATATCACACCTAGATTATGCTTGACTATAATATCTGTCATTTGTTTATGAGATGTAGGTTTGAATACTGAAGCCAAATCCCAAATTCCCTTGCCTGGTTGTGGGTCGTCTTTAGACTCTCTAATCTTAGCGATTTCATCTTTAGTGAACTTAGAAGGAGGCAATGAAGTGACTTTGTACTTCTTGCCTAAACCACTTCCAGTAACAACTACTGTAAATTCACATCCGTCTTTTCCGCCCGGATCAATACCTGCATCTCCAGCCCATTGAGCGATTGCTGAATAAACAATTTTGCCACAGCGCATAACTTTCAACACGCTAGAATCGCCGTCTCTCAAAAAGACATTGGCTGCGCATCTGGTTTTATATTCTTTACCTATTGAAGTCATTGGGTCTGGATTTCCGTCCCCAATAACTGGAATAGCTTTTCCGCCACCTAATTCTTCTGCCGACAAAAACAACTGGCCAAACATGAAAGCTTTCCCAACCAATCTTATCTTATATTTGCCTGGTTGCTTAAAGTCCAAGTAATCTGGCTTAGGGCCATCATTGAATTCGCCGCCACCATTGCCTTCTGTCTCTACTTGGTCCCAATTCACAAAACCTGTCATGATTATCTCCTATTTTTATAAGTAATCTTTTCTATTATACATTGTTTTTTATTAATCAACTTGGTCCCAGGCCTTCCAACCCTGAGAATTTTCTTTTTTTTCAAATTCCTGCTTAAATAAAGGCGTTTTTCTTGGAAGAAACTCCTCTACATCCGTTACTGACTGAACATATGGCTCCTCTCCTCGACTTATTCTTTTATTTTTTTCTTGTTCTATAGTTACTCTTCTAGATAATGACTCATGAGCTGCCGTCAGAGCTTCGAACCCCCAATCAACATGATGGTAGAATCTCTCTGATAAAATAAATTCTTCCTTCAAGTCTCTCATGTGTTCCAATTGATCTCCCTCTCTCTGCTCCTTAGATTTTTTATTAGAACAACTAGTTAAATAGTTTTCTAAATCTTTAATATACTTTTTCTTTAAAAAGTAATCACTAATAGCCCATGCTTTTAATTCAGCCACTCTATTTCTATGACTCTGTAGCATTTGCAATAACTCATTAAACTTATCTAAATGTATAGCGGCGTCGTGCTTAATAGTCACCTCTGAAAGTATTTTCGTAACCTCTTTCATACAGGCTATATAGTCAACCTTTTCCTCGTTTAGATTGAAAAACTTAGCTGCGTCAAGCTTTATCTTATAAAACCTTTTCAAATTAGGGTCAGATAGGTACTCTGGATCGTCTATTAAATTCTTGCTGAGCAATTTCTCCAACAGAGTATTAGGTTCTTTAAGCGACTCTTTCCTAGTTTCTACTATTGGTGTCTCTTCTACGTCTTCCTCTTCTACGTCTTCCTCTTCTACGTCTCCCTCTTCATCGTCGGACATTTCAACCACCACTTCAACAGTATCTTCTATTTCGCCTTTGTCTTCTTCATTGTCTACGATTTCAAATTCGTCATCTAAATCATCTTCTTTTTCTACGTCATCAAAATGCTTCATTGCGCTCGGTTCTTCGGCTGTACTTTTATCGACCCCAAAGTCTGGGACTTTTGTGCCACCTAGAATGTCGTCCAAATCATCCAGTATATCATCGTCAGAGTCTTCTTCGACTTCGACCTTAGTATCCTGAGTCACTCGATAGCTAGTGTCAGCTTCTTCTCCCAAATCTTTTCTAGGAGAAACGCCTATTAGTTTCTTTTCGGGCTTCTCTTCTTGTTTCTTTTTAGTAGATGATTCAGGTATTTCAAAATCGTCATCCTCGCCATCGTCTTCAGATATGAGACTGGCCATTATCTTAACTCTATCATCTTTCACTTCGTTTGTTTCACTTTCAAACAAATCGTCTAAAAAATCATCCATTTCACTCATTAGTCTTCCTCAATCCAAGGTGTTTTCTTAGGTGCGTCGGTCATTATATTACATCTCTGCCTGAGAGATGTTGACTTTAAAAAAGCATCCAAATCACGATACAATTCCATTGTAAGTTCTTTATTTATCGCTCTCATCTTTTTTCTTCTTTCATCAGCAGTTGTCCACTCGATGTCTTCTCCAAAGCAAACTGAAGCTGTAACATTGCTAAAGCCGCCAATGTCTGCTTTTATTTCTATTCTTTTTTCAATGTAAGATTTTCTAGGTGTTTTTTCGCTCATTATGTTGCCTTCGTTTTTTTTCGTTATTATACATTAAAATGATACGTCGTCAAAAGAATTGAACATATCTGTCCTTTGAATTTTTCTATTCTTCATATATTCAACATTCTTTTTAACTTTATAATACTCATCTACTCCATCTTGGCCATATATGTCAAAATCACAAAATGCTCCTTCGAAAATAAGGGCCTCAATAGTCGCCTTATTAACGACTGATATCTTTAATGTTTTTTCCACGAATCTATCAAATGTTTTATATGGCGCCAGATTCTCTATCTCTAAAGCCGCCTTAACCCCAATTCCCTTAATGCCAGACAGTGCCATTCTTAAAGTTTTCCCTTCTATAGAAAACTCAGATTTACTATAATTAACATTAACTGGCAATACCTTAATATTCATAAATTTACATTCTTTCAATAATACTTCAACTTTATCAAGTTTTCCGTCTGTGACTTCAACATTCATTACATTCTTCATATAATACAATGGATAGTGAGCCTTTAGATAAGCGCACTGCATTGATATCATAGAATAAGCATATGCGTGGGATTTATTAAAGGCATATCCGCCCATGTCTTCCAGCTTTGTCCATAGCGATTCTGCTTTATGTGACGGAATTTTCTTAATTGCGCCTGAGATGAACTGATCCTTTAATTTTTTAAAGATATCTCCTTTCTTTTTACCTATTGCCTTTCTTAGTAAGTCTGCTTCTTTTATTGTGAAATCAGCCAACTTTATGGCTATCAGCTGACATTGTTCCTGATATATGAGCTGACCATACGTGTCTTCAAGTATTGGCTTTAAGCATGGATGGTCGTAAGAAATAGAGACCCTACCGTGTTTGCCATCACAATATAAATCATGAGCGCCAGCGGCTAGAGCACCTGGTCGGTACAAGGCACTAGTTGCTGCCACGTCATGAAACGAATCTACTTCTATGTCTTTTAATAATTTTCTCATTCCATCTCGTTCTAACTGAAAAACTGCGACTGTCTTTCCTTGCCTTATCAACTCTAATGTTTTTTTATCTGACATAGATATGTTATCTAAATCTAAAGTTATATCTAAATCATTTTTTAAATCTTTTAGCACCAAGCGAAATATACTCAATGTTTTCAAAGCTAATATATCAAATTTTATCAGTCCTAAGTCTTCTAATTCAACCATCTCAAACTGACTCGAATAACCCTTGTCTCCATTAAGTTTGTGCAATGGAGCAATTTCGGCCATCGGGACATCTGATATAACAATACCTGCTGCGTGAAATGAGTGATTCCAACACAACCCCTCAGTTGCAAAACAAACATCAAATATATTCTTTAACTTACTCTGCCATTTGCCCAATTGAGGTTCTGCGTCAAATGCTTTTTCCAAAGTCATATCTGGGTCTCCGCCCGGCACTAGTCCAGCGATTTGTTCAGAGAGTCTAAGTGTCTCGACTTTATCCTTACAAGGATCAAAGGCTTTCACTGTTCTTTTGATAGCACTTTTAGCCTGTAGAGTTTGATAGGTTCCGATATTAGCAGTTCTATCACGACCATATTTATCAATTAAGTATTGGTAGATATCATCTCTGAAGTTAAAGTCAAAATCTATATCTATATCTGGGTGAGATACACGAGCCAAATCAAATTTAAGTCTTGGTGTAAATTCTCCATCTGGTTCTTTAGTTGTAACTCCAAGCTTATAAGCTATATAAGAATTAACATTATTCTTCTCGCCCTTAACTCTTTTAGAATACAAGTCAAAAATACTCTTGAGCATACCTTCGTGAGACATCATTATTTTAATTTCGCTCTTAATTCTGTCAAAATCAATGTCTCCACCGGCTTGTTCTTGCGCTTTAAATTCTAACGATAAAAATTTAATAAATTCTTTCTCTTTAAACATGTTTCACCTACACAAAATCTTTTTTTTCAATAATATAACTTTTATCAACCGTTAAAAAACGCCACCAATATAGCTGATAATCAATTGGGTCAACATTAGTTATTCGCAAGCAATAAAGCAACAATGATCCACAAGCTGAGTTATGAACGATATAATCGTCTGTGTGGTAACTTGGATTATTTTCAACTGTTATATCATAGACGAATCCAGTTGTGTTTTTAACATATTTCTTTTCAGTAATTCTAGTATAAATATACCGTCCATCATTGTAGTAATTTGATGATTTAGTATTGTTCATGATAACTACTTTATAAGACTCCCTACATTCATAGCCACGATGGACAAATGAATTTCTTTTCCTAATAGCGCAAACATAACCACACGATTCCCAAAGCTTTCTAACTTGAAAGGCCAAGGTCATACAAGTGGTGTCGTAGCACATCTTTACACCCGTATGGCCGTCAGAGTTCATTAAACCATCTAATAAATGCTCTTTTTTTGATTTTGGCAAATTCATAAACTGTTGATTTATCTCTCTGCTCGTAGAATAATTAGGGCAAATATCATCTATTAATCGATTTAATACTAAACTATTGGCTACTAGTTGAATTAGCATTTTCCCATTATTAGATTTAAACTCGGTCACTGAAAACCCATTATCTTTCAGGAATTTTTCAACCCTATTTTTTGATTTCATATTATTAACTGAATGATAAGCAGTTCCGACTCTACCTTTTCTATTCCAACCGTCTCCGACGTAGATGCCATAAAAATAAATAAATTCCTTATCCACCTTTATAAATCTATTTATTTTTTGAAATTCATAATTTTTCATCTCGATAAAATCATCAAGAGTCTTGTTGTTCGACTCTAAATAGTCAATTAATCTGCCTACACCGTATTGATTTCTAACGGATTTTATTTTCCCGTTTTTTATCAAATTCAAAGAAGACCTTGAAAGACCTGAGTGCGCCGCTAGTTTTCTTAGTGAAAAGATATAATCCTTACTATGTGGGTGTACTTCGTAAATAAATTCATCGTCATACTCCATGTCGTAAGAGTATTTTGCTAAGTCGATACTTTCCATATCTTTTTCTTCTTCATAATCTACAGAACGAACCAAATAATCACCCTTGTCTAACTTGTCGGCTTCGTACCACGACAGATTATCTATATTAAAAAAATCTTTTTTATCTAAATTGCCATATCCTTTAATCCACCCATTTCCTTCCATTTCAACAAATGGATTTTTAATGGCTAAAACTTTATGATCTTTAGTCATTGACTTACTAGATATATTAGAGTCACATCTAGACCTGAATTCTAACAATTCTTCATCGCACTCATACTTCATGGTATTTATAACTTTATCATATTCTCCAAATCTATTTAGGACTCTATCTCCTTTAATTACCTCCCCTAACTTTTTAAACCTATCTCCTTCTACCCTAACGAGAGAATCATAAGTCAGACACCCACGACCCACACCGATCTTACATCCTATTTCGTGAGCGTGGTTGACATAGTCCCAAACCATTAAAAAATATCTAGAGAAATTATATTTCTTAACTTCATTAACCATTCTAACGTCGAATAGTTCGTCGTTTAATCTGTCTATATATTCTTGATTGCCTCCAAAACCTCTATCGCTGAGACCCTTAAATGCCAGATGTTTTAGATATTCCCAGTCGCTCGTAAATCCATCAGGTAGTTCGTATTCTGGCAGTCTCATTCCGCCGAACTCAAGATTTAAGTTGCACTTGTCAGATACTTCGACGGTGTTAGTTAGAAATTCCAAGGGGTAATCTTTAAAAGCATCCTTCATCTCTTCGTATGTCTTAAAATATCTTTCTCTTGTTTTTAGATATGTAAATTTATCACTAGTAATAGTCGTTCTTTTTCTATCCGCTATCAATGCTACGTGAGCTATGTAGTCTTTCTTATTATAGTATCGAACATCGTTAGTTGCGACTATTTTACTCCCTAGCTTCTTTGATATTTTCATTATGTTTTTATTTATTTTACTCTGGTCGAGTTGGGAGTTCTCTTGAACTTCTAGATACAAGTCTTCTCCGAATATATCTTTCAGCATGCTGGCTTCTTTGTACGCTTCTTGTAACTGGTCTCTTCTAGCCAGTCGATTCACAGATCCGTTAATGTCGGTAGCGATACATATCAGCCCATCGCTATGAGCTCTTAAAAACTCAATATCTGTCAATGGTTTCTTAGTCTCATTGTTCCATCCTTCGACCTGAGAATTGTTCGAAAGTAATTTTAGATTGTGGAATCCAGCGTCGTCTTTAACGAGTACTATTAGTGGATAATTTTTTTCATCTTTAATAAGAAGTTTAGTTCCAAGAATTGGCTTTACAGGATTTTCTGCAAATGCGCAAGCTTTATAGAATTTAATTGCGCCCCTTATATTACAAGTATCAGTCAGTGCGACTGCTTTGAACTTTTTCTCTGCGCATTCTTTTGGGAGTTTTTTTATAGCGCAACAAGAATCTCTAAGTGAAAAATCACTATGAAAATTTAAGTGTACAAAATCCATACAAAACCTCTACTACCATTTTAAATTTTCAAACAAATAATCCCATTTTAGCTTACAGCTCTTTTCTGAAATAAGCATTCTTTGTAGCCTCCATTCTCTGTAGGCTGGATTATTAATCAATTCATCGTTATCAATTATTCTAAACAGTATACTTCTGTCTACAATGTCTGATATTTTAGTTTTCTTTTTTTCATTATACAAGTTTGGATTGCTTTCTATGACTTTTTTTAACTGTTCATAAATTATTATTGGTATTTTGCGTCTTTCACTAGGTGGGTTAACGTATATTTTTTCACCGTCCAACACACGGGTCAAAAAAGCGTCTTCTATTACTATTTGTCGTTCTTTTCTTAAATGGTCGTTGAATTTCTTATAACTATACTCGAACTCATTGTATATCTTTTTAAGCCCTCTATCATAGTATCTGCTTTGAACGTTCCCCAAAACGCCTATGTAGTCAGCGATGAACTCCGCAAGGCATTCATTGTAGTTTATTCCAATCTTTTCAGAATACAAACTCAAGCAATCACTAACCGTCTTAGTTATGGTTATTGACTTTAAACCTTCTTTACTCATGTAACAATTAAAAAATCACTATTCAATTCTAATTTTACTGAGATTTTTTCCTTCAACTCTTCAATTTCATCTGAAGAAATTATACCGATTACCTTTATTGATTTTAATCTTTTACCACACAATGAAAAAGTTTTAAACATATCTTCTTTTTCCCCATTACCGTAAACAGGGTCGTCGTCTAATGTTGAGAATTCATATGGTAAGTCCATTCTAGTAAATTCTTTGCTACTATCAAAGAATGAACAATATATATTCAGCCCACCGCTTGCCAATGAATGATTGACTTCAGAAGCCACGCCGTCAATGAACTTTTGAGAATTATTAGAAACGCCTCGCAGTTGCAAGTCAAAACAATTAAATACTAATAAGATATTTTCAACATCTATTTTCTCATCGTTTTGAGAAGCTCCGTTACTACTATAGTTGGTAAACTCGATTGCTACTGGATTTCGCCCGGTATAAACTGTGGCTTTGTTTTTTTTCATTTTTCATTTCCTAATTTTAGAGTTTTTTCAATACTCCAATTATATAAATATTATTATCTTCAATTTTACTAATACTACAATTCGTCCCTTCGTGGTTTTCGAAGTGCTCGTTATTTACGCTCTCGTCTTCATTTCCATCTCTGTCTAATACTGACAGAATTATATCTGAAACAAAAGAATCTAAGTCGATTCTTTTACCACTCATTTCTAGCAACGGATACTTCTTTAAGCAATATCCTTTCTTATCGTAATAACTATCATCCCATAAGTCATTAAACTTATCCACTGATATTGTTATATTAAATTCTTCTCCATCGAAGTAACCTTTAATCATGACGTTTCCTTTCTATTACCACTGTGCATTGAAACCACCCATATCCTTGTTTAGTTTCATTTTCTTACCGTAAGTCGAGCTCCCTTCCCTTTTATCTGTAATGGTGGTGTCCTTATTGATGCCAACACCACTCCCTTTGCCTTTGTTGTGGTCTAATGACGCCGCAGTTCTTCTGGCGTCGTTATAGGCCCAAGGAGGTCTGCCAGTCAATTGCATACCGACATTGTTACTAATTAAGGGCTGAGCATTCTTACCGCATTCTAGACATTCCTTTTCATTTCGGTTATCTTTTATGCTGTGTTTTAACTCAAACTCACCGTGCTCTTTACATTCGTATCTATAAATCATAATCCAATAATCTGTTGTTTATATTAAATTATTTCCTCATCTTCGTCCAACTCTCCTCTATATCCATCACACTCGGTGACTTGGAACATGTGTGTCCCAGTCTTATATAGGCGAGTTGTCTGAATTACTCCAAAGACTGATATTTTATGCTCTACTATTGGATTTTCACAACCGTGATTAACACATGTAGAGCATAATGGTTTTATTACTTTATTAAAATCAGCGTAGATTCTAGTAGCTGGCATTATTTTACATTCATATTCCATTAGTCATTTTCTGTTTCTGCGAATGCAAATGAGAAAGGGTCAACTTCTTGCATTACTTTATAAATTTCATTTAACAACTCTATGTTTATCTTCATTTTAGCACTATCTGATTTTATGCAAATAAAACTCTGACTCTTATCAGACTCGTTAATTTTATGCTCGATAGTGACATCTTCTTCTTTCAGTCCGTTATCAGTATAAATTTTTGCTTTGCATCCGTATTCGAATGTTGTGAATTTTTGAAGGTTCATTTTACTCTCCTTAAAATATCTTTTTTTCTTTTTCTTTTCGCTTATCATAAGCTGTTTTAAGCTTTTTAAACTCATGAATATCTGTTATATCCATTTCCTTTTTAGGAATATCGTAAGAGTCCTCCTCTACGATATCTTCTTGGTAATAATCGTAATCTTCCAACGTTGTTTCATCGTCCTTAACCAATCTATCTAGCATTTGCCAATAATCTGGGGCGCTTTCTCTGAAAAAAGTGTCCACAACAAACCGCCACCCCTTACTTCTGAGCCATGCGTGTAAAAACATTAAGTCAACAGGCATTGGTTGATATTCTGTCTGAAACTCAGACCCATAACCAGAAAGTACAAAATCTCCATTCTTCCAAAATTCACACTCACCATAAGAGCCAATATACCCCTGTGTGATGCCGAATTCAGAACGGACAACCCAAGTCTCTAAAATACCATCTGGGTCCATTAGCGCATTCACAGCTTCGTATTCGCAGTCGCTTTCTTGTAATGTTATATCTTTGAAAAAAACTTCCATATCTTCATCATCCATTACTCGCCCCCCTCGTCAAACATAGACGGCTGCTCATTCCCTTGTGCATTTACATACTCAGGAGAGTTGCTCTTTTTCTTTTTTGTTTTACAAAAAGCGACAGCTTTGCGAGACTCTATTTTAGACTTGTTAATCTCATATTTGTCATCTAGTGAAAGATTGAAGACTTTTGAATTCTCTTCAGATATTCTCGAATTCGCCATCTTGATAAACTTTTTATTAAGCTCATATCCTATATACTTCCTATTTTCCATTAGTGAAGCTATGGCCGAAGTTCCAGAACCCATAAATGGGTCTAATACTATATCTTCAACAAACGAATAGTATTTTATACACTTCTGCGGCAATTCAATTGGGTAAGGAGCAGGGTGCTTGCTATTAGTTTCTGGCCTAATATCCCAAACGTTATTAGTTTCATAATCGTCACTGACATCGCTCAAAACCATTGTTCTATCGTCTATATTTTTAAAATAATCTTTACCATCGCCTTTCTTTCTATAAACTAGCAAATATTCAGTGACTTGATTCGGTCGATAAGACAGCGGTCTTCTAGTCTGATAAAAATTAGCTTGTCTATTTATACATGCAGACTCTGGCTTCTTCCAAATAATATCATCTACGAATTCAAATCCTATCTCACTCAATACTCTTTGCGTATCTGGTACTATGGGTAATCTAATATTGTCTATTCTGTATTTGCTAGTCATGACGATTATATTAGAAGTGTTTACGATTATAAATCTACCACCATCGAGGACTCGGTGACACTCGGTGAAAACGTCTTTTAAAAAAGATAAATAATCGTTATAAGAATCCAAGTCAAAACCGTAGTCTAAAGAATATCCATAGTCCTTAGCACTGAAATACGGCGGAGAGGTAACTACCAAACCAACTGTGGAGTCATCTACGTCATCCATTTGTGTGCATGATTTATTGTAAATAATGTTTTCTTTCATAAACTCATCCCGATTTCTATAAATCTATTATACATTTTTATTTTCCAATGTGCCAAAATATGCAAATCTCTTCTCTATAAAATCACTTTCGCAGATTCTCCCATGCAAAACTTTAACTTCAGCGACATTCAAATCATTAATACCATCATCTAATTCTTTATAGAATTTTTCTATCTCGCCTAGTTCCTTGAATAGTATTTCCTTACTTACAATTTTCCTAATCTGACATAAGTAAGAAAATAAATATCTGCTAATATCTATATTTAATTCATTGACTATTTGCTCGTTGCTTTTTTCTTCTTTCTGATCCAACATCTTAACGATGGTGGACAAGTCTAAATTAATATCAACCCCTTTGCCTAATTTACTTATGGTTTGCGCAGTTGTAAGATGATTATGTTTTGCGTAAAAATTTATTATGTCCCCATTCTCTCCACATCCAAAACAATGAAAAAAACTATCGTCACCCTTATCATTGACACACATAGACGGAGTCTTCTCATTGTGGAAAGGACAATTTACGAAGTATCTATCTGGCCCCCTCTTACTAAGGGCAATACCTTGAGATTTTATATATTCAATTAAATTGCAATTCTTTTTAATTTCTTCTATAAGAAGCTTTAATTCATAACTCATCCAAAAACTATATCCTCATCATCGTCTTCTTCGTATTCTTGCTCTTTAAAAGTATCAACATCTATCTTTTGATAATCTTGTAACTCTTTAGAAACTTCGTCAGATGATATATAATTAACTTGCTTATCTATTTTATCTATCATAGTCTCCTTTGGCATTTGGGATATTGACCCGATATCTAATCCACCCTCGAATAAGTTATCGTTTTTATATTCCGTAACGTCTCCATAAACCCTAGAGCAGGCACCGTCAAACTGCAACAGCGCAGTGTATGAACTATCGCCATATCTATCTTTCGCAGTGTGCCAATGCATCTTGTTTTTATCGTGCTTATCCAAAATCAAAACATATATTCTATCGCAATCTGCTGAAATTTGATTCGAGCCCTGAGCGTCATCAGCTCCAAACTCTACTTTGCCGTCCTTTGACTTTCTCACACGTTCGATTGCATCTCTCTTCAATTGAACTGCTGAAACTGTTGTGAATCCGTATTTAGAACCGACTCCTCTAAGGAACTTACAAATAGTTCCCATCTCTTTCCAATGGTCTTCTTTCAATCCTGAAGACAAACATTCTAAATAGTCAACGAAGCAAACGTCAATATCATGTTGTTGAATTATTGTTTTTATACAATCTTCTACTTTATTTATAGGCACTCTGCCAGACGCACATATGTGTACAAATTTAAAATTGACACCCTCTGCTTTTAAATCGTGCCATTTTTGAAAAGTCTCTTTAATAGCGCCAACATCTTTCCTTGTGAATTGCGCCGCTTCTATACGGGCGGAATGAACTTGGGCGTTATTACTCAACATCTTATTAGCGATGCGTTTGTTTTCCATCTCTAAAGAGATATAGACTATATTTTTTTTAGCGTTTTTATACATAGCGTCAGCTAAAGAAAGCATCATTGTTGTTTTACCACCGGCTGGCGGAGCTAAAAAAACTGTCAACTCGCCTGGTCGCAAGCCTGGCCCAAATGCTTTATCTATTTGCTTTATCCCTGACAGCGCTCCCTGATAGAGCCATGGCATATTGATTCGTTTGTCGAATTCTTCGCACATGATATTCTGCATGTCTGTGATGTCGATTATCTCAGTATCTATATGCTTGTCTATTAATTGGTCTTTTAATGACATTAGTTTTTGAGCGGCAATACCAACTGCTTTTATATTAGAGTCGTTGCCATCGCTATTTGAAACTTTAGCCACTTCTTCAAAAGCAGCCTTTAACGATGTTTTTGCGTGGTAATCTTTTAATATTTCACAGTAATAAGGGACTTTGTTTTCTTGAAAATCAATAGTGCATATAAGCTTGAATGACGACACGAGATTAGCCATCTTCTCTCTGGAAAATCCTGTTGAGGACAGTTCCTCTTGAAGTATGTCCGGCGATAGGCACTCCTTATTAGTTGAGTGAAACTCCATATAGAGTCGATACAGAAGCTGATGAGTGCCTGGCGAGAAGAACTCCATCGTCATGGCCTTGTCTGAAAAAACTTTATAGCTTTCTTTGCTGCTCAGTGATGATAAAAGATATTTTTCTACTTCTACTCTACTTGCCTTGCTTGTCATCTTGGCCCACTTTTTTATTTTTACTCTTAATATTATTCAACTTCTCATCTCTAGTTGACTTCTCAGTGTCTTCTTCCTTTTTACTTAACCTAACCAATCTAGGAAGTGTGATTTCAAATATGTCGTCATTGTCAACATTTACTTGATATATCTCATTGAAAAAACTAGGACCTAAAAACTCAGGTGTTATTTTTAATTTGCTATCAATTGTAAATATGGTCGCCCTATCCTTATGGGAAGCTCTGTACGAGAAGACGTCATCGAAGAAATTATAGCTCATTTTCTCATGATCGGTTTGCCCTCGATTGTCAACATCTTCAATGAATAAAAATGGAGCTTCAAACAAAACCTCTCTCAGTCCCTTACTCTCATTAAATGCTTTAGAATTTATATAGAACATCCTAGACAATGAAGTGAGTTGAGAAAACCTAACTCTATAAGCATCGTACTCGTAGCTAATAACAGCCCTAAACAGCATAGACAATATCGATGTCTTGCCAGATTTTGGGCCTCCTTTTATAATGCAATTCCTATAAGGATTTATATCATTGGCTCCGTTGAGGCCTTCGGCATAATCTAAAACTTTCTTTTTTATTTGCTTTATTTGAGGGAGAGTATACTGGTCTAAGTCTCCGAACTTAATACCTTGATACTTTTCTGGAATCCCATAGTCTGGGTCATTTAAAACAACCATTGCACGAGACTTTCTAACGCAAGTACAAACGACAACGCTGCCGCTCTCTTCGTCTAAGTCTAATCGCCCAGTCCCATTGCAAGCTTTACACATGGGACACAAAATATTCGTCCAATAATTAATATCTGACTTATTGTCCATTCAAAACTCCTAAATTAAAAAAGAATAATTTTTATCAGAGGAACCAACTTCTTTAAGTGTTCCTTTGGATTTTATCAACGCTCTTTCCAAAACTTGAGAATACCTTTCCTTCCAATCTAACCCTAACATCTTATCTTCGTAGGGTGACATGTCGTATGTTTTTTCTATTATACTAATCAATGACGATTCTTTTCTGTTTTTTATATTTTTTAACTCAGTTTGACAAGAATTGTATATTTCCTTGACGCTTAAATCTGTGAAGCGATTCATATAATTAATGGACAATACAATGCCGTAATTCATCAGCATCCTATTGACTCCAATACTGTACGTTTCATCCATCTCTTCCTTTTCAACAGATGTCAAATGTGTCATAAGTTTCCCTGCTCCTCTGACGTCTTCTTTCTCACTGCAATCCATTGATTTGTAGGACTTTAACGATAATTCTATCTCGCCTTCGGTCGAACCGAGCAATGAAAAAGTCTCGATAAATAAATTAACTATTTTTTCATGACATAGAAGAGAAACATTAATATTGTAATCCGTTTTATTATTGTATATTGCCATCAAATACTTTGACGTGAACCAGTCTACAAGTGCTTTTATTATTAAATTATTACATATACCTATCTTGCTATATATCTTATCTTGTATTTCTTTTAACTTCATATAGCTTTTTTGCCCTCTAGAAATCTGAATTCTATTCGGGTTACACTCATGAGACCGCACCTCGTCAATGAAGGACTTTCGAATATAGTCTATAGTACTAGATGATGTCCATGTTGAATAATGTTTGATATGATATTTTTCATCGTGGTTTTTTTTGACGCTCAATCTTTCCCATTCACTATACCCAGTTTTGTTGTTTTTATTAGACATTGTTTTCTCCATTCTGATATTGACATCAGGACTTTCTTTTTTAACTTTTTTAATTTCATTAACTATTTCAATCAGTGGAGAGTTTATATTTTCTAACGGAACTTCCTCTTTGTCAATAGCTTTTTCAACCTTGTCGATTTCTTTATTTTTTTCTCTTAAATCAAATTCCCAAAAAGAAACATCTTTAAATCGGTAACTGTATCTATTCTTTATTTTTTTTCTGTAAATGACATTTCTATTTATGAGGGATTTTACAGTTCTAATAATACTAGACGGGCATATGGATAAATCTTTTTCTATCATAGTGTAACTTAGTAAAAAATCCACAACTTCATCGTGTGTTTTTTCATTCAAATAAGAAATGAATAGAATCTCTAACTTAGTTAGATTCTTAGCTTCATTAAGCTTTCTTACTCTCTCTAAAAAATTTTCTAAATTATACATATTCTCATTTTGCCACGTATATATATTCAGTCCCAGTTGACCTACTTTCTCTAAAATTATAGATGTAGTCCTTTACTGAATATACATTGACGGTTTTTTTATATCTTAATAAAATTTTCTTTATATAATCGGGCGAAGCCCAAGACTTATTATTATAACTCAGTACCCAAACAGGAAATCTTTCCATCTTATCTAACATCAGTATGAAATTTTCCTCATAACCCTTTTTACCTGAAAACCTCTTTAGGCTTTCTCTGTCCTCATGTATGTCGCTTATACTCTTACCATAAGTATATTCTTCTAAAAACTGATACAAATAAGAATAATCAGTGCTGTTACCGCCATATGGTGGGTCTATGTATACTACGTCTGTAACGAAGTCAGTACTTTCAAGGAGCTCTATAATATCGCAATTTAATGACAAGCAAGGTTTGGATAAAGAATTATTATTCGTATAGTATTTGCCATTTAAAAAATCGTTAACCAAGCTATTTACGTTGCCAGTTCTAAAACTCAAATCGTGAAACATGTTCTGCTTGATATTTCTATCTAAAAATTTATCATGTGTCTCAAATGAATATTCTTTATTAAAAACTAACTCATTAAATTTCTTACAGTATTTAGTAAACCAAATTGGAAAGTCAATATTCATGTCTTTGTCATAGTAAAGACCAATCCGCCTGTCGTGCTTGTCTGATTTTTTACCATAGTTTTCCATTTGCTTCTTTCTGTGCTTCTGCAAATCACTAGCCTTGTCTATCCCTCCAAATGGGAGTTTTGCTTCTATCATTCTAATTAACAAAAAAGCAATAGCTGACTTGTACGAATTATCTAAAAGAGATAATTTACTTCTAAAAATATCTAAATTGTCGCATTCTGCCTTGGTGAATCTAGTGTTAAAATAATTGTCGTAAACGAATTTTGATTTGTCCTCGACACTATCATCTAATACAAACATCATCTCATTGTAAGATAATTTAAAGCCTGGATTCTCGACCATTGCATAGGAGCTTAAAAAGGACGACGTTAAGAAATCATTAGATATAACTTGCTTGTTCATGTATTTCATAAATAAAGAAAAAACAGCACTACCAGAAAACGCATCGAATACTGAATTGAACACTATGCCTTCGTCTGACATTGCGCTCCAAATAGCTTGTAATACTTTTTTCTTATTCCCCGTATAGCCAGCAAAGGGTATTTTTTTTATTTTGTTCAATGCTGGCTTTATATCGGGTGTGTCGAAAAATTCTGCGAACATGTCAGACATTATCTACTCCAATATTTTTAACTATTATACACTTCAGATTCGTCTCTTATTATTATCTCAAACTCATCTTCAGTTTTTAATATGTCGATTCGCTCTTTAGAATGGTCTATTAAATATTTTTGAGTGTCCAAGAAATCTATTATAATGGCTCGTGTCTTCTTCTTACCATCCTCTTCAAACGGTCGTATAACCCTTCCTATCCTCTGTAGAGCTCTAGTGGATGACTTTCCTGACCCAGCGAGTATAAGTGCGCTCAATCGCTTAACATCAATCCCTTCATCGAATATGCTAGTTGCTATAACCGTTTTTATTTTATCATCTCTCAAGTCGTCCAAGACTTTCTTTCGCTTCTTATTAGACATCGCACCTGATATAAACACTGAGTCGTCAATCATCTTCTCTAAATTAACGCCATGCTTCTTTTGCTTGACCAGTACCAATACAGTATGCCCTTTGTCCAATAGACGATGAGCCATGTGTTTGACTATTAGATTTCGACGCTCGAAATCAACAATATAATTCTTGTATACTTTTGGATAAGTAAAGAACCTCATAAAGTCTGTATCTATTTCATAAAAATAGATGTACGGCTTAACTAGAAAGCCCTTACGGATAAGGTACGAAGCACTTATGTCAACTATGAACCCATCTGCACTTTCCAAACAATTAACATCTTTCATTTTTTTATTTTTTATTTTTTGCTTCTCATACGGAGTATAAGCCTTGCTGGAAAAGAAGGCGGATATCTCCAAATCCCTCTTATCGTCCCTCCAAGGGCTTGCTGAATTATGAACTAAAACTCCGTTCGCTACGAAGGACTGATGTCCGCTCATTTCAAGGTCGTACACATATCCTTCGCTTTCTACTGAAGCTATTTCTAAAACTTTCTTTTCCAAGCAGTCAATATCGGTTGTTTTAGTATTTCCCTTATGCTTGTCATTTAGACCATCTAAGGCGTTATGAGAAAAAATAATTTGCCAAGAGACGTTATCTCCAACTATCTGCCTTCCTCCATTGTGTGGTGCTCTCTCACTGATAGTATATTGAACATTCAAGCTACGTAGTAAAGAACAAAATCCGTCTTTTAAAAGAGGAGATATAGTGGTATATCTCAGTGTTCGTCTATTCTTATTTATGTCAGATATTGTTCGGCTATAGCTACCGTCAGAATCCATTAATCCGGCCAACAACTCCCTCCTAATCTCTTCGCTAGAAAAGATAAACTCATCTGGGATGGATTTACTAATACTACAAACCGTACCAAAGACGCTTCTTAAAAAAATGGATAATGGTTTACAGCTAATAGAGACTATTTTACACTTATAATCAGTGTCTTTTATCTTAGGATTTACTTTTAATTTCGGATGTCTTATTCTAGATATAAAGCTATCAACAAAATCATTTTGAATTGCAAAAGAAATGCGATTTCCATCAAGCCATCCATCTCCGATAAAATAGCCTATCATATACGAGATGTCAAATAATGACAAGTCGGAAGAAACGCCAACTTCACTAGCTCCTTCAGTGTAGATAAAATCAGGAGTGGGTAACTTATGTTTATTTTTAAAATACTCTCCAACGGACAACGAGCCACCATACTTCTTTGCCACTTTACCTCTATTCTTCAACTGCCAAAAAGACTTAGTGGTGAGGCCTAGGTCATCCGAGTTGCAATTAGAAATGTCAAGTCCGAATCTGACATTGCGATGTTTTAAATAATTATTCCTAAAATAGTCAAAGATAGTTATGTTGGACAGATTGTTACCTGACCAATTTTTTCCATTATCGAGAAGTAGTACATCGCCAATTTTTAACGATGTTGGCGTACACTCTTGTATCTTATCGTCTTGAATCCTGAACAGTGAATGATCTTCCGTCATGGAAACCGACCCCTGACCTGCGAATCTAATTTTATAAGATTTTTTATTATTCAAATGTCTAATAAAGCGCTTAATCGGCTTCCATTTAAAACAGTCTCCTTCCCACCCTCTACTATGATACCCTTCTAAGTTTATAACCTCGTAACCATTTTCCAAGTAATAGCTATAGCATTCACTTAGAGAATTCCAAGCTTCTTCTATTGTCAAAACTTGTCCGTATCCAAAAATTCCTCCTTTTATCTCTATTGTACTTTCCGAAAATACTGACATTCCATATCTGTAAAACGCATTCGGACAGTTCAGCATCACTTCTTTAACAGTGTCGCAAGCCGCATGTTGAACCTCGTCAAAAATGACAACTTTAGCTCTTTGCATCAGTGCTTTAATCTCTTGCTTTTTTGCTTTTATTTCTGGGGATATTTTTTCTTTTTCACTATGCTCTTCTTCAATTGATTCTTCATAC
>Ga0307377_10003158_pt1 | contig 18845 bp, 54 predicted proteins | sample TR3MG_FD_202535 | JGI IMG/M metagenome (GOLD analysis project Ga0307377, IMG submission 202535) | Soil microbial communities from Risofladan, Vaasa, Finland - TR-3 | ecosystem: Environmental > Terrestrial > Soil > Coastal area > Acid sulfate soil | place: Finland: Risofladan, Vaasa | collected... | reverse complement strand
AGGTTCATATCCTATTATATATTTCCTCTTGTGCCTCATTTATAAATTTAATCAATTCTTCATCTGTAAAAACTGGTGTTTCTGGTAATGGAAATAACATTTTAAGTATTTTGTTTTTATTCTTCTTAAAATTTTTATAAATATAATTTTCGATTTCTATTAACATCTTTCCCCTTTTCTTACATACAATCATAAGCACCCCCATATTTGACCTGCCTTAAAATCAATCCTGAGCATCTTTTTTTTCAGGATTCTCGTAAATAACCTTTTTTAGCGTCACAGAGAGCGGTGATCCGTCTGCGCCGGTAAGCTCATTCTTGGTAGTAGTAGGCACATATTTATTGATAAAGTCTTTGAGTAATTGATTATCTTTTATAATTTGAAGGATATAGTGTTGCAGTATGGTTTCATCATGGGTCTTATCATATGCAATAGCTGTGTTAGTTAGGTCTTTAATCGTATAGCCTTTTTTCTTCATGCGCCCTATTTGATTGCCTTTGGCATATCTACTTTGACCTTTTTCATTAGTAGTAAAGTTTTCAGATTTTTTCAGATTTGCTGACATTTACCATTCACTCTCCACTTGCTCTATCGTCACCTTAAATATTTGCCCCTTCAATTCTATCAACCTCACTACTGCCTCGATATCGCTTGCAGGTATATCCAGCTTAATCCGGCTGTTACCGTCTTGGCCTGCAATGTTGATGGCTGATAATATATCAGGCAAAGACGCTGTAAATACTATCTTTTCCATTCATCATTTCCTTTAATTTATTAATGGCTCTATCCTTGATATCCTGAACTGTAGCTCGTGGTAGACTAATTATCTCTTCTATCTCTCGTATTGAATAACCATCATTATAATATTTAATAATTTCTCTTTCGGTTGTGGTTAATTTTTGTAGACTCGTTTGTAAGTCAACTTTAAAGACAGTTTTATCTTCATCAAAAACATTATTGTCTTCCCAAAATGGTATGGAGTTTTCTGGCGGGATTATACCGTAGTTTTCTATCACGATTTTACTTCTTGTCATCTATACCCCTCTATTCTAATTATAGCGAAAAACTTGTCAAGTGTCCGAGATACAGATATAATTACCCTCCTTTTTTTATGGGGGGCAAACTATCGCCAGCCTGCCCCCGGTTTTTTTATTTTCATTACTTCACCACTCAAAATTCTTATCTTCTTTTTTCTTCCTGTCTATTGCTTTTCTCATTTTGTCTATCACCTTTTCAAACCTCTCTATGTGCCTATCGTTACAAGATGTCATTACTTGCTCTCTTACACAATAAAAAGCGTCTTTCAATTCCACATTTGTAAAAGGAACGCTTACCATGATATCAACCTCCTCTTCTTAAATCTTTAGCTAGCCAATTGTGCAAAGCTTTCACCTCCTCTCTATAATACTTTATTTTATTTTAACTATCTTGACATCATCGCCAGGTTTTATCTTTAATTTTAAATAGCTAAACAACATCATTAGTGCCTCCCTAATGGAAACATCCCTCCCTTCAAAAATATCAAATCTTTCGTTACATCTTATTTGTTTTTCTAAACTACTTCTGATGTTACATATTTCTTCTAAATGCCTGGCCTGCATTTTTATTTCTTCAGTAATTACATATCGTTTTGGGTAATCACTTAAATAATAATTTTTGTTCATTACTGAATTAATATATTCTTCACATCCACTATTAACACTACATCTATTATTTTTTATTTCGCTTACTTCACATCTTAAACACGATAATCTAACCAAAAGGTAAATTATCACAACTCCTATTCCTGTTATTACATACCACATTCTTTCTCACCTCCCTTCTAACTTATCTATTGCCTTAATCAAGTCTTCTAAACACTTCACCAATATATATATCCCGCCATGCGCTTCTATTTTTGCTTGGAAATCTATTTGCACCCTTCTTTGAATTCCGCCCGGTCTTTTATATTCGACAAATAACACATTCCCATTTTTAATTGCGATATCATCACTTATGCCAGGAAAACAACCTAAACCTTGTAAGACATGAAAGCGAAACCAACCTGTTACCTTCAAATAATCACGGCATAATTGCTTAATATCATTTTCCTTTATCATATATTTCAGTACTTTGGCTTTAACCTTTATCTTGCTTCGCCTCCTCCTTCTTAAAAATATATTTTGCTACATAATAGAGAGTTCTTAATTTATTCATAAGCCCATCTCTTGCTCCATAGAAATTAAAATTTGTAATTAGTATTCTATGCTTTGTTATACTTTCGTCTACCGTAAGAGCAGAAAGATTATTCTTCATAATTGTAAGAGAACCTTCTCCATCAATAATTATTTTCCCCCATTTTTTAGGTTGATATATTTTCATCACTTCGCCTCCTTAAAATATACTTTTTTTAAATGTGGGTCTTTTGATGAACATTCGTAAAAGTGTGGTTCGTCTTTTATTTTCGGGAAGTATTTTTGCTCTAAATCTCTTATTTTTTTTGTATTGCTATATTGTTTATTGTCATACCACATATCCCTATATTTTGTTAATTCCCGAATTATCGCTTGTCTTTTCTCTAATTCTTCGATTAACCCTATATGGTTCTGCCGATATTTCTCGCCTTGCTGGAGTAGGGAAATAATATCATCTATGTTATTCATGGTATATCTCCTATGCTTTAGAATAAATATCGCCTCTTTAACTTCCATCGCTTTTCGCCTCCTTTAATTTTCATAGTTTTCGCCCTCATGAACATTACTACTTCCACATCTTGGACAATGTTGAGACCACCAATTATCTGTATCAACATAAAACTCACATCCACAATCATTGCAAATCCATTTCATTTCTTCGCCTCCTTCTCTTTTTCCTTCAGCCATATCTCATAATCCTCTTCCCTAATATCTATCTTTAAATTACACTTATCACACTGCCCCACCAGCTCCCGGTCAAATGGGCAGGACTGCAAGTCTATCGTAAGCGTGACTAAGTTATTACAGACCGGGCATTCGTAGATGTAGTTAGCCATTAATCTGTACCTCCTATCTTTTCTTTCGCTAATTCTTTTTCTGTTAATGGTTTATTTTTATCAATCTCTTCTTGTATGGTTTTTAATACAAAGATGCATTCTCTCATAAAATTAAATATATAACTGTCTGCAAAAGAATATCCTTCATCTATAAGTTCTTTTATATAGCTTTTATAAAATCCTTCTAATCTTTCTATACTCATCTTTCCCCTCCTATATACCAAATTAATTTATCCTGTGCCTTAATCAATTCCTCAATTCGACTATTGAGGTTTATCAGGCCTACGAAACTAATTATTACCATTATGATTAGGATGATGATAAGCATACGCTTGACACGGTATAGGTTAGTCATCAGCTTTATCCTCTATATTTTTAACTTTAATTTTAAATTCCTCAAATTCTTTTTCGCCACATAACTCACAGTAAGGTTTATAATTTATCTGTATTCCCTTTCCAGTAGGAATACCTTTACCACATTGAGAACAAACCCATTTAATACCTTCTCTTAATCTCGCAATCCCCATACTTACCCTCCCTTCATCCTATCACCGGACGATTAATAATATTGTGGATCAAATACTGATCCCGTCGCGTAGCCTTTCCGAACTTGACATATTGTATCCCCTTCTTTGGATCATCATTGATTCGGGTATTTATCGCTCTTTGTGCTAATAATTCGGGGCTAAATTTCTGTTTTGGTATATATTTTTTCTTATGCCAGTCGCCATCCCTAATCTTTACTCCCCATATATGTAATTTATGACACATGGTATTGACGCAAACATTACATTGATCTGCAAGTTCTAATATATCAACACCACTCTTATACGTTTCGATTATCTTAACTTTGTCGGTTTGTATCCTTGCCCCAATAAGTTTACTGCCCATTATTATTCCTCCTCAAATATTATTATTTTGCCTTTCAGGATGTGGATATTAAGATTTATGATTAATTTTTTTAGGGAAATATCCTCATATAAAATGCTCAATTCAGAAACTGGCTCTGTCGTAGCTACAATACAATTGGTAATTTCATTAGAAATTTTAGACATTATGTATTTTTCTTTATAGGCTATATCATCCCAGCCTTTGTCTATTTTTGCATAATGCTTTTTTTTAGTAAGTGCGTGAACATAACTACAGAAGCACGGAAACTTTATCTTTTCGAGGTTCTCGCCGTTAACATAATTGCCTTTAGGATTGCTCTCATCTTTTATCCATGTCCATTTTCCATTAGTGTATTTTTGGACTAATAAATTTCGTCCGCAATGATTACATCTAAAGTTCCCTTTTTTCCATATAACCTCATCATGATGACATTCCTCCTTCTTCACCTTCACTACCTTCGTTTCAAAATACGGTATCTTATTCACTTTTTTCACCTCCTTTTCTGGTCCAATCTGGACATTTATGGTAAATACCTTTCGGCAAAACTACAAATCCAAACTTTGAATTATTACAGAAATTAATATAATTTGCTTTCTCAAACCATTTACAATTTTTACAATCGTCATTTTCAATTTTCATTCTTATCCTCCCTTCTTCTTTTCTCTAATTTTATTTCCTCTTTCATATTCGCTATCCTATGTTCCTCACTACAAAACAAATGGCCGGCATAAACATTGGCAATCTCGATAGTGAATCGTTTACCACAATGCCAGCAGTAGACGGGGATTTCGGTTGTTTTCATGTTAGCCTCCTTTCATTAAAAAACTCTAATTAAATTGATTAACAAATATAAAAATACACCACCTAAAAAATATCCCATTACTTGAAAAAGCGTTCCTTCCCAACCTTCATTATCATCTATCGTCAACCTATGTAAGATATGTACCATTGAAAATATACAGAAAAATATTCCTACACATTTTAAATATTCAATCATCATTAACCCCCTTTTGGTTTTTTATTAGACAATCTTTATGACCCCATAATTCTTTATTTATAAAATATCCAAATTCAAATTTTTTAAATTCACGTTGGTGATAGATATTATCAACATATTCACCGCACAATTCACAATTACCATATTTATCACTTGAAGCATGTTCATTTATTAATGTATATTTATACATTTTTAACCTCCTTTCGCTTCTTTTCGTTTACGGAATTTTTCTTCCTGCCCTAACCAACTCCAAATTAATTTTTCTACACCTCCGGCAATAGCAATCTCCTTTTTATATCTAAGCGGGTCACTTAGAAACTTTGTCTTATAGATATCCTGTAATAAGTAATTAATGTTAAGGTGGGGATACTTGCCAGAATACATTTTTATACGCCAGTCATCAAGTCCATACCAGCACTTATCCTCAAAACTAAATTCTAAAGGATCAACTTCTTTTTTTGTTTTATTAATGTCAGAGGCTTGCCTCTCTCTCTTAATATCTTTCTCTAAATTCTTATCATTCTTATCATTCTTGTTTATAGTGTCGCTTTCATTTCGCTTCTGTTTCGCTTTCATTTCGCTTTTGCTGTCGCTTTTCGTGTCGCTTTTGTAAGTTTCCAAACTCTGGAAAGTGTTGTATTTTAATACCTCTAAAGTAAAACCTCGTGTCGCTTTTCGTGTCGCTATCATTGTCGCCGATTTTAGCCATCTTATGCAGTGGTCTACTTCATTGCTATTTGCTTTTGTTTTTTCCATTATCCATTCGTATTTCATAAAGCAACTTCCTCGCTTAAATTGTTTATTATCTTTATGATTGGCTTCATTGACAAGATAAAACCATATCTTGAACCATTTATCCGGCTTATTATAAAAGATATCACTATCTATGGTCTGCCTTGCCCAAAGGGTAGCGCCGCCATCTATTTTACTCATTTATACCTCCATTAAATAAATTCTTTGCTCCATTGTTCAGCCATAGCCTTTGCTATTCCAGAAAAAGTTTTACTTCTTATTTCTCCTCTGTCTTTTGATGGTGGCATTTTCCATATACTATGATTTCTATCATTAACAATATTCGTGGGCTTCAATAATGGTAAATTTTTAAGCCATAGACAAGTTGCCTTCGTTTCACCATGCCCGAATTGCCAGGGTTGAATAATCTGGTCTGGTTTTCTCCAAATAGTAGACATAATTCCAATAGGATTTTCAATAGCCATTCTCTTACATTTGCAATTTACAAACTGCATAAAAAAATCAATAGCTCGTTGTTGTCTGCCATCTTTTTGTTTTTCCTTAAACCATTTTGCTCCACTTACCGCAAGATGTGTACAGGGCGGAAAAGCTATAATTATATACCATTCTTGTTTAAGCAAAGGTATCACATCCCCCTGTATATGCCATTCAGGATATCTACCAGAACATGGTTCTATATCACAAGAATATACCTCAATGCCAATTTTTCTCATTTCAATAGTCACTGCCTGACTTTTTTCACAGGCAACTAAAACCTTATTCTTTATTGGTCTTGCCATTTATACCTCCATTATTAGTTTTCGTTAGTTTTATTATTTAGGTTTTTTCAATAATATTTCTGAATGTATGCACAACATTACCATCAAGTTCCAATGCAATATTAGGAAAAGCTAAAATCAAATCAGGGATTTCATCAACTAAGCGATAAGATAAATTACGATTATTTCTTACAACATCATATAAACAGAATATTCTTCTAAGTGCTTCTTTTTGTTTTTTAGTCATTGTTTCTCACCCCACCCTTTCCAGCAAACTTAACTGCACCATTTCACTTACAGGAAATACATCATCGGTCATTTCCCTGATTTTCCTTGCTTTAACGATTAATTTTATCCCTTGGCTTTCCAACCTATCAGCGCAGGCATAACCTTCATATCTGTTAATCGGCAGGGAATATCCCCCCGGCTTTTGCGGTGTGGAAATAATTAGATAGGTTTCTTCTTCTATGCAGTCAGCGATAACCTGTCTTACCTCCCGGTTAGTTATGTTATCTCCGGTAAATTCAATGTATGCGTCGGTCAGGTCATCTTGATTAATAGTAGGTTTGTCATGTGCGGTAATAATACCGTAGATAATCTCTTGCTTATTCATTTAGGTTTCCTCCTTTCTCCTTATATTCCTCTAATTCTTCTAAAAGATTTATAATTTGATGAACTTTTTTAGTAGGCATAAATTTTCCTTCAATTACATAATCACGTAACATCGTAATCGCTTCTCTAACTTCCATTTAGGTTTCCTCCTTCCTTAAAAAATATATCTCCCTTAATTATTCTTTTTAAATCCCTGATAACTGATCCCATTTCATAAGTTTTACCCTTTCTAAAATCAACTATTGAGCCGTCGTCTTTAAATTTTTCATTATATATTTTTTCACCTTCATAACATTTTTCGTAAAACTCTAAATATTCCTTAAGAATGTCCATTTTTATAATTCCCTCCTTATTTATTAACTTCAACAACCGTTACAAAATTCTGCAAGGTTGCCTTTGGATTTTTCAGCTTGTCTTTCTCGATGTCTGAAATTATATTATCGTAGTAGTTCACTAGGTAATCCAAATCTACTTTCTCGTTATTGGTGATTTCAGGTAGTTTGCCTGCCTTCACATTCTCCAAGCAGTGCCTGAGTAGTGCCAATTGAGTGTAGGTCATGAGTGCCTCCTTTCTCATATATTTTTTATAGAACTAACGATATTTTTTATAGTTCTTTTATAGTTCCCCCACCATCTCAACAACCTTATCCCTTGCCCTTAATACCAAGCTGTAACAAATCTCAGGCAACACGATAAGCACGGCAAGGCAGACTAAAATTATCAGCTCAAAGAGATTTCCTAACGCTTTCATATAAATCCTCCAAATCTTCTTCTAATACATAATCTGTTTTACCCATAGTGTAGGCAATTAAATAAGCATAACTATATTCTTGCCTTGCTATATCTACCCAGTCTGCTCCATCTTCAAAACCGTCCCCACTATCGGTTTCTACTTTAAAATAAGTTTTAAATGTTAATTTTCTTCTGCCCATTACATAGCCAATTCTTTCGTTTTTTAAATTAACAAATTCTCTCCTTGCTAATTCTTTTTCTTCTATTTCGCATGTTTCGGGATTTTCTTTAAAATCATCGGGTGTCCAATATTGCATATCTATCTCTATCTTTTTCGATATTCTTTTATACCTAACATGTTGACCTAATTTAAATTTCATAATATCTCCCTCCCCTCTACCATAATTTCATGCACTCTTATATCATTAGCCCTGTCTCTTTGTCCTTCTATATCTTCTTCGGTACATTTATTTTCTCTCTCGTAAATCCACCACTTGGTATCCCCTGGTAAATCGCCCCAAAATTTCTCTATGTCGGTATCTTTCTTTACTCCCATAGGAAACCAATCTAATAAAACTTTATACTGCTCTTCTAATTCGAGACTGTCCCACCAGTCATAACATTTGTTTGACATTTTAGTTTTCCCCCTTAATTATTAAAATTTAACTTATAGTAAATCGTCATAATTCTTTCACCTGTGTCATACCCACCTAAATGGTCATCTTCTGCAATAATTTCCTTATCAACCCTATCAATGGAATATTTACCTTTTTTAGTATTATCTACTACCTCTTCCACAAACTTTAAATTAGCCTCGCTTGACATTGCGTACTTTTCTTTAATTAACATTTCCTTTTCCTCCTTAATTTATTTTTCTAACTAATAAAAATTAGATATAATAGCGGCCGGGCCTCGATAGGCTGGCCCGGCTTGGAGGTGCAAATGAAGAAATTAATTACTTACAAACTCCTCCGCTTCTTTAGGTATATCCTCATCACTTACTTGGCTTGTTTTGAAGGCTTTTAACAGGGCATCATATTTATCAGGGTGATCTATTACAAATGTTTTGGCTTGTGAGGCCACTAAACCAATCGGAAATACTTTATGTCTTTCACCTATATCAATTATTTCTCCCCAGTTATTAATTTTGTAGGCTCTCGCTATTGTTTGAATCTCTTCAAGTTTAATCTTCCTCTCTTCTGCAATCTTTTTCATTTCTTCTAACGTTTTCAAATGTTCTTTCCCCAATTCCCTTGCCGTTTTTAAATTGGCTTCTCGTGTCTTGCTTTCATCAATATCTTTAATTAAATCTTCTTGCTTTTTCTCTGCCAGTGCTTCTCTTTCTGCAGTTTCTTCTTCGGTTTCCTCTACGATTACCGCCCCATCTTCCTTTGAATCATAGACATGGTTTTTATCCTCTTCTGGTGCTTCAATCTCATATTGTTTGTTTTGCCCATAAAATAATCTTTTACCATTTTGTAATTCGGAAAGTTCTTTAGCAGTAATATCAAGTTCCAATTGCAGGGTATAATGGACTTGCTTCTTTCCATCGGCATGGGTTTCTTTTGGCATTCTCTTTAACTTAAAAGGCACAAAGGCTATGTTGTCATTTAGTAAGGCTCTGGCATAATCAATCCCGCTATTAATGTCTACGATGGAGTGATAGCTTGACAGATCAATCTGATATACCCCGCCAATCTTAATTCCCGGCATCATAAAAATTAAACTTGCCCTTTGCTGGCATTTCCCTTCTTCTAAAAGTTCACAAGGACATTCCCGTTCTTCCATTTCTTTCGTTTCTTCATTAAGTCTTAAAGCAGTTTCACCGTCCCCCCGGCACTTCAAGCCCATACTGCTCCCATACCATTTATAGCATTGTGGGAATATTACCTCCGGATCATTCATCGGAAAAGATATATTTAATTCTTTCGGTTCGTCTCCATAAAATTTTTTTATCTCTGCCGGGCAGACAAAGAAATCAGTTTCCGAAGGATATTCCTTCCCAGTCTTTTGCGATACTTTTTTAATCCCCAGTCTAATCTTGCCTAATCTCGGTAATCTTCTAATTGCGGACAACCCGCTAATCCGGGTATACTTTTGTTTGAAAACATTAACTTCATTCATTTCCATTTCCTCCTAATTTTTTATTTTTTCCCTGCCTTATTTTGTCCATAACAAAGGCTGTGAAGTAATCTCCTAATGCGATATCTTTTTGCCTCTGCCTCAATAATTCGAGTTTTTGTCCTACATCAGCAAAGCCATTGGTTAGCGGTTTTAATGCCATTAGAGGCCTCCATTCAGCTTGTAATTGAACTTTGGAGCTTGTGGTGTGATAGTTATTCCTTCAATATCTTTAGGCTTTATTATCCCAGCAGTGTAATCTTTTTTAATCTGGTCTTTTCTAATTTCTTCAATTACCTTGAGATATCTAACTCTCCATACATCATTGCTGTAAGCCCATTTAATTAGTTTAGGGATATCATATTCCCAACTATCCGGCATAACCCGGTAAGCACACCAGCCCGCAGAAGTCTCGATCTTCTTCTCGCCTGACTTCGATAGATTTTCTTCTAATGAAAGTTCTCTACTCCCGATTGACTCAGTTATCTTTTTAATCTCCTCATTGTTTGTTTTGCATAAGGTTTCATTCTGCCTTTGCAGGATTAAGATATCCAGCTTTGCTTTAGCGATTTCCTTCAAGTCCTCTTCTACTGTCGTTTTAAATACATCAACATTAACCATTAAATATTCCCCCTTATATTTTTAATTAAACTTTGTATCTCCATTGCCCACATATCTATATTGTCTAATCTTTTTTGATATTCCTCACATTCAAGTCTTAAGTCTTTTATCGTTTCTTTTAATTCAGCATTCTCTTTTTCTAGCTCCTCAATTCTTTCAGTCCAATCATTCTTCATTTAGATTTTCCCCCTTAATAATATTTTTACTCTACCTAAAACAAACTTACTATTCTGCCTATCACTATCACCTCCATTACAACTATGGCTCCAAATAGTAACCACCAGCTCCACTCGTTAGCATTTTCTGTTTCCTTTTCCTTAATGCCTTTTCTAAGATATTTCATTTCGTTATCAGTCCAAGCCCTTTTCATTTCTCACCTCCTTTAATTTAGAAAATAAAAAAAGCCCTGAAAATCTCTCGATTCTCAAGGCTTCTTAACTGACTTATTCTATTTTAGATGTTTACCGTATGGTTACCTATTGGTTACCATAATATATCTTATGTAAAGTAATAGTTAAAAAATGAAAGCCTTGAAAATCCCCACTTATTCAATTGTAGTTAATGTGGGAATTTCAGCAATTTTTTCATTTTGACCTCCCGGTATTATTATTTATTTTCGTCTATAACCTTATCTATCTTTTCTATAATGCTTTTGTTTTTCGGTTCGGCCTTCCCATTAATCCAACGATACCAGGTAGTTGTGCCAATACCTAATTGATGACAGATTGCCACATAGTTGAGGTTCTTTCTAATACTGATTTCTATTAACTTTTGTATTCTTATATTTTTAACCATGCCTAATTTTACCACGAGGTTATTTTGTTGTCAAGCTTTATTTTACTATTTTCAAGAAATATTTTTAATTATTTTTTAGTGGCCAAAATTACACTCTAAAAGTGTTGGTATATAAAGGTTTGCGGGTTATGCCTCTAAATAGCGTCAGGATTAACGTAGTGGCACGAGAATTTTCCGCTTACAGCAGGACGTTTTAAGGGGTTATTTACGAGAAAAATATATTACCATTTCAATTCTTCCCATAAATAAGCACTTTTTGGTGGGAATATTTTCTTGAAGTTTTTATTAACCTTCTTATAATAGTGGATTATTTGATTATAATTAAATTCATTAAATTCTGCAATATCATGACAGCGACCGCATAAAGAAATTAAATTTTTTGGGCTATCACTACCACCATTTTCCCGTGGCTTAATATGGTGAACAGTTAATGCTAATAAATTAACTCCGAAATATGTCTTACACATTTGACAGGTATAATTATCTCTTGTAATTATTTCTGCTTTTAACATTCTCCAATCTAAATATTTGTTATCATTATAAGATATATTATTTATTGTTCCTTTTCTTGAACTTAACATATTATCTCCTTTATAATAAAAAATTACCCCCTGGGACTCTTGCATTCCCAGAGGGGGAGGAAAAAATGATCCGAGATTACCCGCTCGGCCCGGGTTGGGGGGATTGTGTATTATCTTCGATGATCCATTCAGGTTCGGGAAATTTCTCCTTCATTAATTCTTCTATAGTTTTCTTTCCACTCATATATCTTTCTATTTCATCTAATATTTGTTTCTCTGCTTTTTTAGCGAATCTTTGCTGTTTTGTATATAACAGCCATTCCATTATTTCCTTCTGGTATACTATATCCAATCCTAACTTGCGAAACATATACAGGGCATATAACCCCAGTATATAACCTAAAGCATTCATATAACTGGGGTTAACCCTTGCCTTTAGTTTTTTATTTCATAGGATTTAACTGAATCGATTACCAGTTTAAACAACTCATTATCTATCTGGTTGGGGCTTGCGAGTACTGCATTATTGACTGAATTTAATAGGGAATGGACTCCCTTTTCGCCTAATACAGCCAAAGCACGTATGACTATTAAAATCATGTCCTCCATTATTATCATCTCCTTTCTTTCTTAATTTGTTACACCATAGTTATCATTAATGGTATGTATCATGTATATGATTGCGAACTATCCAGAATTACCGGATAGTCTAAAATATTCGTGACTTTTCTCGAATTGAATACAATAGTAGTCAATTATGACTACTATATTGCACATTTTAACCATTTATTAGTTCACATATTGCAGGTTTGAGTAATAGTAGGTAAGGTTATTACCATTTATGGCACAATCCTGCAATTAATCCATTCCCTATACATAATATTATTAATTTTTGAATAAACCGATATATCCCTCAACTTATCTTCAACCGATTCTATGGTGTTCTTTTTCCCCTCGCCAATAATGTCATAAACTGCATCTATCTGCTTTGCCATCTGCACCATTCCAATTTTTAAATTATCCGGTACATCAGGATTAAGTAATACTTTACGGCATAGTATTCCTACACGGTTGAAATTACCTAATGGGTCTTTCTCACTTGCATATTGATAATTTTTTTGATTATGCAGTTCTATTTCTTCACTAGTTAATTTATAGAATAATGGATGGCCATGATATTCTTTCATAGACTCGCCTCATACTCATACATGCCATCGACTAAATGCTTATCATTCGTATAGATAATTTTTAATGGTTTTCCCATCGCAAAACACATTCCAAAATCAAACTTTGTTCCATCACTCCGCCCGTCATAAATCATGTGCACTTCATCGGCTAATCTCATTAGTCGTCTATTCTCGGTTAAAATTTCTAATACGGTTGCATTTTCCCAACTATCAAAGACGGGTATCAAAACCTCGTGACCTTCTTTTCTTAATTCTTCTGCATATTTATTTATCTTATCTTGATATGCAGTAGAACCAATCATAAATACTTTCATATTAACCTCCTTTCTTTAAGTCAACTAAACCTTTCTTACTTGACATCTCTACCTCCTATGTCAACTTTACCAGCCTTATCCTTACATTCGTTATTTTGTCTGGTAACTCAGTCGGTGTCATTTTATCACCTACTGGTTACGCTTTTTAACTACTTGCATATCACATTTGATACATTTGTGTCTTATATGTATAATGTAAACGCTTCCCTAATCTCTTTTTCCCAGCCATATCTTAACTTTGATAGCCAGATATCGAGAATGGTTATTGTCATATTCCTAACCAATGTGATTTGGATATATCCATTTCTATATGTGCCTTACAAAATGGACATTTATTAATCCACTTCCCTTCATAAGACATTTTATAATTTAGGTATGGCGGGACTTCCTCTGTGCTATCAAATTTTATATCACTGTGGCTTTCATAATAATCTTCCATTTTCTTACAACAAAACCTAACTTCGTCAATTATTTTAATTCTCATATTGTCTTTCATAACTAACCTCCTATCTTTCTAAACCAGATGTCGATAATATATATTTCCATTAATTAAGTGTCCTTATACCTCTATACTTATTAACAAGTATTAGTATTTAGGTTAATAACTGATAATAGCGTTGTCGCTTATTATCACAAGTCTCTTTAAAAGAGAGTTCAAAGTTTATATAACAATAAATAATCTGCTACTTTTATTAATAGTTCTGGCTTATCATTAAATAAACCAATACCAAAATTACATTGTTTACAAAGCAATCCTCTAATATTATCGGTTTTATGGTCATGGTCTATGCAAGCATCGGACTTATTTTTAAATTCCTTCCCGCAAATAGCACATTTTCCATTCTGATTTTCCCACATCTTTAACCATTCTTTATAAGATAAGCTATAATTGCGTTCAATTAAATATCGATGATGATATTTTTTTATTTTATCTTTATGATCTAAATAATATTGCTTACTATATTCTTTTTGATTAAACATAATTCCTCAAATAATTATTTGCTAACAATATATTCCTTTTTCACGCTAACATTATGTTAAATGTTCGTTTGGTAGTGAATCTACGGTATGAACACTTTTTGCCGTAACTTGTTATATCAGGAATGCAATTATGTTTACAGCGTTCGCACTTTTGCAGTTTCGATATAACAAATCCACTAATGCCAACATAATCGAAAGTCTGGCATTAGTGACTAAGGCGACATTTACGGATAAGGTCGCATTGGTAGATTATTTCTTAATCCCAATTAAACTTGCCGCATTATCTCTTAATCTATTCCAACAATCCCTATAACCTTTTAGATAATCATTATCTGAGGGATTACCCCTCTGCTTCTCCCATATAAGATGGTCTTCATCAATGAATATTTTCTCCAACTCATTAACAAATTTCTCTTTAAATTCCTCATTCTCCATTAACTTATCGAGATAGGTTTTTTGCTTCATTTCTAAAGCGTCCTTAAAATAGCATTTTCAAGAAATTATAGCCCGTCTTTAGCCAAAGCCCTCAACGGGCGGTTGATGAATGGATTGCTCAAACCCCAACTTCCTCGTCAATCCTCGTAGTAATCCAGTTTCATTACTACTTCCCGTTTTTGGTGGAGGCGTCGGGAATCGAACCCGAGTGTAGCTTTTCGCACCTGTTAGGAGTGCCCTAATCCTATTTAGCGGTGTTATTCCGCTATCGAAACCTTACGCCCCCATATTAAATACTGCAATTTGTCTTACTTACGAATTTATTTAGTTTTAGCCATATATCCTCTAAAGCAATAACATCTTTTTCGTTATGGTCCAATATATAGGCAAGAGCTTTTTTATCTCCCCTTGCCCCTGCAATCCAATACTTTGGTGTAAGGTGTGTCTTTATACTTTTACCGTTTAAAGCTCTGTCTATTGTTTCTAATCTATTATTATTTAGTTTTAATTTTTTCCTTGCTATACACCAAGTATCATCATTTTGTATGCTACCGAAGTGTGGGAAATCTATTCCCATAATTAAAGCTCTTGTTCTTATATAGGGTAAATCAAACCGTCTACCATAATGGGCTACCAATCTGTCAAACTTCAACATATCTGCTATTAAGTCTTTAACTATTCTTTTATCTGTCTGATCTTGTGGGTATTTATTTATATCATTTATGGTTATTACATCTTTAAGTATTCCTGACCCGCCTCGTGGTTTAATACAATAACTTAAAATTATTCCCCAGTTAGCGTCAAGGTTAGAACATTCAATATCTAAAAATCCTATCTTCTCTTGGATTTCGGGGTGTTCTTGGAGATAACAATTATAATGCTCAAGATAGTTGTGGCTGTGTTTACACTTATGGCTGTATAACCATAATATTTCTTTCTTTTTTAATCTGTGTATAGGACATTTAACTTTTTTAGCTATCTTTTTTGTAGCTATTTTATTTCCTCCTTACTTAAATAATAATTCTGGAATAGCATTAAGTCGCCTTCGTGCTATCTCGCAATATTCCGGACTTATTTCTATACCGATATATCTACGCCATAATTCTTTACAAGCTACTGCGGTTGTACCTGAACCGAGAAAGGGGTCAAGGACTATATCTTCTTTATTGGAACTATAATTTATTATTTTATAAATGACTTCTAAAGGTTTTTGAGTAAAATGAAATTCATTTTTGCAAGATTTTATACTCCAAACACTACCGCATCTTTTTTCCTTTAGGATATGTTTGTCTTTTACGGCAAAAAGAATAGATTCGTAATTATTCGCATAATTACCTCTTAAATCTCCTAATCCTGTAGCTTCAGTTTTTTTATACCAAATTATTTGATTTTTAACCTTGAAGTATCTCCTAAATTTGATAAACAAATAAGGGTAAACATCAAATCTTGTAAACCAGTAGATAGCTGAATTAGTTTTTAAAATTCTCTTGAACTCCATTAAGATATCATCTAAGAAAACCATAACTTCAAAGCCTGTATCCCCTATAATGGTTTCACTATTATTTTTATAACCCCTTTTAAAATCTATTCCATACGGTGGGTCAGTCACCACTAAATCCACACTCTTATCGGGTATCCCCTTCATCACTTCAAGACAATCACCACATATTATTTGATTGATATAATCTTTTGGATATTCCACTATTCCTCCTTTACCAATCCTAAATTAAGCTGAAACATACATTTAGGACAGATATATACCAATCCCTCCTCTGTGGCTTCAGCCAGTAACATAGCGGTAATACATATCGGGCAGAATATCTGCGGGTCAGTCATTGTCATATTCCTCCGGTGGTTCGCAAATTCCACCTTTGCAACCATCGTCTTTATCCTCTTTCTTTTCTACTTTCAACATGAGCATTATTTTATCGTTGATGGTAAGAAAGGGTGTAAATCCTATTAGCCTATCAATTTCTATCCCATCTTTAAAAAATATTAAGATTGGTAACCCTCGAAGTGGCCTAAAATTATTCAGGAATTTAAGACTTTTATCCACATCTACCTTTACAAATTTAACCTTGTTTTTGTGGAATATGGCCAGCCTCTTAATGATAGGGTCCATTAACTTACAATATCTGCACCATGAAGCCCAGAAATCTATCACAACCGGTATATCACTTTTAAGCACCTCTGCCTCGTAGTTATCAGCATTTAATTCTATTATTTTGATTTCTTCACATAAACCGAATATAGATAGTAGACTGATTACACATAAGGTTAAGATAATAATTTTAAATATTTTCATGCCTTTTCCTTTGGAATTAACTTACACTGTTCAGCTATTTGAATTACTTTGTCCGGATAAAATTTATCGGTGGCATATCCGGCTACCCAAATTTCTCGAATAAATATTCGCATATCTTTTAAGGCTTCATCGGTAAGTGCCCTTCTATATCTTTGGAGTTTTACTCCATTTATATCTATCATTGAATTTTTGATTACATTCACATAATCAAGCATACATTCTTTGTAAGTAAAATATGCCCTGAAGGTCGCTTTTGGTATGAAAATATACTTGTTTAATACTTTATCCCATTCATGAGTACCGCAAGTTACATAGCCATTTGTGCCTTCGTATTTACCCGGTTTAGCCTTTATACCCAAAATATTATTAGATTTCTTTCCGGTAATTGTATCGCAAGCTATTTTCTTTAACCAATCCGTTTCCCAGATACCTTGCGAAATGATAGCAGAGGCAGGAAAACCAGATAGTTTTTTTACCTCATAAGCAATATCTTTTAATTGCCTTACTACCCACCACTGGCGAATATTCATTTAATATCTTCCCAGTCAAGCAATTTAATATATGGTAATGTTGCTTTTGTAATTAAAGCCCATTGAAAAACATTTAATTCAAAATGCTCATTTATTGGGTATTCTTCAAATAGATGTTCATAAATTCCTGTATTCATAATTTACCTCCTTCCTCTTTATCTCTACTATCGTGATAAAACTTTACGATAAATGTTTCTATCCCGCCAAAGAATATATAGGCACTTAATTTGAATGTATCTAATGTGATACCATTAAAGAAAATCTTATAGGTAATCTTCAGAAAGAAATAAGTAAATATGATTAATAATGACCGCCTAATAATATGGTATTTATCTATCCAATTCATCGTTTCGTACCAAAATAAATACCAACAATAGATGTTATAAGAGAAACAAAAAAAGCGATAACCCCACTCTGCCCTTTCATCTTTGCTATGTCGGTACTATTCTTAAATGTTCTGCCATTCAATGTGTCTAACCTTGTATTAACTCCATCAACTTTTTTATCAAGATTGCCAATCATTATCGCCAGTGATTGATGAGATATTTTTTCAGGCATTATTCCACCACCTTTTTGCTTCTATCAAATATGCAAGACCCTTCTAATATCTCCCCTTGCTTTGCCTCTGCAATCCACTGTAATTTGCCCGTTTCCCAATGACGGCAACGGATCAAGATTATCCCTTCCGGAAAGGTCAGTTCACCTATATCTACATAATCATTAAATCCTTTATCTACCCACCATGAAGTATTAGAGAATGCCGTCAGCTTGCCATTTCTTTCATATACTGTGATTGCATGACCGCCCAGTTCGATATCGTAAGTCCATTTATCGTCTTTTAAATAATAATACCTGTAATAACCATAGAACTCGCACCACCAGACTTCAGGAATTTTTACAAATCTGCCTAATCCATCAGCGGAAAGCATGGCCAGACCATCACAATCATCTTTTTTATTTTCAAAGACCAGGTCAGGAGGCGCCCAGAAATCCTCTTTATTGAATAAATCCCAATCGCTTACCCATTTATAATTTTTCATTTCAAGAGCCATTAATGTATCAGATGTGATATAGTTCATGCCCTGCATATAGATATCCCAGCGTTCAGTCGTCATATCCTTCTTTGGCCATTTCCAAAAAAGCGGGTCATGTATAGGTGGCGGTTCAGGGTCGGGGTTAGGGTCGGGGTTAGGGGTCGGTGTTATTGGAGTACAACCTGACAAATATAATCCTACTCCTATCAATAAAATGACTAAAAACCATATTGACATGACTTCATCTC
>Ga0307377_10003152_pt1 | contig 18871 bp, 29 predicted proteins | sample TR3MG_FD_202535 | JGI IMG/M metagenome (GOLD analysis project Ga0307377, IMG submission 202535) | Soil microbial communities from Risofladan, Vaasa, Finland - TR-3 | ecosystem: Environmental > Terrestrial > Soil > Coastal area > Acid sulfate soil | place: Finland: Risofladan, Vaasa | collected... | reverse complement strand
AAACGAATGCCTGTCTTGCATTGTAGAGGTTTGTGACGATCCCAGAAGCGACTAGGTTGGCCATTAGTTTCTCTTCTAGCAGACCGTCTCCAGTGAACTTCAAGACGATTTGTTTATCCTTCGGAACAGAAGGCGGGTTCTTTATTTCCTTCAAGCAAGCCCTGATTTCCATAAATATAAAGCCCAACTGAAGCGTCATGTCTCCGCTTTGATCGTATCGAACTTTAGCGTTCTCGATAGCCGTAGCGTGTTTCAAGGAAATTTGTCGCTTCATAACGAACCGAGTCGGCTCTTCTCCGTCCTTGAACTTCAATAGTTCTTCGTCGCAAGTGCGTATATATTCTGCGTATTCCTCGTCGGTAACATCTAAGGCCGAGTCTTGCCTTACGATTACTTCAATGTCGCCATCGTTCAACAGATTGTCTGTGGTAAAAGCCATGTCTTTATCTCCTGGTAATACCTTCAGACTTTACCAATGACGATAGAAAAATGAAAGGCCAGTCGTGAGACCGGCCAATCAAATAGAGTCTACGGAGTTGATTAAGTAAAGTGTACCGATATCTCGTCAGCAGCGTCAAGCGCGGTTTGGTAAGCCGTTCCGCTAAACGTTACTGGTATAGACCCAGTTTCTGGTACTGAAACCGACGGTACTTCGAAAATTCCTCTAGGTATTTCTACTTCCAAACGTCGACCAGCAGCCTCGCCAAGAACCAAAGTCAACGACTGCGATTCGAAGTTCTGGAGCTGTTGGAATAGTTTGAAAGTCGCCTTATCAAGGTTTGCTTCGACTTCGACCGTCGCCATAAAGCGACCTCCTGGAACGAACATCTGACCGGCAAGCGAATCCTCGCCATAGCAATAGTTAATCAGTTCGTGCTCGTTACCCAAGCTGATCGTGACGTTCCTAGCGCAGATGGCGCCAATGCTTGCTACGTTCATTGTTCCAGTAAGTCCGGTTACTGGATTGTCGATCCCGACAGGGGTTGCTGGTTCATAGTAAACGAAGTAGATCGGCGCACCGATTCCGCTTCCATCTGCATCTGCGAGCACGGCACCGTCGACCGTGATAACGTCGCCAACAACTTGGGTGATATTACGAGGAGAACCATCTGGCGTATCCGCAGACCGAGTTACTCCGTCAGCTTCGATAATCATGACATAGCCGCCAGTTGATTTCAGAAACTGAGAGCCGTCGCCAGCTTCTAGGGTGATGGTATTTCCGCCGTCATTGCTGACAGTAGACTTTCCCATGCCGACGTAGATAGCGTCTTTGGCATTGCCAGTCCATTCCATGTTTGCTTCGCCATCGCCTGGGAAGTTCATCGTCGCCGACTGAACGAACCCGCCGCGAACTTGACGCGCCCACTTGTCGCCGGTTTCCATGAGGCTGAAAGTCGTGCTAGGAGTCGACACCAAATACTTGGCGCCAGCCGACAGATCCTCGTTACCCATCAAGGATTTCCACAGCGCCTTGACTGGCGTATCAATCTCAGCAGCCGAAGCTGAGCCAAGAGTCGTGTCAATGTTGAAGTAAGTAGGAATCGTCCAAGAACATTCCTTCTTCTGTTGGATCGCGTTGTTGTTGTGGCGACCAGAGCGGTGCGGTGAACTGATGAACGGTTGAGTGAACTCGACCGAACCACCAGCTAACGTGTAAAGAAAATCCGAACCAGTCGGGGCGATCAACTCGCCTCTGGTCGTTTCTTGCTTCAGGTAATATCGCTGTTCTAGAGAAACGGCGACATTTGTCGATTCGTAAATGTCTTTATAATTCTTGGCCACGTTTCGCCCTCCAATGGCTTATTAACAGTCACCGACCAACGGTTGATAATATAGAACAGCTAGCTCGATTCTACCCAAGTAAAAGGGCTTCAGCAAATGCAGGTCTGTAGACGTAGATAGTAACTGCATGTGAATGACTTCTGATAGTCCTAAGTTCGGAACCGCCCACAGTTGGCGCTCAATTGTTTCCATCAAGTCCCACAAGTCCCTCTGATCTGGCGTATCGGACGAAGTAGGTCCAACTATAACCTCTAGCACCAGATTCCAAGATTTCTTGGCGCGTCGCATCTCGTGAGTGATGATTTCTGCTAAGTCGATAGCCTGAACAGCAGGAATCTCCCATTCTTGGAAGTCGGTAGCCATCAACTTGACGCTATCGAACGCCTTGTATTTAAGTTCCGTCACCAAGTCTAGGCGCGCAAGTAAAGCGTTAGATATTTTCGTGCGAACGGATTCCGTCACTTGTCTTTACCTTTTATGAGCCAGTGAAGTTTAAGGCTGTTCTGAGAGTATCAAGAATGAAGGTGTTTGAGGTAGCCAAAGCTGGCCGCAGGTAGGCGCGCTCGCGAATGTTGACCCTTCGACTATGGGCAGATACTTTGACGTTCCTGGGCTCGATTGGGCGACCGAAGGCCGTACTCTGTACGCGGGTAAACTCCCTGATCTGTTGAATCCCTTTGTATCCGAATTCGTGCACCGCAGCATAAGGGACGTTGAACGACCCGACCTGAACGCCCTCGGTCTTACCTTCTTTGAAAAATTCATAGCGAATGGAATTTATCAGCCTGCCAGTATCGATTAGGTTTTGCTTCCTGACATTTATCTTTGCTAGTGACGAAACGTAAAGACCTATCCGCGTGAACGCGTCAAGCAAGTTCGGGCTTCCGGGTTGGAGCTCGGCGACCCGCCGTTGAATCCTAGAAATCAACATCGACGTATTATGCGTGACTAGGTTCGACATGTTTTAAATGTTCCTTGTCGAAGCGTTGCCTACGAAGAAATCTGTGCGTTTATGTCTTAGGATGCAGTCCTTAACTTCTTGAGGCATGGCCTGAAGGTAGGAAACCGTTTCACCTTCTTTACTTTTCGAACTGCGACCGATGTCTTCGGCGTTTCTGATTTTCGCATACCAAAAAACCAACCACAGGCAAGCATGTTCCAAATCGGCTGGAATCGTTGCGTATCCTGCGTTATAGACGATCTTGATGTTTCTATATCCTTTAGGAAACGACGACTGGATATAGAGGATGCTGCTTTCTTCATCCGTCACGTCGAAGTCGGCTGATGCTACCTGATCGCTTGGATTTGTGAACTTCGAATAGTTGTCGATCCAAAGTTCATCGACCGAATTTATCGGATATTCCTTGGTCACGATTATGTTCTGCCGTCTACCGTCTTGGTACTCGGTTATCGTCTTAGCCTTTAAAACCCTGTTTGTTTCGGTCTCTAACAAATCCGAAGCTGCGTTTATGAACAGCTCCACCAAGCTATCCTGAGATAATTCAGACAACGGTATTTTTATGTATGTCTTCGCTTGGTTCAATGTCGTTAGAGCGTTTGCGTTTAGGGCCATGAGCGAGTCGCCTTCCTAGCTTTGTCTGCAATTCTTATGCTTCGCTTTCCGTGACTTTAGTAGCATAACCCGGCTTAGCTTTATGGGCATACTGTTTAGTTCCAGCGGAAATTCTAGCCGCATCTGAACCCTCTAAAGCAAACAAACCTCGGTAGCGATTCATTACGTCGTAAGCGATGTCATCAGGCAGGTCGATCGACTCACCGATATCCAACTTAGTCGTCACTTTGGTAGAAGTTTTCCCTTCGAGCTGGACGTATTGGATAATCAAAGCGTCTTTATGAGTTGGGTCGGTTTTTTTCATAAGCGTGATTTTCATGGCTACTCCTGGTAAAGATGGTTGGTCACTACAGTTGTAGCATTACTTTACCTTTAGATGCTAGTAGCCTGTTTTATGTCTCGCAGGGCCTCGTAGGCGTCATGAGGACTCATCATTTGAGAATCCAGCTTCGATAGGTTGGCGCCAAGAAGTTCCAATTCGCCGCGCATCGCTGATAACACCTCGACGCAGTAAATGGATCCCCTGTCAGCCCACTGGTTCCTAGGAAATGTCAGCCCGATATTCGATAGGGCAATCTTGATGCCCCAAAACAGAACCGCTTTCCAGTCGTAGGCTTTACCTCCAACTTGATCTATCACCGCTTGGTATATACGTTGTTCTTCCGATGCATCGAGAGGAATGTCTAAGCTGTGTATGATTTCATGTCGATTGTAAAACGTTTCGAACCACGTCGACCTTACGCCAGTAAATAGGGTCGATTCGATAACGATTGCATATGGCCCGTTTCCAAAGCATATAGACAAGTGAGAACAATCCTCGCCAAGCATCCATTGGATTACTCGCGAACCAAGCAACTTTGATTTCGTCCAATGAATTTTCATAGCTTCTTAGTCAGGTAGTAGTTAACGGCGATGTTTCGAGTCGAGCCTGCATTGATCGCGAAATATGTGACTCTCAGATATAAGCCAGCTGTTAGCTTTGCATTGAGAGGATACGTGTTGACCTCTACTGATTGCGTCAATGGATCGATGAATTCTTTGACGATGTACTCTCCGACAACCGGCCATGCTTCGCAGAGTGCAGCTCGGTATGGTGACGGTATGAGGCTATCGAGATCGTAGACTGAGGCCGTGACGTAATCACCAAACTCGGCGTTTTCGACAAGGATTTTACCTCCAGAAACGTACCGCTCGGCGGTTAGCTGAAAGTCGATAGCTTGCGATGTATTGATAGCGCACGTGGAGACCGACGCTACGGCGCTGCGCTTGGTGCGATATGTTGGCTGAGCAAAAGGCAAAGCCTCTGGCAGTGACGTGACACCTACGCTCCCGCCAAGCAAATAGCTTATTTGCGTGGATATTCCAGAAATATCAGCCGTCCCATTGTTGATTACAGCCAACCCTGACGAGATATGAGCCAACAAGATGTCAGAGGCGGCAAAGGCCATTTGCTCGGCTTGCGATTGTATTGTGTACTGACTACTAGCAGCAATCACCTGGCCATTATAGGTATGAGAAACGGTATCGACGTTTTTTATAATAACTGACATTTTAGCCGCCTTGACCAGTGAAATATAAATGAGGCTTTGATATTGATCCGGTGTCAACTTTCACAGCTAACTTGCCACCGGCTGGCAGTGTCGCAAGACCTGGCGACGGTGCCGACAAAACCACCTCCTTAACTCCAGCCATGGTAACAGTATATAGGAGCACAGGAGTGACCGGCGCGACATTGTAAAAACCTATCGTGCAAGTTGCGCTGCTAGCAACTGTCCTCGCAACAATCGCACGGATATTCAAAGCGCCTATGACCGTAATTGGTGCGTCGTCCGATGCAATGCCGTTGAAAAATTCAAGCCACCGCTGAGCGTTCGCATTTCCGTTGTATGAGCAAAATGTGAATGCTTTTGAGGTCTCTGTAACCAGAGGTATAATTGATTCTATCGCCTCTTGCACGTTATCGACACCAAACATAGTGACGCTATCGTCATACGGCACGTCGGCAGCATCGGGAATAGTTGTGCCGAATAGGACTTTTCCCACTACGGCACCTCGTAATTGACAACCAGGTCATATTCAACACCAGCCTCGTTGCCTTTGATAACAAGCTGAGTGATTGGACCGCGAGGCGACCAGCCGAGGATTGTGTTGCGCTTGATCGTCGTGAAAGTAGTGCCAGCGTCAAAGCTCACCAAGAGCCTTGCCGAGCCGGATGTTATCGACTGGGTATTGATCAAGACCTCAGCAATCGGCGCACCAGAGGCACCGGGTATCGACGTCGGAGTCGTGCCGACAGTGCCGACATAGTGAGCCGTAGAGCCTGAGAGGTCTATGCTCTCGAATTGTGGTATAGCATCAGCCATTTTTCACCCGGAAAGAAAGGCGGCCCTTGCGAGCCGCCTATGAAATAATTTATACGACCCAATCGTCCGACATGAAGTACTTCACGTATACAACTCCGCCTTGAATAGAATACCCATCGTCATTAGTAGCGTCTTCGTAGTAAATTTCCCGGTCGAACGCCTCGTCGATGAGTTTTTTACCGCGGGGTGGGGAAGTATCTATCTTCAAGTTCGGCGCAGTCCAAATTATAAAGTCTTTATCGCCTTCACCTTTAAGCGATAGCAAGCGTATGTACCAACCATTTAGGACCAGGCCAGGTACAAAAATCGAACTAGCCGCCCAAGTCTGAGGCGGGGGCGATAGTTGATTGCAATATGTACCGATCTCATCGTCGCCTGCGCCGCAGGTTATAGAGGGAACTTTTCTTCCGGTAAAAACACAAGTAATTCCTGGCTGCAAAAGCGTAGGTTCGTCAGCGCGTTGAATCCAATGTAATTGTGGCATTTCAAAACTCTTTAAAAATAAAAATGTTCAGGTAACTCGTCACCAAAGGTATCTCAGACAATTCAGAGGTACCTAAGAAAAAAGAATTATGCTGCAACCAATTGCTTGGCAGAGATAGTACCGCGCATGTCGGAAAGCGAATTAAGATTGGACGCTCGCAATCTAAGAACATTGTTCAAACTTGCTGGTGCGGTGAACTCCACACAATGCAACTGACCGCTGTCCGTGAAGTCACCAGGTCCGACGACAATCTCAGCTAGGATTGTCTCGGTCGCCGCGCCTGCCGTATCGTCAATTTTGACGATTTCGAAGATGGCATCACGGAAACACGAAGTGACCCATGAGATATTCTCGTAATCTTCGCCGTTGACAAGAACAATCTCAGCGACAGTAACGGGAGAGGCCGAACCGGATGTCTTGCCGCGAGCAAACTGGCAAACGTGGTCGCCGGTGCTAGTGGTTATCAAAGCGCCCACAGAGTTGACTGCAAGATACTTGAACTGCTCGGATGAATTTTTTGCCACAAGAGCGCCATGCGCGTTCTTACCGGCGACCGCTTCGCCTTCTAACGCTTTGTGAAGCGGGACGCCTGCTTGTGATCCACTGTCCTCTAATACTGCAAAGCTTTCTCTGATATCAGCCATTTCTATACCTCAAAAATGATTGGTGGAATAAACGCACTTGTCCGCTATCGGATTGTATTTTCATAGCTTTAGAATTCAGCGTATCCAATGAAGGAATCTATGTCTAAGTTGGCGGGACCGCTTGAGTATGTAAGCTTGAGCTCGACCGTTTGCCCTGTTGTGGCTTTCACGTTTGCAGGTAAAGACACCCTATCGTGAATGTTAGCAGGTCCAGTAGCACCACCACCTACACGAGTCCCATCTAACAGTATACGCCAACGGGTATGGCTGCGCGCAACGACTTCTGCGTAATTGATTCGCCATGTTTTCCCAATCGGAACGACTCCAGACGATAACGAAACCTCTATTCCTGGGCTGTATACCCCAGACGATGAAATGACTTTACCTTCGCCAACTCCGTCGACATCGACTATTAGCGCGCCTTGGGTTCCTCGAAGCAAGAAGAATTGGTTTAGCAAGTCGTCGTAAACGGCGATTGGCAAACCGCCGTCGACAGTTAGGTTTCCAGTTTGACCATCTAGTATGTTCGCGTTCAAAGGGAAGTCGCTGACAACGGTAGCGTAAAGACCGATAGCCGCAGGACCACCGGTTACAGTCACCACAACGCGAGCATTGCTATGAATCCTCGTAACGACGATTCGCGATGTTTCGGATGCAGAATGCGGACCGTGAAGTCCGAGAGAAGTTCTAGACGCTGGGAGTTCTTCTTTACCCGCGCCGAAATCAAACCATTCGGCTGATACTGTGCCGCCAGCAGAGTCTACAAAAATAGTAGAAAGTAGAGAATTTCCCTCTGGGAATATACGAAACTCATGCGACCCGACTGGTAGTACAGTGGTCGGTTTCAATATGAATATGGACTGGTAAAGTCCAATTCTGAATTGTTGTTCAGCCATATAGTTCAACTCGCTTCAGCGTCATTCTACCTGAAACAACAAAAGGGAAGGAGCGAGTTTTGCGCTCCCTCCCCTGAGTATCGGAGGATAAATGTCACTGATTACTTAGCGACGTTGTAACCGTAAACGACAGACTTCTCAATTACGCCTTGGGCGTGTCCTTTGAAGTCGGCTCGACGATACGAGGCCAATAACCATCGGTCGCTACCAGGAAGGTCTGGCATCAACTTAACTCGGATCGGACGGCGTTGGCCCATCATGAACCGATTTACGTTGACCAACAGAACTGAAGAGCGGTCGACAGTGATTCCGTCGTATACACCAGAAGCGTTCAGGTCCTCGCGGAAGTGTTCGCTATTCACGATTGGGATACCTTGGTAAGCAGCAAGCGCGCCTTTCAGGACGGTAGCCATTGGTCCGAACACGTCAACCGTCTTTACAGAAGGCAAGCTGAGTAGTTCGTTATAACCAACAGGACCGCAGAGCCACAACAATTGGCTAGGGTCGCTACCGAATTTACCCATTCGTGCGCGCAAGGTGGCCAGCAATACTTCGCTAATTGCTACGTTGCTGAAGTCCAGAGTAGAACCGTTCGCTGTGTTAGCGAGAGCGATTTTACGAAGACCGTCCCAAGCCTTCTCGGCAAGTTCAGCTCCACCGGCTTGCGTGTCGGAGTCGATATGCGTTCCGTCGCTGTCGCCGTTAATAACCGCTGATTCAGCAGCGCGTTCTTGCGCCTTAACAACTTCGTCGCGAGCTGCGCCCAAGAAGTCTGGAGCGGAGTCCTCGTCCAATTCTTCTGGCAACGGATAGAACTCTTCCAATTTCGTTGCAGAGAAACGGATTTTGTCCGTTCCGAAGTTGGCGCCAGTAAACGACGTAGAACCTTCGGTCGCGATCCGCGCCTTGGTTACGTCTTTCATGACTGGTTGGTCGAATGGATTCGACGGCATGTTGACCATTTTGAATCGACCTTCGAGAACGCGAGCCAATTCGTATTCTTCCAAGTAGGTGGTCGCAACAGCAGTTGGAACCCACTCGTCACCGGCACCGACAACGGTCGAGCCAAATGCTTTGATCGCTGGAGCTAGAACGTGTTTACCGTAGTAGCTTTGCAAGACGCCTTTACAGACACCCATGCGGTCACGCTTCTCGTCTACACCAACATGGTCAAGCGGGTCGCCGTTGAACATCTGGGTTACGAAACGTGCGGTGTCGACAGCCTTCTTAAAGTTCAAAGCAACGTGCTTCAACTGTGGGTCGACTTTTTCGAACGACTTAGAACCGATGTTTACTTCAAGTAGCTTTGATGGGTGCGAAACGCCAAAAGCTCTTAGAGCGCGTTGCTCGTCAGAGTTACCGCCGAGCGATACCGATGGCGCGTAGCCTTTGGTAGAAATCGACGTTGCTTTCTCTTCCTCAAGGCTCTTTACCTTTGCTTCAGCAGCTTCGGTTCGCGCTTTGAGTGACTTGATATCACCTAGCATGTTTTCTACATCACTCTTGTTAAGCATTTAAATCCTCCTGAATGCTTTAACTTATTACGCCAACGAAACTAAACGTTGAGGCTCTTTAGTTTATGCTCTAACTCTCGCTTATAGCCCTGGAATAAGTCAAGGGACTTAGCCATACCATCGTCTTTACTTAGTGTAGCATCTACCGTAGTTGTATCGGCAGAAGCATTTTCAGCTTTAGACAATGACATGTCGGCGACGCCGTCCAACTTCTTTGACATGTTTTGTATCTCATTTACCAGTGTACCGAGAAGTGTATTCGCTTGTCGAGACAGTTCCAAGTACGGATTGTCGTCTCCGACCGTTCCGACTCCCTTTACGATCGACGGCTCGAAGGACTTCTTGCCGCCTCCCTGGTTCAGATAAAGCCACATAACGAACTCGGCTGATACTTCGCCAACGACTTCGCTGGAAGCCTCGACGGCCTTTTGCCATAGGGCTTCGTCGCTAACCCAAGCAGGTACAGTTCCGTCTTTAGCTGCTTGCATATCGGCAGAATATGCATCGTTCATCGCGGTGATTTCTTCTGGAGTCATCGCCTTTTCATCAGCCGACTTGGCTTCATCAGCGACAGCTTGTTCGTCCTCGGCTTGGGCGTCTTCAGCCGGCGCCTCTTCTTCGGCGTCCGCGGCTTTGGCCATTCCAGGAGCGATGTGAGCTATAACACCGTTGCCCATGTCGAGAATCGTGGCATTCTCTAGGTCAACTTGGTCGTCTGGGATTTGAGTAAAGACGTACGCGGAATCAGATTCGGATACCGCTTCGACCGAATACCCAGCAGCGGAAACCATCGAAGCAGCCGCGTCAACGGAATCAACCGCTTCCTTTGGAACCATGATCGCGTGGATAACCATTTCCGGCGCATCCATCTTTACCTTTGGCGCATCGCCAGTCTTCTGACCCATTTCCACTTCCTCCCTGGATAGGACTCGCTCAAGTAGAGCGATGTCGCCTTGGTTTAAATTGGATAACAATTCGCTGTCTATTCGTAACACTGTCGCAAACGCAGAAAGTAAAGACGGAGGAACCGGCGCCATGTCTCCGTTCAATGCCGACTTAACATCGTGCATCGAGCAACCCGATTCATTCGAAATCAGTTTAAGAGCGGCCTCGTTATTCCTGATTTCTCCGGTTTCCATCAGGTCGAACATGCGTTGGTTTACCGCAGCAGCAACCCAAGCTCCCTTCTTGCAGTTCGATACCTTGTCCAAGTATGAATCATACCAGCGTCTAGCGAATGGAGTTTTCCAATATGCCTTCCGCTTCTTTAAAAGCGAGAACGTAGAATCCTGATTCATTGGAATCGGTACAATCGACGTTTCGATTAGTTCTGCCTTCTTTATGATAACCACGTCTGGATTATCCGCCGATTTCTCTGACTCCTTAGGGTCAAATCCTACCGAGAAGGTCTTTAAGATTCCTTCCTCAACGAGGTCGCGAACCGCAGAAATCTTTTCCGACTTTGAGCTGCTAATCTGTATTTTCGTAAACAAACCTTCGTCGGTAGGTCGAACGTCGATAGCTTTACCAATCGGCATAAACCCAAACGCTGGGTCGTGACCATGGTCGAATAGGACCACTGGGTTCTTCTTGTAGTTATCTAGGTTCCACCCTTTAGGGTCGATGATTTCCTTCATGCGGTCGACGGTCGCTGCGTTTGCAAGACCTTCGATAACTATCATTCCCTTGGTCGCCTTCTTTACTTCGAAGTGACAATTGAAATGCTTAACAGTCATAGTGCTCCCTACCCTTCGTCGGCTCTTAAGCCAGGATTAATTTCTGACATCTGTTCTTCCGGTAACATTATCCAAGTACATCGACAGTTTATAACTTCTCCCGCTGGTCCAGATGGATCGCGAGGGAACCCAAGGTTGTTATCAAACACGCCGTCCCATGCGACGATATCACCATGTAGCTCTATATGAGTTTCTCTCACACGGTCGTCGTTAGCAGTGATCCACATCTTCTTTAGATTGGGGATAACTTGTGCAGCATCTTTCATCGCGGCGGCCTGTCCGAGTGAAACAGCCGTCAGTGTTTCGGTCCGGGCGATTGTCATTGCGCGCGAACCAATTTCGGCAATATCAGAAAACCGAGAACGTAAATCGCCAGCTATCTCCTGGACGGTTCGCCCTTTATCGATTCCGCCTTCGATGGTGTCGAAAACCTGCCCTAGCGTGGTTTCGTTCAAGTAAGAGAATACACGCGCTGATCTCTCCTCAAGGGCGTCCTGCCGAGCAGCAGCGCCCCGCGCTCTCAGTCCCTCGATTTCAGTTTTACTAGGCATGTTGAACGGAACTTCCAGTGCAGCAGAATAGCCGAGGTCCACGCGGCTAGTAAGTATCTCGCGGTGGTCATCGACATATTTTTCCTCGAACTTTCCTAGGGCAGCTCTAAGACGACGACGAAGTTCTGCGCGCTTTACGATCTTACTTTGTGCGTCAGCCTTCGTTTGCACTACTTGGTAGTCTTTCTCTTTAAGATAATTTCGCGTTACTCTAACGACCTCGGACGCCATATCTGCGAACAGTGTAAGAGTTCGCTTCTCGACTTCGCCAACAGCCTTCGCAACGTTATCCCTTACCTTGCGTTCTCTCTGGTCGAACCAATTGTCTTTACCCTTCAGGTATAAATCCAACGTATCCTTTGGCGCTTTAACCTTCTCGGGTTTCGCGTCCAGGACTTCGACGACAGGACTCTCTGCAGGTGCGGTAATCTCTAATAGCTGCGGCTGTTGTTGCGGTTGAAACGACATCTGCCCGAATGGAGAGAACGAAGGAAGCGGAGTTCCGAACCCTTGAACAACGTCGCCATCTGGTAACGCAGGCAAGTTGTAAAGCTTCTTGCGAACTTCGTTTAGCGTATGCGTCTTTAACATGTTGGTAGCTAGGGTGGCCTTCTGCGATTCGTCCTCAGCTAGCGCGTCGATATTAGATAGGTCGAACTCTAGAAAATGATTCTCGCCAAGCAGTCCTTGTTTGGTAAAGAACTGAGTCATTTCTGATTCTATAATTTTCATCAAAGGAATCAGCGTCGCATACCAGAAGTTCTTCAACGACGATTTGGTTTCCTCAGAACCAAGCGAACCAGCATCCTGCAATCCTAGTTCGTGCTTAGGGACTTTTAGCAGGTTTATAATAACTTCTCTGTTCAAGTCGATGTAAGTAGCTAAGTCTTGGTTGACGAGCGTATGCGATACTTCCTTGAGCGTGACACCTTTAGGAAGGATCAACGTTCGACGCATATTCCTTCTGCCAGTGTATGCATTTTCAAACGAGCGAAGCAGACGCATAGCGACACGTTCGTTAGCTTCTTTATCCATCTCCAAGGCGAATCCTGGTATAGCGCCCTTCTGATAAAACGAGTTTAGGTAATCGCTAGAATACCTATTAAACAGAATTGATTTGCGGCCAGGTATGAACGGCGATAGACCCCAAAGCAGGGAGCTCGGATTCGGTTTCCTCATATGCATTATTTGGTCGGCGCTAAACATTGTAGAGTTCTCGCGCTTCGCAAGTACGTCTTCAGGATTACCCTCGCTAACTTTGTATCCGTTTATCTTTCCGTTCTTGCCGATCTCAAGAGTTGTAGATTCAGCAGGTAGATTCATGATTGTTTTATTTGTCTTCGAATACCATTGAATTGCATTACCTATTAAGCAAAGGTCTACGACCGAACAATACATCCACGAATGATAGGCCTGAAATGCGTTTGGATATTCGATAATGGCTTGTAACGGATGTCCTTCGGCTGGTTTCTTTTGAAGCGTACCGTCAACGACTTCCCCGCGCATAACCCTAAGCTGCTGCCCTGAGATTTTCAAAGCGACAGCATCGACGCAAATGTAGACCCAATCCTCGGTAAAGAATAATTGCTTCAGAGTGTAGGCATCCATGAACGCCTTTATTTCAGACTCCCAAACTCCAATTCCGTCAGACGCTTCGCCAGTAGCCCAACCTAATAAGTTTCCGCTCTTTACCGATTCGCCGCCTTCTCTCATCATGTTTTCGTAATCAACGATTTGAGAGTTCATAATATCAGTGGCGTCTTTATTTTTGATTACTTCGCTCATTCGTAGTCCTCGGTGAGGTCTTTATAAAATCGTTCCACTGGCCCAAGCGCGTCTATACCGTTTGTGTTTATCGTATCGGACGAGCCGTTCGATTTATTAGTTGTGTCCAAGTAACTTAAGTCCATTCCACTGTCACTGTATTGTACCAGTGCCGAATGTGACAACAACAGACTCGAAACAATATCGTCATGCTTTCCCGAAGGTGCACTGTACGTCATGTTACCGATAGCCGTAACTGCGACCTCGTAGGCGTCTAATTCTGCAATCATATCCTCCCACATCGGCAAACGTATAGACCCATGCTCGATAGAGGTAATCAACATGGCGACCATTTCAGATTTGCTTGAGTTCGTAAACGTCACGCCTTCGTAAGGTAGGTCGGTGTAACTCAACTGGTCGTCGATCACTCCACCTAGGCCGGTCTTATCGTGGCGCGCTATGATTACGTCGTCGAACTTCTTTGAGAATATAACCAGCCGGCGGATAGCTTCTGTGTATGGCGTCTTGTGAAACCGTTGAAACCCAACCAGCTTCTTGCTTTCAATTCCGAACGCCGTGAATACTGTGTAGTCGTGCGTCTTAGCCCAGTCCGCTCCGAGGACGACGATCTCACCCGAGTAGTCTGGGTCGAACCACTGGTAGTGATCGCCAGGAAAGGTCATGTTAGGGCCTTCAAGGCATTTCCTAAACCCAGTGAATACCGTTCCATCGTCTACGAATTCGGCCATGTAGTATTGGCGGAACAACCGTTCTGGCATCGACTTCCTAGCATCCTCGACAGCCGCCGCGCTTACCATTGGGTTATCTATCGACGGTGCGGTGACATACAACTTCTGAGGCGCGATTCCTTTCTTAATCGACCATTCCATTTCCTCCTTTGCGTCCATGCATTTCGTATAGAACCAATTGCGTCCTCTCGGTGTTGAAATCGCCATGATCGGTCCGCGAGTAACGGCGGTCGTCGTCTTGGCGGAATCGTAAACCTGTTCCTGCATCTTAGCGCACTCGTCCAGAACATAGCCGTGAACTCCTTCACCCTCTAAGTCTTCGGGGTATTTTCCTGATTTAAATTCCCATCTCGTATCCAATCCTTTGACCGTTAACGATAGGTCGTGGTTATCTACTTTCGTGTACGGTTCCGGCGGCAATATCTTGCGACCGTACTTAAACCCTATTTTTGTCTGAGCGTAAATCGGAGCGACCCAACGGAGCAGCCCGTTATGGATCGTCATGCTACGAATTCCCATACCCGCCGAGGCGCCAAATGTTTTGCCGAACTTAGTTCCGCAAGCCACCCAAATCTCTATCAGGTCTTTACTCATTAGAGCATTGAACAGTATTTGCTGCTTATGGCTGTGAGGGCTTGGAAGCAAGATGCTAGTTTTCAATTAATGTCCTTCGGTCCTGCTGGGTCGGTTATCAGGTCGATCGTAGTCATTCCTTGGTTCAGCATTTTGTGACCAGTAGGCATCTCGCTTCGATAGATCTGTCCTTGCTCACCTATACGGACTTCGTAAATCATTTCTCCGCGCTGTTCGGTCGTAATCTTAGCGACGTTCAATACCGGTGCTAGTACCGCCTTACATGCTTGCAATGCAATCCATTCATCCTTGGAACCCATCAATTGCATCAGCCTGCGGATACCCAAGACCTGCCCACGTTCAATGAGTTGGTGCACGGTCTGACGCATCTTATCTAGCTTGGTTCTTACGGCTGGCTTCTTGATTTTCTGGCGAATCATGAACTGAGTAACGCCTAACAAGGCCGCTATTTCAGCTACTGTCGCCACAGGATTCTCGTAAAGGATCTCGCAAATCTTTGCGTCAACGTCGTCTAAACGGTAAAGATCGCGCGCTTTCTGTTGTGGCGTCATTTTTTTTCTGCCAGGTTTTCCCTTTTGAGTTTCCTCAGTGACAACACTTAGCTTAGGCTTGTCGTCTTTACCTTTATCCTCATCGGACATAGGTTTCCTCCAGGTTGGCAAACGATAGGTCTACGTTTGTTTTACCCGAAGTAATACAACTTAGTAAAGACGGTTAAAGTAATTGAGTGTCGAGCCGATTAGATTTGAGCTCGATATAGCATCTCCCGAATCTGCGTTTTTGCGTGCCCTCGTGAGACATTGGGGACGATCGGCAAACCACTATCGAGCAGGCCGGTCGTCCTTATTCTCATCGCACTCCCTACCGGAAACGAATAGCATTCCCCTACCGATGCAGAACGTGCAAATAGCGGTAAAGCCTATATCGACTTCTCCGGTGCCTTTACATTCTTGACATGTTTCACATGAAACAACTGCCCTTGGCGCTCGGTATTGAAATTCGAAGGTAGATCGCTTGGCGAGTACGTCTGCTAGTGTCGTCGAATTACTGAGCATGTTTCCTCCAATTTCTCAAAGCTAGACATAAGAATATCGACATGACTTATGGATTCACCAACACAAGTCTTACAACTGTAGTCCATACCGTGATTATCAGACAACTGCTTGGCTGATACTGCGATGTCTATTAGCGCAGATAGGACATCACACCATTTAAGTGTTTCAGTGGACGTTGCGTTGATACGAGTTACGGATTCGTATTCTCTGAGAGCTGTGAGAGTTGGGTGAGCCATGTTATTACTCCGTCACTTTCCGCCAGTTGGCAAGTGCTTCGTCTGCCCAGTTTCTTGTCGAGCCATCTCCAACATAACCCAAGGTTAAGGAGTGCCCTAAGCACGCCGCAACCCTTCGCAGCGCGTCGAGTTCGTCGAGTATGGCGATGATTACTTCTGGCAAAACTGCTCTATTGTAGGCTGACCTATTTAACAAAGATGAATAATCAAAATCATACTCACCCAGAGCGTGAAGACCTGCCAATTTTCTCAACTCGCTATAGTCACGCATCACTTCCCTCGATTTCAGTTACACGCACCTTGATGCAGCGCCAACCTGGTGAGATAGAATCAGCGCATGATCTTTCGTCATGTTTATTATATCCGTCGACGTCTCCGTTTGGATTAATATGCGCCCACATCTCCCGATCAAACTTCTCGCGCCATGGTTCGAGGATGTCGTCGTCGCATAAGTTTTTCCACATTTGCTTTTGCCCATCTGGATCGGTTGACCACAAATGGGAAGTATCCGTCCAGGCAACTCGATGCGCTCCGTTTGTGCATAGCTCTGTATCAAGACATTTCGCCTTGCGCCCATCCCTCGTCTTCCAACAATCGCCAACTTTAAACTTCATTCGGCACCTCAAAGCAATCTACGCACCAAGATATCTTGCCGTTCGTCGCTATACGTCCATAACAACGGCATACCCTCTCTGCAAAATAACAAGTGCCCAATCCTATATCTATTTCAGTTTGGACTGAGTTGCCACTATGTGACCCGCAATCCGGGCAAATCAATATCCGACCGCCTTGACACTCATTCAATATTGATTTTCGTGCTCTCCCACACTCAGCGCAACGACTGGAGACTAGGTAGTATTGACCGTCATAGAAATCTCCCGATCTAAACTTCATTTGCTCGCCTTTACATAACTTTACATTGCTTTACAATGCTTGCTGCTCTAGGGCTGCAAGGGCCTCGGCCAATTCAATTCTGTTTGACGTTGAATACATCTGGTCAAGTATTTTAGCTGCCCTTGCAACTCGCATCAGGGGATCGACCATCACGGAGCAGGCGGCTATGAAGTGCGCGTCCCTTTCGCGCACTCCCCAATGGTCCAAGCCAAACGCATTTTTCATTCTATAAAGACGATTCTTCGATGGGCATACATCTGTATCTTTTGCGGATACAGAAAATGCAGGGAAATCGCTCGTAGCTTGCCATTCCCCCTTCGTCCTCGCCTCGCAAATCCGCCTAAATTCGTCGAGGGTCATTCGCTTTGCTTTAGTCATTCCCATACAGCCATTCCATTTCCTCGTACCAGTTAGCAAAAAACTCATAGTGTTTCTGGTCTGGAAAAGCATAGCGATAGGCTTTAAGTCGTTTCACCCATACCCAAAACAAAGCATCCGTAAAAACGACATGCCTCTTTGTTTCAGCCCACGCCTCGCAAAGCATCACTTCCTTCTCCTTTTCTCACGCTTCGTTACCGGCTCTTTGCGCGACTCGAATGTCGCGTCGGCTCGCATGTCTTTGATTAGCTCGTGGATCTCTTTTAGCTCCCGCATCTCGGGCGATTCCTTCGGCGTACTCGCGCAGCCGTGAAACATCATGCTGAGAAGGCCGAGCATGCAGCCCATCACTAGAGCGTGTAGCCAGCGTTCATCGTCTGTTATGGGTTTCATCGCGTGAACACGTACAACATTTCTGCTACTAGATAACCCAAACCAAGTCCCGACATGACCACCCCGACCAGAAACACTACAACGATGATTATGTTCTCGAACTTCATTTATAACTTCGCTGCCCAAACAATATCCTCGACTGAGACTTGCACCCCGTTCGGCCATATCGTTTCATCTCCTTCGCGCGCCACGCCCTTGAGAAGCAACCAAGTCCTTCCGTTTGCTTCTGATTTAGTAAAGTGAAAAACATCTCCGATCTTCACCCGCAAAATATATTGACCATCGGCCAACGCTGATTCATTCAGAACGTCGCGCTTCGTCGACATAATCACTTGTACAATTCCTTGAGGTCGTGAATGCATTTCGGTTGGATCTGCCGATACTCGTTTAGCCATTTACCTGTCTCCGAGTAAATTTGGCGCTTGCGAAGCAGAGACTCGTGACCGTTAATCGTCTTCACCGCACGAGCGTAGTAGATCCTCCTAGGCTTTCCTTCTGGATCGTCTGCTAGCTCCATGCGGTCGATCTCTACGACGTTGCCGCACCTTGTTATATACTTCGTGCCTATCTCTAAAATCATATCAGCTAACCCCTTATTGAATTTATGAACGCCCGATACCTGGCCATGTCTCCAGTCATTACCCACTCGACCAGGCCGATCACTACGGGAAAGAGAACAAAACCAATAGCGCAGACACCGATAAAGAACCAATCGCTCTTAAAGTCCTGCGACAACAAACCAAAAACGGGGGCGACAACCGCCGTTCCAACAGCAGCCGCCCACGCTAAAACATAAAGTCTCGCTATAGCCTTAAGCATAATTACCCCTAGAATGGAATGTCGTCGTGAACAGGGTTCGTATCCACTTGCGACTGTTCGTTTCGTTGCGGCTGACTGACCACGTCTATGAACTCGTTCGTATGAATGTCGGTCGTCTTTACATCGACGCCTTGCTTGTTCTTGTAGGTCCCGTAAACGATCTCGCCAGTAATCAAAACCTTACTTCCCTTGCCAGCGATTTTCGCAACCGACTCGGCTGACTTGCCCCATGCGACGACGTTGTGCCAAACCGGTAGCGTCTTGTTATCCTTCTTCGACCACTTCATTGTCGCGACCGACATGCGAGCATAAGCCATGCCGCCCTGTGTTTGCGCCAACTCAATGTCTTTACCCAAGTTCCCGCAGATGATTACCTTGTTCACTGAAAGCCTCCGCTAAATTCTTCGCAACTATCTTGAGACTCAACCAAGAGTCCTACGCCCTTT